>ERZ773108.12-NODE-12-length-164742-cov-8.067868_pt1 | contig 164742 bp, 188 predicted proteins | sample MGYA00580570_ERZ773108 | MGnify/ENA primary metagenome ERZ773108 (study PRJEB29015, sample SAMEA2737840) | human gut metagenome | biome: human gut; feature: human-associated habitat; material: faeces | place: China | collected 2012 ...
ATGGAAAAATTACTTACTTTTTTGGGTTTTAGTATACTAATTCTTATAACTATTATTGCAATTTTTACAGGAACGATAGTTTGGATTTTATGGCCATCAACAATTCCTGTAATATTAGGAACATTAGTTCCCGCTAAAATAACATGGTGGACATCTGTTAAACTTTGTTGGATTTGTGCACTATTATTTAAATCGACGATTAAAACAAATTAAAATATATCATAAAGTTACTAACAGCAAATTTAAAAACTATTGTAGGGAGAACAAAGGTTATTGGTTCGAGTCCAATCCCATTGTAGTATAATGTAGGTAGCTCAATTGGCAGAGTATGTTCATTAACAATATAGTAACTTAAAACGTACGGATGGCTGAATGGTTCAAGCAACAAGCTGTTAACTTGTCTTATATAGGTTCGAATCCTATTCCGTGCGCTACACATTTTAATAACTTTAAAAGATGAAACTTAATAAAGAACAAAGATTAGCACTTGTTACTAGAATTAAACAACTTGCTAAAGAGGAACAGAATAAGTTTGTTGAACAGGTAAAGAAGGCTTGGATGCCATCTGATAACTACATTGCTTTAAAGAAACAACTAAAGAAACTTCAAAAAGAAACTGATAAGGCACTTGAACTTATTAACGAACACTACAATGATAATTTAGATCAGCGCATTGTTCGAATTGGTTATGAACATGACGGTTACACAGATAAGTATATTGATAATTATCTAAAACGAATCGAAGAATTCGAAATTAATAAGTTATGTAAAAATAAACCTAAATTTGATTTTACTTATCTTGAAAACGATATAATTCTCGCTACAATCGAAGGTGAATCGATTGATGAAATAGTTAAGAATGCTTTAACGAAATATAGAAAATAAGTCAGTCTTCTATTCGGGTTTTAAGTAGGATAGGATGGTAGTAAGCTACCGTAGCTTTTATAGATTTTGGAAACTTAAGCAATATAAATCTATCGTTTATGATGACGTTATATCATAGGTAAAATAGCTATTTTATAACAGAAGAGGTGTGACTGGCCTCTTCTACGCGGCGGCTTCTTCTAATGGTTAGGAAAGAGGATTTTCAGTCCTAAAATAGCAGTTCGATTCTGCTAGTCGCTACTAATAAAGTAACTTCAGCAAATTTTGGTTAAAATAATTTCTTTGGATAAATTATGAATAAGTTCAAATCTTAAAAGTTACTTTCTATTTTCTCCCTAAGCATTAAAGTGATGCACGATCCTTTTAAGATCGGGAAGAAGGAGCGTTACCTTCAGGGAGAACAAGTATATAATTAAATCAATATGGCAAAAATTTATCTTACTGGAGATTATTCTGAGGATGGAGGAACATATGCACTTCAGATTATTGCAGACTTACTTATAAGTAAAGGTCACAAAGTAACTTTCCCTGCACAATATAGGGTATCTTGTACTCAAAAGGAAGAAGAATCTAATACAAGTTGGGCGTCAAAAGCGTTTATAAACAATTTGCATACAATTACAAACTCAAATTGTGTATTAGCTATTTATTCTGGACTTATTTCTAATTCTAATATAGGTTATGAATTAGGATATGCTGCTGCAAATAATATCTTAACTGTTATAGCTCATGTAAATGCTGAGAATATAGCGGGTGTTATGCTAGCTTCTGGATGTAATTATAATGTTAGGTTTAGTGATATTAAAAAAATCGATTTTGATAAATTAATAGCAGACCAAGCTCCATCACATCAAGCAATAAATGCTTGGATGGTAACTCAAAGATAATATATATTTGAGGTTTCTAACAGCAAAGTAAATATTAGTTTGGGATCAATATTACGAAACCTTCTTCTTTTATGCGAATATCGTATAGTTGGTTAATATATCTGCCTTCCAAGCAGAAGACGACAGTTCGAATCTGTTTATTCGCTCAGAATATAAATTAATTTTAGTTATAATATCATTTTGTTGTATTTGTTTAGGATTTTTGTTTTTACTTATTATTAGAAATAATTTTGTGGCATCTTTTCGAATGAAAGTTCTTGATGAGATATATGCACGTGATAATTATATATCATTATGTAAAGAATTTGATAAGGTTAGTTACGCTTCTATGGTTCTTAAGTTTTATAAACCTTTAAAAACTAAGTATTGGTATTCTAAAAAGTTTTGTGATATTATAAAATAGATATTTTGCTTTATAAGTATATCTCTAACGAGCGCGTGGGTTTGAGTCTCGTTACAAACACAAAGCATCAAACAGCAAAATTTTATTAAATGATATGAAAATACTTTTCTAGAGCTTATAATGTACTAGTTTGTCAACGTGAAGTATAAAGAACCTAACTTTAAGTTCTGTAAAATAATTGACCTATGGATGTAAAATGGCTATCTGATAAACCTTTTGTAGTTAAAGGTACTACATATACTATACAGATTCCTATTACTTTAGAGAAAGCTTTAGAAGAGGTACAAACTATGCTTTCTGAAATAAAAAAGAAAAAGAAGTATTATAAAGGTTTATTAGAAAAACTAGACTTCTCTGATTCTTTTTTAAATAAGGCTCCTGTTAAAATAATAGTAGATAAAATTAAAATTGAGGAAGATACATATAAAATGTTATTTTTTCTTAATGAAGAAGAATACAAATATACATTATATTTAAAAATTGTTTTAAAAGTGCTTGATTTTGTTAATGACGCATATCAAGAACTTGATTATAAAATGAAATATAAGTTAATTCCTCAAGGTTAGACTAAACAGCCGATACAATCCTTTATAAACATAAAAGGTTCTCAAAATATATTTGAGATTTTGGAAGTTGTTAGAATTAGTTTATCGTACAATAGAAGTTGAACTTACAACACTATTTTAAAACTATTTATAGGCTAGCTCAAAGCCTATTCGAACAAACTACCGAAGTACAAGGTAATGAGCATTCTCTAAATGTTAGAGTAAAGTCGATACTGATAGACAATAAAGAAACAAATTAGTTTCACTCAGTTTAGCGGCGTAATGACTCTTAACATATAAATTGATCATTTATATGGAGTCTCTGTGGCAATAAAAATCAGACGTTTACAAGCTACGATAATGCTTGTATTTGCCTCCTTGGCACAGCGGCGACTGCAACGGTTTTGTAATCCGTCTTCATTTGAACACGTCGGTTCGAGTCCGACAGGAGGCTCTTAAATTAGTTAAGTTTATTACATTAATATTTGATTATAAATATACGAGGAATTTGAAGTCCTTACTACGGAGTAGATCTTTTGGAGATATTCTAATAGCTATAATGAATGTCACTAGATGCGTTAATATGAAATTAAACGGTGGCGCGCATAAACCGTTTATATAAGTATGAGGCAAAAGATAATTAAAAAGGAATTGAATGTTATCAACTACTGTATTTATAATTAAATATTATTCGGGGCTATAATATAATGGCTATTATATTAGATTTGCATTCTAAAAATTTGAGTTCGATTCTCAATAGCTCCACGCTATTCTAAAATTAATTAAATTATTTTCCTTGAATAGAAAAACTGTAATCGGTTAAAGGTTTATAAATCCGACGTTAAATCTAAAAACTTTCCGAGCTGAAGAGCTTAGCGAGGGGAAATAATTTTTATAAAGTTACATACAGCAAAATATTATTGGTACTTGTTTAATCATTTTGTAACTTACTTCTTAGGAATTAGTAGAAGCATTTGCCTGAAGAGCAAGAGGACTTAGAGTGTAACTAAGAAATTCTACACTAAAATATTATACTATATGAAGGAAATAATTGCTATACCAGATATTCATGGAAGAACTTTTTGGAAAATAGTTGAAAATGATAAATCGGACTCTACAATTGTATTCTTAGGTGACTATTTAGATCCTTATCCGCATGAGAAAATTACATTTGAAGATGCTTTAGTTAACTTTGAAGAAATAATTGATTTTGCTAAAGATAGAAAAAATGTAGTTCTTTTAATCGGGAACCATGATTATCATTATTATTTTCGCACTGGAAATCTTGGATGGTCTAGATATAATCCTAAGTTTGCATCTGATGTACATACTCTATTCCAGGATAATAAAAATTTATTCACAATAGCATATCAAGTAGAAAATACTTTGTTTACTCACGCTGGAGTAGATTCTGATTGGTATAAAAACTGTGTTGAAAATAGAGAAGGAAATATTGCTACTCAGTTAAATAACTTGTTTCAAACAAATCCTGAGTTATTTAAGATTGTTAGTCGTAGTAGAGGAGGATGGTACCCATTTGGAAGCCCAATTTGGTCAGATTACGATGATATATATTTTTCCGATTTATTACAAAATGGAAAAATTAGGCAGATATTTGGACATACAATGGGTAGTATAATGCGTAACTACAAAAATATGTATTGTTTAGATTGCCAAAAGGTTTTTAGGGTTACAGATCAAGAAGTTAAAGAATATTAATAATTTTTGGTGTATTGGGGTAGGGACTATCCTTCTCGACTGTCTATCGAGAGACTCCAGTTTGAATCTGGAATACACCGCATTTAAAATTATATGAAATACATTTTTATTTTGTTAACGTTATTATTTACAAGTTGCAATACATTAAAAATACAGGTACAAGTAGGACCTGTTGGCAAACCTTGTAAAACATACATTAATACTTCTAATAAGGTTACTCCAGCAAATTTTCAGCAATAATCTTTTAAATTATATAGCTAATGTAACCTATTTTTAACTAATCAAAGTATATTATGTTACAATTATTTGGACAAATTAATAAAAATGTTATTGATCCTACATATATTTCTAGTATCCGTATTTGTGCTAGGAAAAGTCTGTTTACTGATCAACTAACGTTTTATAGTGTAGTTGAATTTTCTAAAGATGGAGAAAAATTTAAAAAGGAATTCGACAATTGTAAAAATCTTTCAGATGCTTATGAACAAGTAAGAAAGTATGTTGAAAAGGTATGCAAGTAGAACATTTAAGTAATACTAGAAAGTGGCTTCTTGATTATCCCGTATTTCATATAGATTTAAAAGACACTCTAACTTTTGTTAAAGATGTAAGTAACAATATTGTTAATAATAATCCTTATACTGATATTATTTTAGTAGGGACAGGATTATCAGGAGCAATGTTATGTAGTAGTATTGCGACTTATATTTATACTTATCTTGATTTTAGATGGAATATAGGAGTTCAAATATTACGCAAACCTGAAGATAATAACAATCATTCAGTAGAAGCTATAGATTGTTATCATTTTCTAGAAAAAATATCTTCAAGGTATCGTCCTATTATTATAGTTATCGATGATTTTATTTCATCTGGAGCTACAATAAATAGAATAATATCTGAACTAACAACAAAATACAATATTAAAAAGATAGATTATTTATATATTTCAAATAGTTCTGTAGATGTTTGTAAAAACGCACTAGGAGAAAATACAAAATATATAAATCATCTTTGTTTATATTGTTAGTAGTTATTTTTAAAATAATAAAAGCGAGTGTTGTTTAATACGACACTCGCTTATTTTTTAATTTAAATTTTTATAAGATGTTTAACTGCAAACTTGATTCTTTATTTGAAAAGACTTCAACATCTAATGGATTTGTTAACGCTGCTTTACAAAAATCAGCAGAAACACTAACTCAAAATGGAGCTAAGACATATAGTACTACAGGAGATCCTTTTGTAGATCAATTTGGGTCTATTAGTAAGTATAGAGAATTACGTGATTTCAGTTTAATTTGTTCAGATTGTGAGAAGCTATGGGCAGTTGATAAACTTCAAACTGTAAAGTTTATCTTCTTCTTACGTATGATTACACGTAAAATTGATTATATACACGATGGAGAAGTAAACAAAACAGAACTCTCTCAAAAAGGAGCTGAAATGCGTTATGAGGGAATTATGCGTTTAATTTGGCTTCATATTAAATCTCCTGAAATATTCTGGAAAAACGCTTATCTTATTCCATTTATAGGCTCTTGGAAAGATATATTTCTCATGCTACGATATGACCTTATATACAATGGCTGGGACAAACGTGTACTTGATTGGAACAGGTTCGAAGAATTAATTCATTTTGGTTTATCTAAAGATTCTACTAGAGAATTAGTTAAGAAGTATTTACCTCAAGTAAAAGCTAGATCTAAATGTAAAACTATTGAAGCGCAAGCTAATTGTATAATTGCAAAGTGGTTAGCTACAGGTTTATTTGGAAGTACAAAAAATCTTAACTATGAAGATAAATATGATGTCTATCGTCGATATGCTAGATTAAAATCTTCTGGAACAGCTCACGAATGGCAGCAACTTATTTCTAAAGGTAAGTATGATCTAATTAGATTTGAAACTATACATGGCAAAGCGTTAACAATACTTGCTAGATCCAAGTTTTTTGATAATCATAATCTTCGGGAAAAGTTTACAGAATGGATTACAGCCGATTCAACAGATAATGTAAAATCTACTGAATTTGTTCACGAACTATTTGCTCCTTATCCAAATACTACTTTTTTTGGACGTAATTTATCAGAAGTTCCTAAGGACCAACAAGCTTTAGTCAATAAGAAATTTTACACACTTGTTAATAGAGCAAAAGATCAAGAAATTAAAACAAAATTTATTGTTGTTCGTGATACTTCTAGCTCAATGATTGCAGATGCTATAGGAACTAAAGTATCTTCTTACGATATTGGAAAAGCGCTAGCTTTGTATTTCTCAGAATTTTTAACTGGACCTTTTTCTAACTGTTTTATGGAATTTGCAAATGATTGTAGATTGTGTAAATGGTATGGTAACACTCCAATAGAAAAGTGGTTTAATGATCATTCTGAAGCGTATGGAAGTACTAATTTCCAGAGCGTTATTGATTTATTTATTAAAATCAAAAAACAGGGAGTTGCTGAATCTGATTTTCCTACAGGAATTATATGCATTAGTGACGGAGAGTTAGATCCAGTTAGTTTAAATGCATCTAATATTGAGGCAGCACGCAGGAAACTATTTTGGGCAGGATTTTCTGAAGAATTTGTGGATAATTTTGTAATAGTTATGTGGAATATTACAAATAATTATTATGATAAACATTCACGTGTTAACTTTGATACTTATGGGAATGTAAAAAATACTTTCTACTTTGGAGGATATTCTGCAAGTGTATTAACCCTTCTGTTTACAGGAGAATTGAAGACTACTACTGATTTGTATAAAGCTGCTATGAATCAGGAAATTTTAAATTTAGTTCAAATCTAAATTATAAAGAAGGAGTGAATCTCCTTCTTTATTTTTTAATTTCTTAATTATGCCAAAACGGTTAAAAGATTACCAAATAGGTAGTGATCAAGTAGAGGAAATTAGAAACAAAAAGAAACCTCGTAAATTTAAAGATAACGAGGACTATAACAAGAATAAGAAAAGAAAAAAATGATCAAACAATTATTAAAGTATTGTTTGAATCTCCTATTTCCAAAGAAAAAAGAACTTTTATTAAATGAAATTACTGTAGATCCATTAAAAAAGATTAAAGACATACAAATATACGATGATGTTTATATTCAAATAGATAATCAAATTTATACCGCTTGAGTTATGCAAAAAAATATCAACTCAATTATTATAGGTTATACGATTGGAGAAGATTTTAAGGAATATACATTTAACATCAGAGGTATGTGAAATAAAACTCAAATTATTCAGGATAATAAAATGTTAATTCTTAACAAATAATGTTTATTGTTATCATTTTAATAGTAATGGAAATAATTGCGGTTTATACTGCAATTATATCTATAATTGTTTTTGCGAAAGAAGATTCTGGAATTCGACTTGATAGAGCAATTTTTGGAATTGTTTTGTCACTAGTGCCATTTGCTGGTATATTGTTGGTCATGATATTTCAAGTATGGATTTGCGATAAATATAATTATCATACAGACTATATAAGACTTTATTATCCAGGATATACATTACTTGAAGCAAAAACAACAAACAATGTTGTTCGCAGAATTATTAACTGGTATATAAATGCAGTTCCAGTTATCCATATTCAAAAGTTCAAAATTAATAAAAATTCAAATCAACGATAGTTTAAGTTTGTATTATATTTTCTCTTTTTGTTAGTAAACTTAAATTATTGTTAATATTAAAAATATGACCTTAAAGTTTGTCCAGGATATATCTATTCTAGATGCAGAACAGATGTATCGTATAAATATTGTGAATTGTCGAAATGTTTTTGATAAAAAAGTGCGAAATAAATTTCCAATAGTTTATCAGGAATATTGTAAATTATTTTTGAATGCAGATCTAGAATTATGTGATTCTTATTTAGGTAAAATTCATCCGATTTTTGTTGGAGGAGCAGAGGGGTGGATTATTAATACCTTCGCAGAACAATTTCCATATTTAATTAAATTTTCGGCTTTTGAACAATGCTTAAATAAGGTTAAGAATTATATTCTTAAAGAGTCTCCTGTTTTATTTCACGAACTTGCAGTTGAAGTAAATCCAATGCATAGAGAATTTTACAAACATATTTTTAAACGTATATTTGAAGATACTAATTTTGAAATATATATATACGATAAGTTTTTGGATGATTCTTCAAATTAGATATAATATATCTGTATAAATCTTTTAATTTAAAAATATTTTTCGTATTTTTGTAGTTGTCTAGTAGATTAAAAATTCAATAATAAATCTAATTAATTGTTTATGAAGAAAGTTTTTATTGTAGCTATCATGTTCTTTAGTCTAATGATAGCTTGTAATACTACTGGTGTAAAAAATACAACTGTAGACTCAGTAGAAGTAGTAACAGATACAACTAAAACTGATTCTATTATTGTAGATTCAGTTGATAGTGTAGCTATTGACTCTGTTGTAACAGATAGTATTTAATTTTTATTTGCCTGTACCCTTGAATATGATTAGGTTCATAGAAACTCGGATAAGTTCAGCAGGTCTTTTATAGATAAAAGGGTAGGAAAGAATAAGGAGAGTAAACCTTGATAGTGATGGGAACAACCTGCTAAGTTGTTTTGTACTTAGAAATAAGTATATAGTTCGATTCTATTGCTCTCCGCAAAAGCTCAGGTGGAGGAATTAGGCAGACTCGCTACACTTAGGATGTAGTTCTTTATGAATTGTGGGTTCGAGTCCCACCCTGAGTACTAAAATAATTAAATTATGAATAATATTGTTTTCTTAGATATCGATGGAGTATTGAATTATACAGAATGGTATATTTATCCTCGTAATGAGTTAAAATCTGACTTAGATCCATTTTGTATAGAACGTATAAAAGTATTATGTAGAATAACTAATTCAAAAATAGTTATTTCTAGCGATTGGAGATATTCTACTGGTTATAAAAAATTATTGAAGGATAATGATTTTATAGAATTGATTATAGATGAAACTCCAGAACATATGTTTGATGTATCTCAAGAAGATAAATCTAGAGGTTCAGAAATTCAACATTGGTGGAATAGTTTTGGAAAATTATATAAGGATTATATAATTATTGATGATAGAACTGACTTCTTTGACTATCAAAAAAGTAAATTAATTCAAGTTAATCCTCAAGTTGGATTTACTGATCTAAATTTATTAGATGCTGTGTATTTATTAAACTAATTTTATGGATAAAATTGTTGTTAATACTGAAAATAAACAGATCATTTACACGGTTACAGATAAAGTAAAGCAATTGTTTTTGATAAAGAAAATAATAAAATAACTATATATTACTATAACGATACTTTTGATACTGTTCACAATGTATTAACTGTTGAATATAGACAAAAATAAATATAAACATGACTCAACCTGAATATTCTACAATACTATGTTCTTGTAATTTTTCAGAACACCTATTAATTCTTCATTTTAATAAAGATGATAAAGAAATATATTTGGAATATCATCTATGTTCTCTCCCATTTTGGAAACGAGTAATAATAGGTATTAAATATATACTTGGCTATCGCAGTAAATACGGGGAATATGGAGAATTTATTATTTCAAAAAATAACTATAAACAATTTAAAGAAATTCTTACATTTTTTGAAGATGAAACTAAATAAAGCTGAAATTATTTCTGAGGCTAATGCTCGGCCGCAGCGTATTAGATATGGTCAAGCTATATTTAATGTTGCATATAAGATGTATCCAAATGCGGTAAATAAATTAAGAGGAACAGATCTTGACTGTTTTTATCAAGATGAAAAAGTTGACAAATTTCTTAATGCTTTAGAAAATTTATTACTTGAGTAATGCTTTTTGGAACTATTGCTTGTATTATAATTACTTTAGCCTACTTACCACAATGTATTTTTATTTATAAAACAAAAGATACTTGCGGTTTATCATTTAATACATTTTTAGCTATTTGGATTGGAATGTTGTTCTGGATAGTACACTCTATTATTATAAATGATTTACCTTTATTAGTTAGTAGCTTAGCTAGCTTTACTCAAAATAGTTATATATTGTATAATATCACTAAAAATAGATCTAATGGATCAATATAATGCTTTAATAACTTCTTTACATAACGTTAATTGGACTGTTATGTGTGAGCCTAAAACATTAGATGATATATTTGAAGCAATTAGGAAAGCTGCAAATAGAGGAAAATTTGGAATCATCTATTTTGGAGATTATCATAAACCTGAATTTGCATCTGACTTAACTCAGCTTGGATTTAGAATTATATATAATCACATTGACGATATATATTATATATTATGGTAAATGCAAATATTATGAGAAAAGTTGCTGCCGATAACTCATTAAATAATACTAAAATAGTAGTTATTGATAGTATAGGTGAAATAGAAGATATTATTATCTCTGAAGCAACAAAAGGAAAGTTTGGAATCTTTATTAAAAATTCAAATTTAGATTTCCAACAAATAATCCCTGAATTAGAAGCTAACTCTTACTTAGTAGATAATTACGGAGATTATATAGGAATATATTGGTAATTGCAAGAATTAATAGCGCTGGTAGTTTACGTTGGCAGAACGCTGGTCTTTAAAATGGAGCTTTATAGTAGAAATACTATAAATGTACTTGATGATAACGTTGAATCCTTAACAGATAGTGCTGATGGTAACGACGTCGGAATAGAATAATTTCTAGCCGCGAGAGAGCAGATAATCAAGCATCTAAGTCAATTTTGATATGATGAAGACGTGCTCCAGACTACAAACAAGATGTACTTTTTGGTAGTGAAAACTATAGTAGTAAGCAAAACCAGAAGAAGGGGATCGTCACCTCTACAGCGCGCAAAATTTAATTAAACTTATATATTATGTTGTGAATTATATATTTTTTAACAATTATTATTACGTTTATTATAATATTATCAGTAGATTTATATGTTAATTGTAAAAATTATACTAAATTTGATTTATTTACTGAAATAACTTTTAGTATCATACCTATAATTAACTTAGTTATGATAATATATTATTTAGTTTATCTTAAACGAAATAATATTAAAATTAAAGAAGTAATAACACTTTTCTTTAAAACTTTATTGAATAAATAATATGAATTTACCTATCGGAATATTTGAAGAAGATATCAGAACTATTCAGAATCAGTATCCTAACATTGATTTAAAAGAAGCAATTGTTTTATTTCTTAGACGTGATAATTGAACATATGGTAATATACAAAAAAAGTTAGGTAATCCATCAAAAAAATGAATTAGAGAAGTATTATTAAAATACGAACCAAATTTAGTTAATATTCAGTCTTACTAATGAATAATTTCCTTAAAATAGGTAAGCAAAAAGAGAAAGAATTTGCTCAAATTTTAATCGATAATTTTGGAGGAACTATTACATATCCTTCTAAAAAAGTAGATATGTTTGATCACATTGATTTGTACTGAAATAATATAGGATTTGATGTAAAAGGAGTTAAAGGCGAAACAAGATCTGGACTATTAAATGATAGATTTCATTGAATTGAATATCAAAATAGAAATGGAGAAAAAGGATGACTAAATGGAAAAGCAAAATATTTTGCTTTTGAAACATTTAACAGTTGAATTATAGTTTCTAAAAATCGAATTAAATTTCTTTTATACGATAAAGTAGATTATTCTAAAATAGTTAGATTTAATCCAAAAGTATATCAAGTATATATGCGTCCTACAGCTAAAGATCTAATTATCAAAGTTCCTACGTCTGATTTAATGTTATTTGCTACTAAAATTATTTCAAAATAATGCAACTTTATTCTGTTACTTATTGTGCCAAAAATACAGATCTTGATACTAATTCAGAATCAGTAGTAATGAAAGTTTATGATAATATCAAACATCCAACAGAGGAATATTTCTTAAAAGAACTCTTTGGAAAATTAGATTATATGTATGAAATAGTTCAATTTCAAAAACTTAAAACCGAATAATATGTTGTATTTAATTCTTAATCACAAAACTCAAATTGCGAAGTTAAAAAGTAGTTTTCAATCTCAAAGTATTGCTTATATTGATAATTTTAAAATGGATACTGATGATCTAGGCACTACTATTTTTAACGATAATATAAGCATTTGGTGGCCAAACGATGGAATAGTCATACATCAATATAAATAAAATCAGATGTTCCTGTAATTCAAGGGATAGAATCTCTGACTTCTAATCAGAATATCTTAGTTCGAGTCTAAGCAGGAACACACGTTATATATAATTATGTGTGATGTTTAATTATCAAAATATAAAAAGATGCAATGCACAGGTTATACAAGTATTCTTTTTCAGAATACTGGAGAAGTTTCCTTTGAAACATTTGCTAAAAATTGTTTACGTGCTTTTATTAGTTGTGAGAAAGGTAATGTTTTTGAAGAAGAGTTTTTAGAAACAATTCAAAGCAATGATTATAATCTTGTAATGATTAACAAAGATTGTAAAAGATTAATTGAAGTGGTTTCTGAAAATTTCACTATTGAAAGTTATCGCTCAGATTTGCGTGAAACAATTAAGTGTTGTAAAGAACAATTAATTAAATTAGAACGGTTCGAAGAAATTGTTCTAAAAATGACTATGAAAGTTACTAATTGGAATCCTAGTTCTGAAGATCTAATAGCTTTCAAACAATTTATGCTTGATCAATTAGAACAGACTTCTCAAAAAGGCACTATCGAATATTACAAGAACCAACTTTCAGAAGCTCAGACTCGATTAAAATTAGCAGATAAGGAATATAAACTTGCTAGAGAAAAACAAATTACTCAATTATTAAATAGCCTAGAAGATAATATATCTAAATTAAAACAACTACAAGCACAAAGATCAAAAGATAACTTGTGGTTAAAAGAAGTTTATAAAGCAATTAAGCAAAAATAAACTTTAACTTAAATTTTCTACTTATGTCTAGAAGTTATAAACGACCGATTATAAAAGATGCAGGAGGATATGGTACATACTATCGTACTATTAAACGTAGAGTCCGTCAATATCTTCGAGAATCTTTAAAACGTTTAGATGATCCTACTTTTAATTTTGTAATTCCTCAGGAGAAAGAAATAGTTAATGATTATGATGTATGTGATTGGGTATTTGATTATGAACATAGACCTTTACGTTACCCAAGATACCATAATCGATACAATTATTCAGCAGAGGATGCTAAAAGAGATAGAGAAGAAAACATTAAGAAATATAGTAGAAAATAGAAAACAAAGGTATAGTGACCGAGTGGTTAGGTTAAGGTCCGCAAAACCTTATACATAAGTTCGAATCTTATCTATACCTCTAAAATATTTATTTTATGGATAAATTTACATTAGATTATATTAAAACTTCTAGAAAATTTTCTAGAGAAGAGGAAATTAGATTATATGGTAAGCCTCTTCTAAAACATAAGATATATAAATTAAAGAATAAATATAAACGAAATAAAAAAGTCTATGTTAACGACGATTAATAATTATTGAAATACTATAAGAACTATTTTTAGATTGTATTTTAAAATTACACAATTAACTTTTTTAGAATTAAAAGAAGTAATTGAAGTAATATCTAAAAGTGAGGAAAATATTAAAGACTTTCATAAATTAATGTTAGTATTATTAGTAATTCAACTAATATTTACTTTTGGAATTTATCCATTAATTGTATTATACGGGTGAAATTTAATTATAGTAGGTTTATTTGGAGTTCCAATTATAGGGTACTTATGAGCCTTATTAATTTCTTTTTTGATAAATATTATATTACATAGATTATAAATTTTAAAGACTAAGTTATGAAAAAATCTAGATTTTATCACACGGCTCCCAGAATGAAAGTAGAAGCTTTCGTAGATTTATCAAAAGATAAAATAAATTTTGGTAAAATCATTAAAAATTATCCAAGATATACTATTTGTGGATCGTTAGATTATGATACAAATTTACTTTCTTTCGGAGTAGCTTGTTGTTCAGGAAAAGATGTTTATAATAAGAAAATCGGACGCAGAATATCTGAGGGACGTGCTCTTAAAACTCCTATTGTAACAGTATCAGTTACTAAAGAAAACATTTCTGAAGTATTTATTACGACCGCTAAACAAATTGAAAAAGAACTTTATCAAAATGACTAACGATATTGTTATAAAAGGAAAATTTAGTACTTCTAAAGATCCAAATGATTTTATTGAAAAACTTCAAGAACTTTGTACAAAAGAAGAAATTATATTTAGTGGAAGAATCGATGTATTTGAATTTACTGAATATGAAGAAATAATAGATACAGTAGGATAATCTTAAATGAAAAAGTTAATAGTAAAAATCCCAATTTTTAATAGTATTGTAACTATTTTACAATCAGATAATATCCAAGAAGTAGATAATTATATATGTAGTGTACATAATTGTCCTAGTGATTTAACAAATTTTTATACTGATGATATTGATGGAAAAGTTTTTATAACTCCAGATAATGTATGTTATGTATGGATACAAAGTGATTCTGGGGTATTAACTTTAATTCATGAGATTGGGCATGCTGTGTATCATTTAATGCGGTGTTATGGTCTTGAAGGAGAAGAAATATTTTTGTATTTACAAGACTATATTCTTAAACAAGTAATATGTACGAAGCCTGAACTGATGGAAGCTTTAAGCCATCTATCAATTGTGGAGGATACTCAACAATAATTACTCAAAATCAGCAAATAATAAAAAAAATCTATCAAGGATTTAAAAATACTACAAATAATAGGATGGAACTTTATGGAGTATTAGAAACATTAAAATATTTTGATACTCCTACACAAATTACTATTTATTCTGATTCACAATATGTTGTTGGAAGTATTAATAATGGACATTTAGAAAAGTGAATTTCTTCAAACGATTTCTCTAAGAAAAATTTAGATTTATGGCGACAAATATATGAATATTTAAAGATTCACGATACCAGATTTATTTGAGTAAAAGGGCATAATGAAAATTCGTTTAACGAAATGGCAGATTTATATGCTTGCCATGCAGCAGAGTGTTTAAACTTACAAGAAGACAAGATAAATGAATAATATATTAGTAGTTAAAAAAGTAGGTAATCATTGGTATCCTTGTATTAAACATAATTGGACTGGAGATATTGTAATTCCTCGTAAGATTGAACTTATCTTTAATATCATTGCTATGGGAGAAGAGGTTTTACATCTAGAGTTTGAAGAATTACATTCTATTGTTGAAGGACTCAATATTATATGGTTTAATGATGCTGATATTACTCAGTATATGATTACTGATGATGAAGATGAATTTGATTTTGATATGCATTTTACTATTAATGATAAAGAGTTTTATATTTCGTCTTATCTGTATACATTATTAGAAGATCAATTTCATTTTAATTTCCACGATACAATTTACAGACTATATATATGGTAATAGAAGAAGCTGATTTCAAGATGGAGTCTGATAATCGAGGTAGATTTGATTTGTTTTTTCGTAATAATACAAATACAAATTGGAAACTTTACGGTTATAGTATGACTCTAAAAAACTGTATCCAGGCAATTTCACATGAACGATTAAGTCAAAAACTAGATGTAATTGATTTGAAAACTTTTATTAAAGAATTAAAATCAATGCATAATGAAGTAGTTAATTTATTATCTATAATTAATGAATAATTATCGTTTAGAAATAGTTGAAGTTACCAAAAATACTTGTTGTTTAATTTATTCAAAATACTTTGAATCAGATCAAAATATTAAAGAAGATACTTATTGAAGAAACAATAAGTGTATAACTATTTCAAAATATAATCCTACATGCGACTTAAAACAAACACGCAAACGCAAGACCAAATTACAGACGCAAGAGTAGCTAAAACTGAAGTAAATGTAATGAAAAGACGTATCTGTACTTTATCAGATAAAATGGTAGAACTACTAGTACGTCAATTACAACACGAATTGTATAATCATAATCTTTATCGTACCTTTGCTAATTTTTATGGTACTCAAGGTCTAGCTGTACTTGAACAATATTATATAGACCGAGCAGAAGAAGAAAAACTTCATCACGATTGGATTTATGGTTATTTAAACGAAAATGATGCTATATTTATCTATCCTGAAATTCCAGGAATTGTAGAGAAATGGGATGATAACATTAAACCATTCGCTTTAACTGTAGATAAAGAAATTGAAACAACAGGTCTTATCTATGATATGGTAAATCAAGCAGTTTCAGATAATGATTGGGCGACTTTTAATTGGCTAAACGGAGACGATGAAAAAGTTGGACGTTTAGTTCAAGAACAGGTAAACTTCTTTTGCCTGGTTGCGTAGAAATACGTTAACAATAACAGATCAAAAACGGTGAAAGCTGAGATGCTAATACCGTGCTAAATATAACTTTAAATGGGTTATATCAGTGTAACGCATAGAAATTGAACCTATTTTATTAATTTGTTTGGGAATCTAAAAAAGAAGTATTATATTTGTATAATTATGAATATTAAAATATAAATATAATATGGGGCAAATAAGTATTAAAAATAAGCAATTTTGAGAAGGAAAAGTATTATCTTCTAATAATTTTGGAGATTTTTTAATTTTAGAGTATTTAAATTCAAATTGTATACGTATTAAATTTATTAGAACAGGATCAATCATCCAAGCTTCTTTAGGTAATATTAAAAAAGGATGTGTTCTAGATCCTATGCAGCCAACAGTATACAATATCGGATATTTAGGGATAGGTAAGTATCATAGCCGAAACAGTAAAGAACCTCAGTTTACATCTTATAAACGGTGAAAGGAAATGCTTAATAGATGTTATAATAAAAACTGTTCTTCTTATAAAAATTATGGTGCTGTTGGAGCATATGTATGTGACGAATGATTAAATTACCAAAATTATGCAGAATGATGGGAGCAAAATTGTCCAAATGAAAATTTTGTAGTAGACAAAGATATTTTACATTGAGGAAATAAGGTTTATGGTCCAGAATTTTGCTGTTTTATTCCTACAGAAATAAATGCGTGTTTTACGTTTCGACATAATTGTAGAGGAGAATATCCAATTGGAGTAAGAAAAAAGGGAAACTCTATAATTGCGCAAATAAATTGCCGAAGTAAGAAAATTCATTTAGGTTCTTTTAATACTGTTGAGGAAGCATTTAAAGCTTATAAAAAAGCTAAAGAAAATCAGATTAAAGAACTAGCAGAACAGTATAAAGAACAAATTGCTAAAAATATTTATAATACTTTAATTAATTTTCAAATTAGTATTAACGATTAATAATAAAATAGAATAAAATATTTCCACGAGTGATCTGCTCCTAACATTTTTAAGGTGAGGATGAAAATATATGCTGAACTATATCGAATAAAAGATATAGAAGTTAAGATAAAAAGCTTAACGATAACAAATTGAGAAGAAGAATCTATTAGTAGAACTGCACTTGATATTGCTGAAGAAGAAGGGTCTTGGTTGCGTAAAGAAAAATCTATTATGAATGCTTACAAAGGAGACACAGATTAAAGTACCAGATAATATTGATAATCTATTCTTCTGCGGTGATATTCACGCAAATCTAGATTATCTTAAATACTTTATTAAAACAGGAGTTGGATTTAAAAATAAAATATCTAACTCCTGTATTATTTTATGTGGAGATGTAGGATTAGGATTTACTCCAAAGTTAGAAGAACAGAAGTTAAGCGAGCTCAAAAAAATTTGCGAGAAGCAAAACTGTGTGATTTTTTTAATAAGAGGTAATCATAAATTTTCTTTAAAATTGTTGTTTTTATCATAAATAACACGTATATTTGTACCGTAATTAAAACTTAATGGTATAAATATGGAAAACGTTATTAATTTATTTGATTCTGAAATGCCTATTTCAGAGATTTCGAAGCAGACATCAATAGATGTTAAGACGTGTGTAGAGTATTTAATAGAACATGGTCGATTACATTGGACTAAAGGTCGTGTAAAATATTTAGATATTGCCATCAAACTTTATAATGAAGGTTTTTCATTTGTAGAACTTGGCAAAATTTTTGGAAAGACCCCTTCTTCAATCAATCATGTATTTAAAACTAGAGGTATTAAATCCCGCACCGTGCAAGAAAACTCTTTAATAAAAAATCAACTTTCTCCTGATTATTTTGAAAGAATTGATTCTGAAGAAAAGGCGTATATATTAGGATTACTATACGCTGACGGGTGAAACTCTGTTAAAGGGCGTGAGGTCGGAATAGAATTGCGAGATTACGATTTAGATATCTTAGAAAAAATTCAAAAATCTATTGGAGGAAACACTAAACTAAACAAAATTGTCCAGAAATACAATGGACAAATCAAATATGCATATCGTTTATATTCTCAAAAATATTGTGAAGATTTGGCAAAATTAGGATGTGTTCCAAATAAAAGTTTAGTTCTAAAATTTCCTACAGAAGAACAGGTTCCAAAACATCTAATTAGTCATTTTATTAGAGGTTATTTTGATGGAGATGGCAGTATTTCTAAATATGCTAAAAATATTAAAGTAAATTTTACAGGATGCACTAATTTTATTACTTCTCTTAGAGATTATCTTGCTTCTATTAAAGTAGTCCCACAAAATAAACTCAATTTTGGGAAAGACAAAGAAAGAAAAGCGTTCTGTATGATGGAATGAAATGGCAAAAGAAATTGTAAATCCTTATATAATTATATGTATAAAGATGCTACAATTTTTGGAAATCGAAAATACAATAAATTTAAAGAAATCATTTGTGCTTTTGATGAGAAATCATCAAATGAAATTGGGTTAATTGCTGGAAAACCTGAGATGGCAATCAGCAGCGAAGCCTCATTAGAGGAACGTTCAGAGACTATTCCTGAAATGGAAGTAGAATCAAGTGATTCGAAATACCCAACTCTTAACGAGTAATGTCGAAGATGAAGATATAGTCCGTTCTTATACAAATTTGAAGTATAAGCAGTTATTAACGAATTAGAAGTAACGATTCTAATTGAACAGTAAAGGATAATCCTCTTGTGTTTCAGAACCCTAAATATAAATCAGGAAGAGTAATTACTCTATCTGATTATGATATTATAGAATTTAAAAATAAAAGAATTCTAACTATTGGCGGTGGAACCTCAATAGATCGACTTTATCGGAAACAAAATGGCTGGGGTTATTGGGAAGATGAAAAAATTGCCTATTTAGATGATTTTTCACAATTCCAAAATATACAGATAATTTGTAGTCATTGTGCTCCTACTTGTGCTTATCCTTATGGATTCGATAATCCTATAGTTAAGCAATTTTGTAAAGATGATCTAACTCTAATGGATGAATTGATCTATGAAAGAGATTATTTACAACGTCTTTATAACAAACTTTCTAAAACAAATACCATAGAAGATTGGTATTATGGTCACTATCATCAAAACATGTTCCAAACTATTAATAATACAAGATTTCATTTGTTAGGAATAAACAATATAGTTCAATATGTTAACTCTGAAATGTAAATTAGTTGCTGTACAAGATGGTACATATACTAATTATGTATTTGAAGATGTTGATAAAGAACTAAACAGCGAATTAAAGTATATTGCTTGTACTAAACCACCTAATTGAAACTATTCTACTGAACTTAAAATAGGAGATGTTGGATATTTAACATGTAAGTTTGTAGAGGCTGGAGTAACACAATGGTATAATCCAGAACAAAAAGATTTTTGTGTCTATAATTATACTAATTGTTACTTTATAAACTTTATTAAAGTACAAGAAAATATAAGTAATAAAGAATTTAATTTTTAAATATATGAGTACAGAATTTGGAAGTATATTGCAGCAAGCAATTGAAAATAAAAGTAACGATATTAATTCGTTTACGTGGCGTTTTCAAAATGGAAAAGATGTTAAATTAATGGATTGTACAAGAGAAGAACTAAAAAAGTTCTGAAAGCATAGTAATGAAATGCTATATAATACTAATCGGTATAATCCAGGGAAAATAACAATTAGAGAAAATATCAATCGAATTTATAATGATTGTAATGCAGAATTATTTGTACGTTATTTGCTAACTGAATGTGAGGTTGATGCACTTAAAACTCGCAAAGATATTCTTGATTATATAAATCAACGTAAATCAGCAGATAATCTGTCTTTATCTGATTCAATTGCAACAATATTTACAGGACTTCCAGCAATTTATGAAAAGATTACACTTGCAAAGTTAATGGATGCTTGTTTTGATAAATTAGAAATTATTAATAAAAAGATGATTTCTGATAAGTTTATTTTAGCGCAAGGTATCTGATTGACTGATGCAGAAAAGGAAGAATTAACTGAGTATGATAGTAATGGTAAAATGCGTAATCGTATGGATGTAATTAAGGAACGTTTAATTATTAATCCTGAAATTAAATTAAGAATATGTCCTACTGGACTTTCTTATTCAGAATTTCGAGCATTGCGTCAAATGCCAAATTTACCTAAAATTGTTGATCTTCCTTCTGTTACATTGAAGACACTGCGAGATAAAATATTACTATTGTTAAATAACGATCTCGATTATCATATACATAAGTGGGAGACTATTAAAAACAATATTCAACGTGTAGCAGAATATAAAAATTGGAGTTTAGATATTAACTAATTTAATTTTATAAATTCCAAATCAATTTTAATTTTTTCTAATTTATTAGGTTTAATTATAAATAATTACTAATTTTGTTAAAATTAAATTTACCGCTACTAGAGGAATTATGTTTAATTAATAGTCCATCTGGTCTTGAATTCCCAATGACAACATATATTATAAACTATTGTTATCAAATTAAAGGAATTCAATATAAAATAGATAAAGTAGGAAATCTGTTTATTACAAAAAATACAACTTCTCCTAAGACATATCCTTGTTTAATAGCACATATGGATGAAATACATAATCTTAATATACCTAGAAAAATTATGCTTAAAAATAATTTAATCTGAGCTGTTACAGAGGATACTAAACAACCTTGTGGATTAGGAGCAGACGATAAGTTTGGTATTTGTATTATTTTACAATTATTAAAAATATTACCTGACATCAAAGTGTGTTTTACTGTACAAGAAGAATCCTATGGTATAGGTGCTATAGAAGCACAATTAAATTCAGAATTTTTTAGCAATATTAGATTTATGATTGAGCCTGATAGACGAGGAAATTCTGATATAATTGTAGAAACAAATTGTTTAAAAATAGCCTCTGACGAGTTTCTTGAAGATATTTCAGATTTACTACAAAAATATAAATATAAGCCTGCAATTGGAACATTTACAGATATTGGCGTATTAAAAGAAACAGTTAATGTTTCTGCTATTAATTTATCTTGTGGATATTATAAAGAACATACTTCAAGAGAATATGGACGCTTAAATGAATTAGAAAAATGTTTAAATCTTATTTATGATATTATAAATAAAGCTATAAAAGTATATGTTCATGATTCTCCTGATAAAGCGTATTGTTCATGGTATTATGATACCTATGGAGATGATGGCATTAGTAATTTAGATAATTATTCAACTATTTCATACGCAGAAGCATCTTACATTTGTCATAACTGTAAAGAGCACGATTGTAGTAAATGTAAAATTTGGGAAATTGCTCGATAGAACAACTCGACAAAAAGAAAGCATTAAACGATGATTAGATAATAATGGTAAAGGGATATTAGAATGCACTACAGGTTATGGTAAGACATTTTTATCTATAATGTTAATTCAGTCAATGTTAAAATCTAATCCTGATGCTCATGTTCTTATAAGTGTTCCTACAGAAATACTAAAAGAACAATGAGATAGACAGCTTATTAAATATCATTTATTTAATAGTTGTAAGGTTGAAATTATTAATACAATTATTAAAAAAAGATATTTTGTAGATTTACTAATTATTGACGAAATCCATACTGCCTGTAGTCCAACTTTTATTCAGATATTTAGCGCTGTAAAATATAAATATATATTAGGACTAACAGGAACTCTTGAACGATTAGACGGTAGACATAAACTATTAGAAAAATATTGTCCTGTTGTTGATAGAGTCACTGTAGAAGAAGCTATTGAAAATAATTGATTATCTGATTATCGAGAGTATAAAATATTACTCAAAGTTGATTTAAGTGAGTATTGAGAGTTAAATAAAAAGTTTAACTCGTATTTTTCTTTTTTTAACTATGAGTTTGATACCGCAATGGGATGTGTAACAAATATTATTAAACGCCGTGCATATGCTAAACATATGGGAGTTTCATACGATCAAATAACAGCAATAGCTATGGATTGGTTGAGGTGTTTAAAGAAACGGAAAGACTTTGTGATGAAACATCCAAAAAAATTAGAAATAGCACATAAAATATTAGAGCATAGACAGGATTGTAAATGTATTACTTTTTCTGCAACTATTGCTGAAGCTGAGAAAATAAAATATGGGTATACATTACATAGCGGTAAAACAAAGAAGAAAAATAGATTAACTTTAGAAGAGTTTTCAAGTTTACCAGTTGGTGTATTAAATACTAATAAAGCAGCAGATTTAGGACTAGATGTTCCAAACTTAAGTGTAGCAATTATACTTAGTGGAACTAGCGCATCTATCCAAAAAAATCAACGTTTAGGCAGAATACTAAGAAAAGAAGGCGATAAAGTTTCAGAAGTATTTAGTCTAATTATAGCTGGAACAATGGAAGAAAATTGGTATTCAAACTCTTCAACTCATTCTTATATAACTATTACTGAAGATCAACTAGATGCAGTTTTAAATAGACAGCAAATTGAAACTAGACAAAGAGATACAATTAAAAGTATTGAATATAGATTTTAACAATTCCACAAACTAAACATCTAATAAACTAGAGCTAAAAGTTTGAAGTTAATTTTTGATTAACAAAATTAATTTTAGTGGAATTAAATACAATCATAAATATTCTAATTGAATATAATATTACTGCTGATGAGTTACTATTAATTTATTTAACTTTCTTAGCTCAAGATGAAGAAGGCCATCCAGAATATCTTTCTAAATGATTAAATAACGGAGGACAAAAATATCTGAAACCTTTATTTAATTCTTTAAAAGAAAAAGGAATTATAAAGAAAAACTATAATCCTGATAAATATATTCCTAATGATATAGAATTTAATCAGAATTTTATTAAAAGCTATATTAAACGTTCTGGAGAATTAGGTAAAGAATTGTTTGATAACTACGAACCTTTTTGTACTGTAAATGGAAAAGTATATAGTTTAAGAAACATTTCTAAAAAGTTTTACTCTTTAGATGAATTTTATTTTTATTATTCTAAAACAATTGGACATTCAAAAGAAAAACATAAAGAAATTATGGATTTATTAGAATGAGCAAAATCTAATAAACTTATTAAAAGTGGAATATTAGAATTTGTTGCAAGTTGTAAATGGAATGATTTAAAATTAATGAAAGAAAAGGGAATTACTCCTGAAACAGTTTCTTCATTTGATGTATATGAAAGTATGTAATTCATGAGCGATATTGGAATTCTTTGAAAACTAATTGAGGACGGACGTAAGGGAAAAAATATTGGCACATCAACTGGTCTTTCAAAATTAGATAAACTAATAGGAGGAATTCAAGATAGTCGCTATTATTTAATATCTTCTCAAAGTAGTGGAGGTAAAAAGATTAATTTCATTTTGCCGTCTATAAAAGTGATTTTATAGATAATGATCGGGCAATATCGGCGAAGGCTAAACAGTTTATTAAAGATGCCTATAATATTGATCTTGATAAAATGCACGCTAACGCCGAGATAACTAAAGAAATTAAAGAGTCTTTAGTATTGTAACGCATAGAAGGTGAATCTACTTAGAATATAATCCTTCCACGAGTGTCCGACATCTAAATATAAATCTAAATTTAGATGAAAACATATGCTGACCTTATAGGAAACTATAAGAAGTAAAGGATAAAAAGCCTTTACGATAACAATGTGAAAACTTCACTCGTATTGTTTTTTATGTATCAAATGCTACGTAATAGTACAGATCCAGTATATTTTATTTATTATAGTCTTGAATTAGGTAGTGAAATTCTATTAGCTAAATTAATGGCTTTGTATTGTGCGGAAGAATTTGGTATCTATTTAACAACCAATAACGTTCTTTCGTTTGATTCGATATTAACTGATGAAAATTATGAATATTTACGAAAGGCAAAAGAGTGAATACAGAGTATTGAAGATAGATTAATTATATTTGATTCTGGTTTATCTGCAAGAATTCTGTATAAAACTACTATTCCTATACTTCAAAAGCTTGGAAAGATCGAGGAAATAGATGGAAGAGAAATCTATATTCCTAATAATCCCAATCAGAAAGTTATTGGAGTTATAGATCATGCGCTGCTTCTCAAATTAGAAGAAGGTAGGAAAATAAAGGAAGAAATTGATTTAACATCTTCTTATATGGTAACGCTTAAGCGTAAATATCGAATATCTTGATTTATGATTATGCAGCAAAATAGAGAATCTTCTTCTATGGATAGAAGAAAAGCTGATTTATCTGAACCAGGTTTAAATGATATTATGGCTTCAAGTGCTCCTGTAAATGATAGCGATGTAACCTTACAAATATTTTATCCTGCTAGAGAAAAACTTTCTACTTGTAGAGGATATAAAATATTAAGTGAAAATGGAGGAGGATTAAGAGATACATATAGAGGGTTGATTATAAGTAAAAATCGATATGGAATTGCTAATCAAGTCTTGAATTGTGGATTTTATGGCTCCGTAGGTTGGTGAACGGAATTACCTTCGCCCGAACAAATTACTGATATAAAATTAATTAGAGAACCTTCTCTAAATATTCCGTGTAAAACAAAACGTATTATACAACAAGATTTATCAGAAAATGATATAGATAAAGAGATAATAAGAACTAATATTGAATATACGTTTTAATTATGGAATTGCCAAAATCTAAACTACCTGCAGAAACACAAGATCCGAGAAATTTAATTATATTCTCAAAAGTTAAACAAGGAAAAAGTTCAGCTCTTGCAGAACTTCCTAATAACTTGATGCTTGATACTGAAGGTGGATTAGCATATATTGAAGCACTTAAAGTTAGAGTAACGTCTGTAAAAGATATTAAAGAAGTTTGTCAAGAAGTAATTAAAGCTGGAAAACCTTACGATTTTATTACAATTGATACAGTTACAGCGTTAGAAGATATAGTTAAACCTTTAGCATTACACCTGTATAAACAAACTCCTGCTGGAGAGAAGTTTACTGGCACTGATGTCATTGACGCGGCAATGGGAGCTGGGTATAAATTTATGAGAGATGCTTTAGAGCAAGTTATTAATATGGTTGCTAAGTGTACTCGAAATGTAATACTTGTCTGTCATGCTAAAGATGCAGCTATTGCAAATAGTGATTTAACAGCGAAGCAAATTGACTTGTTAGGTAAAACAGGACGTATTTTAGCTTCTAAAAGCGATGCAATTGGGTATTTGTATCGCGATGATGAATCTAACACTATTTTAAGCTTCAATACTAATGATAAATTTGTTGAATGTGGAGCAAGACCTGCTCATCTTAGAAATAAAGATATTGTTTTAGGTAAATATCAAGAAGATGGAACAGTTGTTTATGATTGGACTCAAATTTATCCTTCGTTAAGAAATGCTTAAAATATCATTTGATTTTGATGAAACAACTAAAAAGGTATCAAATTTAACTGTTACTAATTCGACTTCTGTTACTGTTAAACGAGATACTACTGGAAAAGCTATTGTAGAAGTTACTGCAAATAAATTAATTATTTCAGATACGGCTTTAGCTTTCCTAGATGCTAATCCTGAAGATAGAATATCTATCAATTATTTTCAGGAATCAAAAGAAAAAACATTTCCTGTAATTGCTAAATCTGAATACTTTACAGATAAAAAAGCAGGAAATAAATTAACAAAATCTAATACTGTGTCTTTTAGAGGAAATCAAAGGACAATATTATTAGAATATGGAACTGTTTTTGAATTACAACCATTTAAAGAACATGTATTTAAACTAGTTCCTTTGAACGATAGTGATTCAGAAATAGTTTCAGAAGAATTAAAAGATGAAGAAATTGAGTTAGAAGATATCGCAAACGAAATTATTACTAACTCTACAGTTTCTGATGAAGAAGATTCTCTTCCGTTTTAATTAATACAGAAAAATTAATAAATTATTATAAATTAATATAACTATGGGAAATATGTTTGATATGGGTGCAGTTGCGACTGCACGAGTGGTAGAAAATAATCGTCTTAAATGTGGAATTCATGATGTAATATTTAAAGGGATTGAACGTGGAGAGGACTTTGGTCCTAATGCAGTAGGTACTATTGATATTCATTTTGAAGCTGTAGACGGTTCTGGTATTTTCGATGATAAGATGTTTGAACCAACTTCGGCTGAACGTAAGACTACAACTGATCGTAATGGAGTTGAACGTGAACAGGCTTCTCCTGCTGAACAATTTATGGCTAAATGTAAACAACTTATTATGGCCTTGAATCCTGAAGCTGGTGAAAAAATTGAAAAAGGAGAGGCTCAGTTTAAAGCAAGTTCGTTTGATGGTATTGTAAAACTTTTGAAAAAGATTCTCGATTCAAAAGTTGGTACACAAACTCAAATTAAACTGCTTCCAAATAAAAATGGATATGCAAGTCTTCCTAGTTATGTAGCTAGTATTAATAGAGAGGGGATTGTTTATATTAGTTCTAAAGTAATTGGCAAGGATTTGACTCTTTCTTCATATGAAATGTCTCGAATTCAAGCTGCTGCCACTGCAACTCCAACAAATATGACAAAATCTGATAATGTGCTAAGTGATATGAAATCAGATTTTGGAGCAGCAGATGTAAATGAAGATGATGACCTTCCCTTCTAGTATTTAAATATATTTAGTGAATTATACATTAGAACCGACAGTTACCAAAGAATTGATTTTATCAAAAGTGCGAGAAGAAACTCTAATGGAGCATTATTTAGGTATTCCTGTCAAAAAAGGCTTATTTAAGTCTCCACTTAGAGTTGATTCTCGTCCAACTTGTGCTTTTTACAGAAATAAAAAAGGTACAATTATCTTTAAAGATTTTCGAGGAGATTTTTCTGGAGATTGTGTATCGGTAGTAATGTATAAATTTGGCTGCTCTTTTTACAAAGCATTACAAATAATTGCAAATGATTTTGGAATAATCTCTAGAAAAGATTTAACTATTAATCCATCAAAAATTAAGAAATATTCTGAAACGAAGTTTGAAGATAAAGGTAATGCTATTATTCAAGTAGAGTTAAAAGATTGAAATAGATTTGAATTAGATTGGTGACAATCGTTTGGAATCTCGCAGGAAACTTTAAAGAAATTTAGAGTTTACTCGTGTAAAAATGTGTTTTTAAATGGAGAAATATTTCACTTATATAAAGAAAACCAGCTAGTATTTGGATATTTTGGAGGAATAAAAGATGATATAGAACAATGAAGAATCTACTATCCAGGTAATAGAAAATATAAGTTTATTTCTAATTGAAAGCAAATTCAATTACAAGGTGCTAAACAACTTCCAAGAAATGGCGGAGAATATTTAGTTATTACAAAATCTCTAAAAGATGTAATGACTATATATGAATGTAGTAATCTTCCAGCTATTGCTCCAATTTCTGAAAACTGTTTTATAACTGATTCACAATATCAACGTTTAAAAGCTAAGTTTAAGAAAATTGTTTTATTCTATGATTCGGACATTGCTGGGATTTCTAGTATGAATAAGATTAGAAAAAAATATCCAGATTTATTTATTATATTTATTCCGAGAAAGTATCATTGTAAAGATATTTCAGATTTTTATAAAAAGTACGGATTAGATAAAACAATTAACTTAATTAATACAGCAAAACAATATATTGATGAAGAAGACAGTATCAGAAGAAATAAAACCAAAGAGGAAACGATCTAAAGGATATTCTAGAGTCAAAGGACATTCGTATGAAGTTAGAATAGCTAAGGAGTTAAGAGAACTAGGATTTACTGGAATAGTAACTTCAAGATCTGAAAGTAAAAGAGCAGATGATAATAAACAGGATTTAATTGATACAGAACAAAAACTACCTTTAGGAATACAACTGAAATGTGTACAAAATACTCCTAGTTATTTTAAGATTAGAGAAGAATCGTCTATTAATAACGAAGATTTCGTATTAATTTGAAATAAACAAGAAAAGAAGGAAATAAATATTTGTTCTGTTGGAGAAGCTGTTATTATGGATAAGAAACTATTTTATAAGCTTATTAAAAAATATTATTTGTAAACTAAATAGGAGATCTTTTGATCTCCTATTTTTATTTTATTAAAATATGAAAATTATTATTCAATCTTTTGGAGATATTATAACTAATTCTAGTACTGAAACCTTTTGTATAAGTAATGGTTCAGTTAGCGACCTACAATTACTTATTGATACTATTTTAAAAGTTTATGGTATAAATAATTCATCGATTATTGTTAAAGAAATAGTTGATTATGATTCATTAAGTGATTTGTCTAGTGGCCAGGTAGAAACTCTAGCTGAAATTGTCTATGAAAATTCTGGTATTGATTCTAATACTTTTCTAGAATATGCTAGTTTAGGCAAATGGAATCTACTTGAAAATATGCTCTCAAATGTAGGTAGTAGTCTTTTAGAAATGGCTAAAATATATAATGATACTGTACAGTACGGTTTAATTTTTACTCGTTATACAATTGAAACTACTATACCTAATACAGATGCATTAAAACAGCAAATTGAAAATTTGTCGGATTTATTTAGTTTCGGAGAATATGAATACTAAAATTTTATTTGAATTTAATATTCAATCTATAACTGATATTATTACAAATAGTTCTAGCGAATTATTTGTATTTAAAAATAGAGAGCTTGAAGATTTAGTATTAATTCTTTCTTTAATTCATCCTTGTTGGAACCTGGAATATAATGAACCAATACAGGTTAATAGAATGCGTGATGATGAATTAGTTACATATTTAGAATGGGTATATGGTGGGTCAGATTTTGATTATGAAATTAGAAATATTCCTATTACTAAGGAAAATACAAAACGTACAGGAGTTGCTAAACATTTTGGATTAAAACCAAAATTTGTTTATGAAGATTACGAAAATTGGGATCCTAATATAAATAAACTTAGTCTTAAATATCTGCCTGAAGGTTTAAGAACAATTCGAGCAATGATCCCTGATACTACCTTTGCAATGTATTCTAAAGACGATAATCCTACATGGGAATATCAAGAAAAATTTGAACGACTTGGTAAACGTTATCATCTAGGTTAAAATGAAAATAATTATTTTAAAAACTCAATCTTTCTCGGACATTATTACTAATAGTAGTAGTGAATTATTTGTAGTTAAAGGAGATAGATATAGCAGTGCATTTGAAGATTTTTTATATGTAGAAAATATAGGAGACCTTCAGTGGTATCTTGAACGAAAAGAAATACTCTTACCTGAAATAAGAAAATATCTTAAAAATCCACCTAAAACAATATGTGACGGGTTTGATATAGATGACTATCGAAACGCGCTACGAGAAGCAATTAAAAACAATGATTTAGATAAGTATAAAAATTGTTCTTTTGTAGTTTTAGGGGATCATATGGATTATGATACATGGCAATCTATAAAAGATTCTTTATATCCGAATATATATTATGAAAGTTGGCATTAATATTCAGTCTTATGTTGATGTAATTACTAATTCATCAACTACTGTGTTTTGCTCTATAGAAAGTGATTTTGAGACGATAATTCAAAATATTGAAGATTATTTAAATTCTTTTCTTCCATTTAAAGTTAAATATCATAGATCGTGTATTATTAAAACATATTCAATTACATTTGAGGTGGAATATGGAGAAAATGAAGAACTTACTGAAAATATATGTGCACTAATTGAACAATTGCTTTCTGAGCATTTTCCGAATGGAGGATATTTTGTAACAAGTGGATATGAATATAATTAATATACAAAGTATTACTGATATAGTTACAAATAGCAGTACAGAGGTATTTATTCGTGTAAAGGAGACTGCTATTAACACAGTTAAAGAGCTTATTAATGATCTTCTTAAAATAAGCGGATCTACACTTCAAGCAGATGATTTATTTACAATTGAAATATTATATGATGATAGTTCAGATTTAATGGTTACTCCAAAACAAGATACAACAGAGTGTATTGAAGCGGCTGTAATTCTTTCTTCTTTAAGAAGTTTATTTAATTATGAAGTACATGAAGATCGATAAATTAATTCCAATTCAAAGCTATTCAGATATTATAACTAATAGTTCATCTGAATTATTTTGTACTATAACTTCTGAAAAACATCTTAAAGAAATATATCAGATATTAGATAGTATCGTTGGATATAGGCAAGAACCAGAAATAGATGTTTGTATTAATTACTGTTCTAAATCTAACATCGAAGAATCAGAACTAAAAAGTCAGTTTTATAAAGAATTGCCAGATAAATGGATTGAAGTAGATTATCCTTATTGTAAGAATTCCGTAAAAGAATTTTATATTTCTGGTTTTGAAGGAATTTTAAATAAGAAAATAGGTAAAGCAAATTATAAAATTAGATATTATTTAGGAGATTAAATTATGAAAGATTGGACAAGTTGGGGAATTAAAAGAAGAGTATTTCCAGATAAAAATTATAATGCAATATGGTATAATCTCAAAACACTCCGATTAGGAACAGGACAGGCTAGCGAACTTGATTATCCTGAGTTTTATGATATTGGAATTAATACTAAGTGTAATCTTAATTGTCCAATGTGTTATGTTAGTGCTAAAAGTTCGGGAGTAAATTATACCGATATTTGTGAAAAGGCTAAATTCTTTTTTGGACAAATGACAGGAAATGAAAGGCCATTTCAAGTGGCAATTGGTTCAACAGGCGAACCAAGTTTGCACGAAAGCTTCTGTGAATTTCTTGAAACGTTGTTTTACTTAGGAATTGTTCCAAACTATACAACGAACGGTATTACTATAGCAGAAGACTCTGATCTTAGTACTAAAATACTTGACTATACCTCTCGTTTTGTTGGAGGAGTTGCTGTTTCTGCTAATGAGTGGTCAGAACATATTAGTAAAGCATGGAGGAGAGCTATATATAAATTAGATACTTTTGGGAATACAAATATTAATATTCACTATATTATTAAAGATATTGAAAGTGTTAATAAATTCTTAGATATTTATAAAGAATTTAAATATACAGTATTATACTTTGTGTTACTACCTCTTATGCCATCTGGTAGATCAAAAGAAAAGTATAGTGAAGATGCATTTGAATATTTACTTCAACAAGATTTAGATTGGGGTAAAATTGCATTTGGTGCACATTTTTATAATTCGTTACTCAATCAAAATAAAATTAAATGCTATTTATATCCTCCTGAGAGTCTATCTAAAAATCTTCTTTTAGACAATACTATTAAAGTAACGCCATCGTCATTTAACTTAAATTCTATAAAAGAAATTAAATATGAACACATGTAAAGTTACATTTGAAAATTCAAATGGGCAACAAGTTATTGTAATACTCTCTTTAAATAAAGAAAAGAACGAACTTGATATGAAACTTGGATTTTCTCCAAAAGTTGATCCTCATACTGATCTCGGATTAGCTGGACAATTTGCAGATATTTTCTGTAAAGCTCTTGGAGCTAATAACGAATCTACTCCATCTGAAAAACAACAATAATATATTATACTTAAGTCCGCGTTAGACCTTTTTAACGCGGACTATTTATAATCTTTTAATATGAATAATCAATCTGTTCAAAAACCATTAAATTTTATTTCAGATACGCTTGCTTCTTATTTATCACAAATTACAGAATGATTTGATGATGAAATAGCTACTGAATTACTAACTATTAAAGCATTTTCATCTATTTGGGAAATGTGAGGTAAAGCAGAATTAGGTAGTAGAATTACCGATTATGCATGTTATCTAGATTTTGATCCTAATGCATTTATGTTAAGTTTTTTACCTAAAGGTAAAAATTTAGTTTACTCGAATGGCAATTTAACTAAAAAGAACTGAATATCTGGGAAAATATCTAGAGTTTTACATAAAATACTTATTAAGCAATATACAGATCATAGTTATGAGGTATTTAATAATCACTTAAAAGCAATTGTATTAGGTGCAGATTATAAATGAAATATTGTAACAGGAAAAGATATTGCGTATTGATATAATGAAACTCATTATAATAGATCAGGAGGAGGTACATTAAGTAATAGTTGTATGCGTCACATAGACAATCAAGATTGGTTTGAAATATATACTAGTAATCCATATTGTTCTATGTTGATTTTAACTAAATACAATCGATTAGTTGGAAGAGCTCTACTATGAACTATAGATAATAATGTTTATATGGATAGAGTTTATTATTCTGCAGATGAAATTTATTCTAAATTTATTCAATATGCCAAAAAGAATAAATGAAGAATAAGATACGATAATAGTTTACTTAGCGATGAAGAAGATTGTTTTTTTAAATATTTAGATGATGAGAAAACATGACGATATGAGTATTCTGAATTGAAAATACCCGTAAAATCAGATTATGATTGATTTCCATACTTAGATTCTTTTCGTTATTTTTATCGTTTAGAAGGTCATTCTTATTTAAGTAATGTTTATAATGATAATTTAAAAGATTGTATTAGGTTTTTATCAGATTCTGATGGAAGTTATACCTCTTATAACGCCTGTTGTTGTTGCGGAACTCATATACTACCTGACGAAGGTATGTGATCAGATTATTTAGATGATTATTTGTGTGATAATTGTGCTACTTATAGTGAATATCAAGATTCTTATATTGCAATAGATACTGCAGTAAAAGTTTTTTATGATAGATCTTTTGACACATACGACTATGTTGATCAAGACTGTGTTGATGCAGCGTTTGATAGTTTTGCAAATATAGGTGACGATTGGTTTTTTATTGATAATGAAGAAATGATAAAAATTGATGATAATTGGTATTGGATAGACGAATGTGAATGTGATGAAAACGGAGAATATAAACCTATAGAATAACATGGATATTAGATACGATTTAGTTCCAACTCATGGTATTAAAGAAATTTCTAAAATACTTACTCATAAATTAAGTAAATATAATAAAAATCAATGGAAGTACGGAATGAGTTGGACAGAAGTATTATCTTCTCTTAAAAAGCATTTAAATGAGTTTGAATTAGGAAAGGATTATGTAGATATTAACGAAAAGTTACTACATATTGCAGAAGTTGCAACTAATGCGCTTATTCTTTGTGAATTTTATCATATTTATCCTCAGGGTGATGATAGAATAATTGCACCAGTAGTTAAACCATGTGTTGCCTTAGATCTAGATGATTGTGTATTTGATTTCTTAGGATCATATACTAAACGCTTTGGAGTTAATATTTCAGATTATTGGAATGGAGATTATAATATGTCAGAAAACTTAAAAACACTTAAGGAAGATAAGGATTTTTGGATTAATATGCCTATTATAAATCGTCCAACATTTGAAGTAGATTATTATGTAACTGCTCGATCAATTCCTATTGAATGGACTCAAGAAGCTATTCAGCGTAACAATTTACCTAAAGCAAAAATATACACTTTACCTTGGAATGTATCTAAAATCGATACATTAAAAGAACTCAAAGTAGATATTATGATTGACGATAAAGCTGAAACATTTAAGGAATGTCTTAGTAATGGGATTTTTTGTTACTTAATGGATGCTCCTCATAATAGATACTATGATGTTGGACATCATAGAATATATGATTTAAATCTTACAATAAAATAATTGAAAAAGATATCTCTATCTTCTTTTAACATTAAACCTATTATATCTTCAGCATATCACCTCGATATATCAGACGAGGAGTATTTTGGACCTAATTATAGAAATTTCATAAGTAATTCTAAGCTTAAATTAATTAATCCTGATCAGGGAGGAACTCCTGAAAGTTATAAAAACGGACTAAAATCTGAAGATACTGCATCGTTGCGTTTAGGAAGTGCTATTCATGAATTATTTTTACAAAGTGAATCATTTAGATTATGTGAGAACCTACACAAGCCTACAGCAAAACTTGGCGAGGTAATTGACAGAATTCGATATCATAGATCTAATAATGAAACAGTTTGAGATTCAATTCATTTAGCTTGTAAGGATGTTAAATACTACGTAAATAGTCTAACTCTAAACAGAATTAGAAGTATTATTAAAAAAGGTTTAGAATATTATATAAACTCTAAATATATTCAGTCAAACGATGTAGTACTATCTGATAAGGATACTGAAGTTTGTAAAGCATGTTTATCTTCACTATACTCGAATAAAAAAGTAGTAGAAGTAGTTAAACCTAATAATGAATTCTATTTAGAAGTAGAAACATATAACGAAGATTCTATATTTTTAGATATTATTGTAACCTATAAAGATAAGGAGATCGTATTGCGTTTAAAAATGAAAGCAGATAATTGGACATTTAATCACGATACAAAAACAATAGTTTTAAATGATTTAAAAACTACTTCTAAACCTTTTCCTTTCTTTATGAAAGAATATGGTAGTTTTGTTCATTATCACTATGCTAGACAAATTGCAATGTATTTATGAATGTTAAAACAATATTGTGTTAATACATATAATATTGATTCCAGTTATAAATTTCTATCTAATATTATTGTTGTTGAAACATTTGGAGAGTTTCGATCTCATTGTTATAATATCCCAAATCGGCTTGTAAAACAAGGGTTTGAAGAATTAACAAAGTTATTAAAAATGGTTGCATATTACGAGATTTATGGTTACGAGGAAATTGTTGAATTTGTATAAAATCCAAATCAAAGAATAAAAATTAAATGTAATTTTTTTATTTTTCTATTTGTATTTTAATATTATCAATAGTATCTTTGTACCACTAACAAAAAGAGATAATAAGAATTAATGTTTAATATTTAAAATTTTTTAAAATTATGAAAAAGTTTACAGTAAACGCTTACAGTTTGGAAGAAGCAAAGAATTTAGCAGAAGAGAATGGTTTGAAAATTGTAAAAAATGTAACTCAATCTTGGAAGAATGCTAAGTGTCCTATTGAAGGAAAGAATTTGGAGGTATTTTGTACAGAAGCTCTAAGTAAGAACGGTCTTGCTGGCCTTGCTGGCGCTGGCCTCGTTATTGCAGTAGCTCCTGGTTCTAAGGATACTCGTGAACGTCCTTATAAGTTTGTTAATAATGTTGTTGAAGGAAAACGTAAGACACAACGAGTTATTAAGATTTGTCTGACTCGAAACGATGAAGTAGTAGGAACTGCTTCAAAGAAGTCTGATGCAGAGAAGCTTGCTAAAGAGTTGATGGTTAAGTATCGTGAAGATATGTATGCTCAGATCGTTTATGAGGTTAAGGACGGTAAGGATATTGCATTTGAGTTGAAGTATGCACCTTCGACTTCTGCAAAGAAAGGCACATATGTTGTATTTGGAACAGAAGCTTCTTCTTTCTAACATATAGTTAATAAATAACTGATTCAATACCTTTAAAAGGGAGATATACTAGTTGTATCTCCCTTTTCTTTTTATGGATATAAAATTATTTTCTACTATTTTAAAGAAAAATAACTTCAATTATACAATTGATTATCAAATAAAACAGGTGAATGTCGATACAATATTCCAATTTAGAGAGGATTCCTTAAGAGATAGTACTGTTTATTTATACTTAGATTCATGAAATAAAGTTTCTCAACGGTTTTGTTGATGAACCTTAAAATATCAATTAGTTTATATAGGCAGTGGATTATTTACTTCTGATAAACCATCTCGACCCTGATGTAGTCGCCCAACAGGACATAAAAAAGATTTTATTAAAGCATTTACTGAAAAATATCCTGGAAGATTAATTATATGTACAGTTAATGATAATTTAACAGAAAATGAATCTAGAGTTTTAGAAGCTTACATGATAAATGCAGCTCTAGATGAATATAATTATCAATTAACTGGTTTCAATGATTATTCGCTAGATTTAAAATCAAATCAATTAATCAATAAAAAGAGAGGTCTTAAGCAACCAGTATTAAGAGCTATTAACTTAATAAAACCAATGTATTTAAATGGAAATTACCCTTGAGAAACTACTAGAAGGTAAAGCTACTATTATTAAAAATAAAGAATATCTTCCGACTTCTGATTATGTTTCTCCGTTTTTGGATCAAATGTCTAAATTTACAGACAATTTTACTGTTCAAGTTAAACTTCCTACTCAGATTACAACAACTGCTGAATCGGACGATGTAACATATAATAGAGTATGAATTCAAGCAATATTACCAGAAAAATATTGTATTGAAAATCATGATGAAGTATATGGTTTAGTATACGGTTTAGATGTACGTACTCCTGTTTATAAAGTATATCGTGGAATGTTAAATCGCGCATGTACAAATTTATGTGTTTTTGATCCATCCTGAATGGAAGTAAACGAAATTAAACCAGGAGAAAATTTTGTATATCATATTACTGCTTTAATGGAGAAAGTATCTCATTTTGAAGCAACAATTAAGAAAATGAAAAATACAGTTCTTTCTAGTGATATAGAAGAACGACACAATAGATTAGGTAATTGAATTGAAAAATGTGTTTTAGAAGAATATACTGGAACTGGAGGAAAAGTTAAACTTTCTCCATCTACAGTTATAGATGCTTATAATGGAGTTTACTTCGATTCTTCTTCTAAATATTATGTTGGCAATGAAGATTCAACTGTATTCAATTTCTATAATGCATTTACAGAAATCATTAAGGACGATAAAAAAGATATAATCAATAAGTTTGAAAAAACACTGCTTATTAACTCTTTATTTGAATTATAATGTTTATTATTAAACGAAACGGTACTAAACAAGAGTTTGATTCTTCAAAAATCGATAAAGCTATCTTATCTGCACTAAAAGCTTCTGGATGTAATACTGAGATCAATCAACCCTCAAAATATATTACAGTTGATAATGGAGATACTGTTGAAGTTATTCAAGATCGAATTGAAAATTGATTGATGTCTATATGTCCTAGCGCAGCAAAAGCATTCATTTTATATAGAGAAAAACATAAAAATATTCGAGATTGAGTAAGTAAAAAAGAAGAATTCATTGAAAGATATAAGCAATCTTCTAATACAGCTAATGCAACAATTGATGACAATTCTAACGTAAGTGGCAAAAATATAGGAATATTAAACGCTGAAATACATAAATCAGATAATATTCTTATTAGTCGAGCAATGATTGAAAAAAAGTTAAAGGAATTATATCCAGAATTTGATTGCAAAAACTATACTAAAGATCTATCTAATCATATTATATATAAACATGATGAATCAGGATTTGCAGGAGCAATAGCACCATACTGTTGTAGTATAACTATGTATCCTTTTTTAAATGAAGGGATTAAAAAAATCGGTGGACTATCTGCATATCCAAAGAATCTTGATTCATTTTGTGGAATGTACACTAATTTAATTTTTGCTACTGCTGCTCAATTTGCTGGAGCTGTTGCAACTTCAGAATTTTTATTGTATTTTGATTATTTTGCCAAAAAAGAATGAGGTAAAAACTATTATACTACTCCAGATACCATTATTACCTGCAATAGTTTAAGAAATAAAACAATTAGAAATCAAATTCATCAGTATTTTCAGCAAGTAATATACTCAATCAATCAGCCTGCCGCTGCAAGAGGAATGCAAGCAGCGTCAATGTAAATTTTATTGCATTTCTCATTTTCTTTTGGACGTTTTAAATATTTTACTTAGATTTGCATACAATTTTTAAAAATGAAATTATATGGCAAATAAAAGGAAATTTAATAAAACAAAAGAATGACTTGTTGAACAATATGTTATTCTTAATCGTCCACGAAAAGAAATAGCAGCAGAGTGTGGTTTATCAGAAGCTGGATTAAAATCACTTCTTGCTAAGTTTAAAATATTTAAAGATAAATTTACAATAGGTAAAAAGGAATTAAAAGATTTAGTAAATCAAAAATTATCTGTAGAAGAAATTTCAAAGCAATTAAATTGTTCTAAAACAAGTGTTTATCGGTATCTTAAAAAATATAATTTAAATATATTAGCAGATCCAAAAATTTATGAACAGTATGATTCTTCTAATGATGAGGAAATTATTAAAATGTATAATGATGATAAATCTTCAACAGAAATTGCAAAATATTTTGGAATTACACATAATACAGTTTTAACTCATTTGGATCACTGCGGAATTAAGCGTAGAAGTAACTCAGAATCTCAATGAGTATATAATCAAAAGAAATTTCCAGAAGATCTTAAAAATAAAGAGTTGGTTTATGATTTGTATATTAATCAGAAATTAAGTAAAAAAGATCTAGGAGAAAAATATAATTGTGATCCAGGAGTAATTGATAGAATTCTTAAAGAATTTGAAATTCCAGTTAGGAATAACTCAGAATCTAAAATTGGATTATATACGGGAGAAAACCATCCAAATTGACAAGGAGGAATTACTGAATTACATTATAGACTTAGAGAAGCTTTTTATGTGCAACAAGTTCCCAAAGTATTGTATCGCGATGAATATAAGTGTCAATTATGTGGAAGTAAAAAAGATTTACATGTTCATCATATAAAACACTTTAAAGAGATTTTTCATAGAATATTAGACGAACACCAAAATTTAGATCCAATTAAAGATCAAAACCAACTATATAAAATAGCACTACAAGATAAAGAATTTACTAACTTAAATAATCTTATTACATATTGTAAAGATTGTCATTTTTATAAAATACATGGTTATCAAAGAAAAGGAGAAAAGTTACAGGCGCTGCAAAAATCTCCTGAATTGCTGGGAACTCCAGAAGTGGACAATCAGCAGCCGAACATTATAAATGTGGGTTCAACGACTATCTCAGACGAGAGTACATCTAAGCAGGTGGAAGTAGGAGACACTTTAAATAGTGATGATATAGTCTAATCTATATAGTAATATATAGCAGTTCATAAGAGAACGCAAGATAATTAGCGACTATCTTGGAATTTTAAATTGTTGTAAACTTTTCATACTTTGATAAACCGTTTTTTGAGGGAATGTTTGGAGATTTTTGTTTTCCTGATGGGACTAAACCAGAATGAAGTTCTTTAAGTTGATTACAACAAGAATTTATGACATGATTTAATGCAGAAAGATTAAAAACTATAATTACGTTCCCTGTTGAATCGTTTGCGCTTGTTTATAAAGATGGCAAATTTATTGACCCAGAATCAGCGAAATTTGTAGCTGAAGAATATGCTAGAGGTCATTCATTTTTTACTTATATTAGTGATAGTGTTGATAGTCTCTCATCTTGCTGTCGTTTGAAAAACATGGTTCAAACAAAAGAATTTAATTTTACTAATGGCAATATGGGAGTTCAAACTGGAAGTAAAAGTGTTATTACATTAAATCTTAATCGAATTGTACAAGATAAATGTAAAGAACACAATCCTAGTGAAAGAACTGTATGAAAAGAAGAAATGAAAGAATATTTGATTAATATTCTTAGTAGAGTTTATAAATATCATACAGCATATAATGCATTGTTACACGATATGTTCGATGCGAATCTATTGCCTGTCTATAAAGCAGGATTTATTAATTTGGATAAACAGTATTTAACAATTGGAATTAACGGTTTAAACCAAGCTGCTGAATTTTTAGGTATTTCTTGTAATGATAACTTAGATTATAAAGAGTTTTGTCAGTTTATATTTAGTATTATTAAAGAACAGAATATTTTACATAAAACTAAAACTGAAACATATAATACAGAATGCGTTCCTGCAGAAAGTTTAGCAATTAAAAACTATAATTGAGATAAAGAAGATGGATATTGAGTTCCAACCGACACTAATTTATATGCTAGTTATATTTTTAAACCGAATGATAAAAAACTTAGTGTATTAGAGAGAATAAAACTTCATGGAGCAGAATATATAGGAGAGTATCTAGATGGAGGTAGTGCAGCACATATAAATTTAGAGGAACATCTTTCAGCTAAACAATATGAAAAACTTTTGAAATATGCTGCTGAAGTAGGTTGTCAATATTTTACCTTTAATATACCTAACTCTGAATGTGAAGAGTGTGGTTTTATTTCAAGGATAGCGATTACAAAATGTCCAAAATGTGGATCAACAAATATATCTCTATGAGATAGAATTATTGGATACTTAACTAAAATAAAAAACTGATCTTCTGGAAGGCAAATAGAACAAAAGACTAGAGTTTATTCTAAAAATATAGAAAATGGTTAAATATGTAGATACTCAGGTTGTTTTTAGAGAAATTCCTGATGAGATCGCACTAGCAATTAATATTTCAGGATGTCCAAATCATTGTGAAAATTGTCATAGCTCTTATCTTGCTAACGATATTGGAACTGAATTATCTTTCGATAATCTTTTTAAATTGATTACAAGTAATTCTGGAATTACATGTGTTGTGTTTATGGGAGGAGATCAAAATCCAAGTTATATTAATTTGTGTGCAGAAGTTATTAAACAGAGTGATCTTTCTTTGAAGACGGCTTGATATAGTGGAAAACAAGAACTTAATCCTGAAATCAATATAAACAATTTCAACTATATAAAACTCGGTCCGTATGTTCCTAATAAAGGGCCTTTAGATAATCCAAATACCAATCAAAAAATGTTTTTAGTTAAAGACAATAATCTAATTGATATTACATATAAATTTTGAGGAAAACAATAAATAATTTAGCTTACTTAAATTATAATTTGATAATTGTTTATATATGATATATGTCTGATTTAAAAACAAAACAGTTTACGTTAAGTATTCCAATTAAAGGATGTTTAACTATGACTTTAAATGCAAAAGATGCTCAGGCTGCTGTAGAATCTTTTTTAGAGCATCAAGATGAATTTTTAGATCATCCTTATTGTGGTAAATTAGAACCTATTTTATCAGCAGCTTATATATATGAAACTAATATCAAATATGGAGATTAAAATTAAAAAACTTGACAAAAACGCTGTTATACCTAAATATTCAAAATATGGAGATGCTGGAATGGATTTAGTAGCTACTTCTGTTGATTATAGTAATGAATACTATATTGAATATGGTACTGGATTAGCTATTGAAATCCCTGAAGGTTATGTTGGGTATGTATTTCCACGTTCTAGCAACTCTAAGTATGATTTACAGCTTTGTAACAGCGTTGGAATAATAGACTCTGGTTATAGAGGAGAAATTAAGCTACGTTATCGAAGAATTATCAATCCTCAGCCAGGAAGAAACTTTGTAGTTAGTGATAACAATATACCTCCAATTCAATGGATAAAAGCTGATTTTGCTTGTTATGAGATTGGAGATAAAGTAGGACAAATTATGATTCTTCCTTATCCCAAAGTCGAATTTAAAGAGGTAGAAGAACTTTCTCAAACTGAACGAGGAGAAGGTGGTTTTGGATCAACTGGAAAATAATGAATTTAGAAGAGTTAATAGAAACTTTACAAAACAAATATTTAGATTTTAAACTTGGAGAGGAACAAAAAGATGTTCTTCTTCAAGTTTTTTCTATTTTAATAAACAAAGAATGAATAACTCTATCTATCTCTGGTGCAGCGGGTTCGGGAAAAAGTTCAATATGTAAATTAATTACAAGATTCTTAGAAATAAATCAAATTTCATATGTTTTAGCTACACCTACGCATAAAGCTAAGGGAGTATTAGCTAATTATACAGAACGTGATGTTATAACAATACACCAGTTGCTACAATTACGTCCAAATGTAGATATAATGGAATTAGATTATAAAGATCTTAAATTTGTATCAAATACTATCGATAATAGTATTCCAACAAACGGAATATTAATTGTTGATGAATGTAGTATGATTAATGATACATTGTTTGATTATATAATAGAAAGAGCTAAAGATCGAAATTGTAAAGTTTTGTGACAGGGAGATGAAAAACAATTATATCCTGTTAAATCAAATACTCTATCAAAATCTTTTCAGACTACAAACGATTTTCATCTAAATAAAGTTTATCGCCAACAAGAAGATAATCCATTATTAGAAATTATTACAGAATTAAGAGATAAGCCTAAAAATAGATTTTATAATATTACTTCAAATAATGGAACTCTTAAGTGCTATAATAATTGAAGAAAATTTATATCAGAATATATTCCTCTATTTAAAAAAGTAATAGAAACCCAAGATCCAACTTTAATCAAACTATTAGCTTTTACTAACCGACGAATAGAGGCTTTTAATAAAGTTATTAGAGATTCATTATTTAATGATAAGGAAGAATACCATATTGGAGAAATTTTAGTTGGATATGATAACTCAGAATATGGAAAAGCGAATTTTCTAAAAAATACTATTATTAACTCTTCTGAATATGTTATTAAACAGATTACTAAATGTCACCGCTATGTTGGATTAGACAATTATCCTGGATATTTATTAAATCTGTATTCATTAGATTTTAATGAATGTTTTGATATATTTATTTTATCGAGAGATCTTTCTGATGATAAGTTAAAAGGTCTATCGGTTATGATTGAAAGTATTCGCCTATCAGCAATTCAAACTAAATCAAAACTACAAGCTAACAAAATTTGAAGAGAGTATTTTAATTTAATGAGTTCGTTTTTAACTCCTGTTGACCTAACTTATCAAGGAAGAATAATTAGACGAAAAAGCTTAGATTATGCATATTGTATGTCTGTACACAAAAGTCAAGGCTCAAATCTAAATACTGTACTAGTTGATATGGATAATATTTTAACTTGTCATAATTATGAACTACTTCGTCAATTACAGTATGTAGCTCTTTCAAGAACTCGTAAAGATATAGGTATGTTAATTAAATAAATATTATGCACGATATATTAATCACACGTGATAGTAGAGGTAAAATTAGAATTGTAGATATTAGTTGTGAGTGAGAAGATGCTCTACATGGATTTGCTTTAGTTAGAAAAACAAGTCAAATGGGAGGAAAAATTACAGAACAACCAATAATAAATATAGATCGTGGGAAAGCAGGAAGAACTGTTACTGAACAAGCTAAATTAACATATAATAGTCATATTAAGAAGTATCTTGATAAAGGGTATAAGAATCTAGCTGATTTTGGAGTTAACAGTTTAGAAAATTGTGATGTAGATAAATTATTGCCATTAGAAGTTACTGATACAAATGGAATACGTAAACCTATGTTAGCAAAATCAGCAGATGATTGCGCAATATCTGTTTTCGAACATGACTTTTTTGGATCTCGTAAATTAGATGGAGTTAGATGTCTTATGTATTATTCTGAAGGCGAAATACATACTGCGTCTAGAGGAGGAAATAATTATGATATTGCTGCTACTCATATTATTTCGGACCCAAAATTAATTGCGTATTTTAAGGAAAATCCTACAGTAATGTTAGATGGGGAATTATATATTCATGGCAGATCTCTACCTTATATTTCTGGATTATGTAGACTACAAACTCTTGATGAAAAACATTCCGAATTAAAGTATTGAATTTATGATTTAGCTATTCCAGAAGTAGTGTTTAAAGATCGATTAATAATGCTTGATGAATTAAAAATTGCTGTTGATGGATCTGATAAAATAGTAATTGTTGAACATATTCCTGTTAGCTCTTGAAGCAATATAAAGAAACTTCATGATAAATTTGTTAAGGAAGGTTTTGAAGGCTGTGTAATTAGAAATCCTGAAAAGGAATATGGCTTTAATAAAAGAGATAACCGTATGATCAAGATAAAGGACTATAAAGATGAATGTTTTGAAGTTATTGATATCATTCAAGGTCTTCGTAAATATGATGATATGGTTTTTGTTCTTAAATTAAAAAACGGTAAAACGTTTGAAGCTAAACCTATAGGAAATCGAGAATTAAAGGTAGAGTATACAGAAAATTTTGAAGAAAAATATAAAGGGCAAGTAGGAGAATGTAAATATTTTAACTACTCACCCGATGGAGTTCCAACTCAACCTGTATTTAAGTGTTTTCGATACGATATTGAACTCTAAAATGTTTTTGAAATTTAGAATAAAACTTATATCTTTGCATAAACAATATTGAAATAATGACTTTTACTGAATTCAAAAATATTGTTGAAAATTTTCAGCAATATTTAAATAAATGTTCCGAACTATACCAAGAAGGAATAAATATATATAATTCTGATCTTTATAAACCTATAGTAAGTGCTTTCTACGATTTATTTGAATCAAAGTTCGATGAAGATAGAAGAAATACTTTACATTGGTATATAAATGATGCAAATCCTGAAGATTGTAATATAAGAGAACTTTACGCACTTATTGTACTAAATAAAGATATGTATAATGATCCTGTAAATGGGAGATATTTTGAGCTAAATTCTGAAGAAATTCAACAACTATATAATTCTTAACTATATCATCTGATAAAATTAGTGTGCAAATTTTAATTAAATAGTGAAAATAATATAGTTATATCATATAATATTTTAGTAAAAATTTACATGCTAATTTTAATAAATTTTTATGTATGCAAAAAATCACATTTAAAAAGGAGGATTTAGAGTGTCGCAAGGTATTTTTTACCAGCGACACTCATTAGCTATTTTAAACATGGAAATATAATCAAATACTGTAATCGTCCATTTGAATCATCTTCTGATATGAATAACGCTTTAGTATCAAATTGGAACAAAGTTGTTGCTCCTAATGATATTGTGTTTCATCTTGGAGATTTCTGTTTTGGTGATAGAAAAACTTGGAAAAGTTTTTGTAGCAAATTAAATGGAACTAAATATCTAATTCAGGGTAATCATGATCGAGAAAATGAAATTTATTATGAAGGTTTTGAATTAGTTTGTGATATAGCTCAAGTTGCAATTTATGATAATGAATTGGAGGATTATAGTACATTAATATTATGTCATTATTGTTTAACAACTTGACCAGGACAATGAAATGGAGCAGTACATTGTTTTGGACATAGTCATACAAGTCCTTATAGTCAAAATCAGGCTGATTACGATTATATTCAACATAGGGCTTTACCAAGTTATGATGTAGGGGTAGATAATAACAATTTTACACCTATATCTTATGATGAATTGAAAACAATTTTTACAAAACAATTATTATATGGACATCATTAAAAAAGCTTCAGCATTGACTGCAGAATATATGAATAATTATCAATCTCCAGATTGGTTAACTTCAAAAGGCATAAATTCTAAATACAAAGATATTTATGATATAGCCTACGAATATTATTATCGACAATTAACCCAAGTAGAAGGAGATATTATATTAGGACAACAAATATGGATGTAGGATTAATATTATCATCATATAATAATACATTTAAGTATTATATACAACAACTATTTAATATTTGGAAGGATAAAGGTAGTATAAGTATATTAGTTGATCTTGATTTAAAATCAAATGAAACTAAACATTCTATTAATGATGCTATAATGATTATTAAAAACGCTCAGGAATTAGGTGCTAAAATTATAGTAAATTCTAAAGAACCTAACAAATATACTTTATATAAAAATTATTTAGAAGTATTTGATAGCTTCTGCATAAGTTCTCCTGCAAAATATGATATTATATTAAGTAGTAATGCGGGACTAGAGCAAGCTATGTTAATACTTCAAGAAACAGCTAGATATTATAAATTATATAAAAATGAAACTAACAATAAGTAAAAATGCTAACATTAATTATTTAGCTCGAATTGTACAAGTTGATACATTTCATCCGCATCCTAATGCAGATAAACTAAAATTATGTACAGTAGAAGGATATATAATTTCTACAGGAATTGATAGCGTTGAAGGAATATATGTATATTTTCCCGTTGAATGTGTAATTAATCCAAAATTTTTAAAATATCATAATTTATATAGGAAGAAGGAATTGAACCAAAATCCTGAACAATCTGGATTTTTTGAAGAATCAGGAAGAGTTAAATGTATTAAACTCAGGGGATTGCTTCTGAAGGTTTTATTATGCCTATAAATTCCTTAATTTCTTATATAAACGATAATGTTAGTTTTGATTATCCTATTGGAACAGAATTTGACACAATTAATGATGAACTATTTGTTTGGAAATATGTTATTAAAACTAATATTTCTAATTCAAAATTAGGTGTTAAACAACCTAAAAAGGTACTCAATATAGTTGAAAATCAATTTCGATTTCATGTGGATACTGTTCAATTACAAAAAGCAATTACTAATATTAATCTAGAAGATATTATTCAAATATCATGGAAGGAACATGGAACTAGCGGAATCTTTTGTAATTTATTAACTAAAACCGATCTTTCCTTTTATAAGAAAGTCCTTAATAAGATATCTAAAACATTATTTAAATATCCAATCTTTCCAGAAGAACATTACTACAAATTTTGTTCATCTCGTAAAGTTATTAAGGATTGCAAATTAAACCCTAATTTAACAAAAGGGTATTATGATTGTGATATATGGAATATTGCGTTTAATGTAATCGAAGAGTATTTACAAAAAGGATTAACCGTATATGCAGAAATCGTTGGATATATGCCTAAGGGACAAATGATTCAAAAAGACTACGATTATAAATGTGTATATAATCCTAAATCGTTTGATTATCAAAAAATGACCCCCTAAACAAATGTATCATGCAAGATTGTTTGATATTATTGTTTATCGAATAACTTATACAAATGTTGATGGAAAAGTATTTGAATTTTCAACACAACAAGTTAAAGAATTTTGTAAAAAATACAGTTTGCATTCAGTTAAGGAACTCTATTATGGTAGAGCAGAAAACCTCTTTCCTAATTTAAATATTAATGAACATTGGCATGAGGAATTTTTAACTAATCTAAGAAACATGTATCTTGAACAAAGATCTGTATTATGTAATAATAATGTTCCTGAAGAAGGTATTGTACTTCGTCGAGAAGTAAATGGTATAGATGTATATAAACTTAAATCAATTAATTTCCTTGAAAAAGAATCTAAAATGTTAGATAGAGGGGAAATTGATATTGAATCAAATCAATAATTATATGGAAATAAAGGATAAAGTTGAACTTCCTATAATGGACGATCGTATTTGGAAGTTATTTAATATTTTAATTAATACTGAGCCTAAGTGCGTATGCTCTAATATTTTAGTATATAATATCAACGATATAGATATTAAATTAATTTGGGAATATGAGAGAAAAGAAGATAAATTTGAACCATACACTTTTGTAAACCCAATTAACGAACATTATAAGGATATGGATTATGTTATTTCTACCATAACCTGTAGTTATTCTCCAAGCTTAGTTACAACAGGAAAAATTAGGTTTTTCATTAGCACTCCCTATAAGAAATATTGTGTTCGAAAACTTACTTTTGAAGAACAGTATATTTATCAAAAGAAATTATACGGAATCTATTTTATTTATGATATAAACTATCTAAATCAATTTTTGCCTAAATCTGATTTATCTGGAATAGATTTAGATGCACCTGGGTATGAACAAGTATTAGGCTATGAACAAAAAATTATTGAAGATTCTGAAAGAGTCAAAAAGGATTAAATATATTTATAGAATAGCTAACTCTTTATATAAAGAAGGATATGAATATATAGTTATTGGCGATCTATCACAAGAAGACTTTCTAAAGTCATTTTCTATTCAATCAAACATTGTTCGATATTTTACAATAGATGATTGGTTTATTAGAATGCAATCAGGAAGTCTTCTTCCTTATGTATGTTCTATTCTTTCTAAAGCAAATAAAATTAAGGAATATTTAAATATATATTCTAAACCAGATCTTTTAGCGTTTCGAAAATTAGTTAAATCAGGAATACTTTCTGATAATGAATGTGTACAAGAATGCTTATGAGCAATTCAAATTATTAAAGAATATCGAGTAAATAGAGTTAATGTTACTAACCAGAATTATATAAAATCTGACATAATCAAAATGTTCTTAAAAGAAGTAAACCCAATATACAAATCAAGTTTAAATAAAACTATATAAATTAAGTATTACTTCATCTATTTGCATAATTTTAAATTATAGTAATGAAACAAAATAAATTAAATAATAGGAGGACCCTGTATGTCTAAGATATTGGTATTACAGGGTCCTCCATAAATCTAGCTTCTGGAAAATCTACCTGCGCTAGAGGACTCATTAAAAATAACAAAGAATGGGTTATAGTTTCTAGGGATTCTATTAGAGAATCTAGAGGAGATTATTGGGTTCCCGAACAGGAGGATTATATATCTTCTGTTGAAGAATTTCAAATTCGATCTGCTATTCAACATAATTTAAATGTAATTATAGATGCTACAAATCTTAATCCAAAAACTATTAAAAAATGGAACAATTTAGCAACAGAATTAAATTGTAGTATCGAATATAGAGAGTTTTATATTCCATTTGAAGAAGCGTTAGAAAGAGATCGAAATCGAGAAAGACCTGTTGGAGAGAAAGTACTTAAATGTTTTTATCAAAGATATTATAAAGAAAAATATTTAGAAGAAACTAAACGTACTGACAATAGAAAGATCCTACCCCCAAACCTTAATCTCCCAAATTGCATTATCTGTGATTTAGATGGAACACTTAGTATCATGAAAGATCGCAATCCTTATGATTTAACAAAAGTTAAAGAGGATCGTTGTGATCCAAGATTACAATATTTATTAAACTTAATTAACTTATACTTTAAGAATAACATACATATATTCTTCTTTAGTGGAAGAGAGGGTACAGAGCAATGTTATACTGATACATTTGAATGGCTATCTAAATATATAGACTTTCCTATTATTTTATTTATGCGTAACGAAGGCGATTATCGTCCAGATGAAATTATTAAAATAGAGCTCTATAATAAAGTAATTAAAGATAAGTATAATGTTTTATGCGTTTTTGATGATCGAGATAAGGTAGTTAAAGCTTGGAGAGAATTAGGATTATTAACATTACAAGTATATTATGGAAACTTCTAATAAAAACATTAAAATTGAAGTAACTAGTAATAATATTAACGCAACTTTTGAATTACCGTGGGATGCTAGTTATGAAGAAATAGTAAGAGTATTTCGATTAATTTCACTAGGTTTAGAATATTTACCTAATACAATTGACAAATATTTAACAATTCCGAAAGATGACGAGTAATGAATTTAATGAGAAGTATAAAGATCATTTAGAAGAAGGTTTTGAAGGATTGGTTTTTCTAAACGAAGAAATTATAGACTATTGTGATAAAATATTTCAGATTCTCCTTATAACAAATCCTAATTTTACGTATAGCCAAATTAAACGTAAGTGAGGAACAAGTAGGGTGTACATAAATAATGTAGATATTCGGATATGTAAAATAATAGAAGATAATATTGATCGTATTATTCTTAAACTTCAAGGAAATGAAATCTAAATTTGTAATTGTAGAATGACCAGAAATACAATCTTATATAGATAAAGAAGGATTTGATAATAATTGTTGCCTTATTAATGATGATACTTGACTTGATCAATATGGGGCACTTAGTTACTTTGTCAACGAAGAGTGGAAACACAAAGTAGATGAAAAAATATATTCTCAAAGTTATCATAAACTATAGAAATCATGTCTACGCACTGTACACTTACAATTAAATTATCTAATAGAAATTACAAAGGGATATATTGTCATTTTGATGGAGATATTGCTTTAGAAACTTTAAATAACTTTTGAACAAAAGAAGAAGATGTTCAAAAACTAATAGATAAAGGGCATATAAGTAGTTTAGGTAAAAATATTAGTAGTACTGCATTTTATACAGACCGAGGACAAGATCTAAATTTTTATTCTGGAGATACTATTAAGTGAAGAGAACCTTATAATTATATTTATATACCTAACAAACAGCAATGATATTTATATAAAATGAATATAAGTGATATTAACGCTCCATACTTAGAAAAAACTATTTTCTTTAAATATATCTTATATACAACTATCAATAATATAGAATTCACAAGTGATATATTAAATGGGGTAGTTATTACTGATTCTTCGAGTTATTCTTCAATTATCTCGTCTTATATAACAGATATTCATCATGATTTAATGTTAGATTATGATGCATCTTTTGTAATACTTTCTACCGAATGCGATACAAAATATTAACTTCAGAAATAGATGCTACTTCAATGGACAAATATACATATCTTAAAGATATTGAGAAGGTACCTATCCAACATCTAGAAAATAAACGCATTAAAGGATTCTACTGTAATTGAAACGAGTATACGTTTTGAATAAGTGAAAATGATTTTAACAAAATATGTATAATAGAAAAATATGATAAAGAAATATAGAAAGAAACCTATTGAAATAGACGCTATTCAATATACAGGTAATAACGTTAGCGAAATTGAAAATTTTGTAGGAACTAATCTTTTACATTATAATACTCAAGAAGAAAATGATTATCAACTAGGAATTCCAACTTTAGAAGGTATAATGAAAGCTTCTATAGGAGATTACATTATTAGAGGAGCTAAAGGTGAATTCTATCCTTGTAAGCCTGATATATTTAAAATAACATACGATGAAGTACAATGTTAATTAGAAATAAAACAGTATATATATTTGATATAGAGGTGTTTCCAAATGTATTTCATTGTTCTGTTAAAAATACTGAAACAAAAGAAATAACGCATTTAGAAATTTCTTCTAAACGTAATGATTTGATGAAAATTGTAGATCTCTTTTGGCAAATTAAAACAGAAGACCAGAAGAGTATTTGAAACAGAAATTATACTACTGATCTACAATTTAATGTCGATAAAATAATGTGCGGATAAATTTGAAATTTTATAAAAATATTGTATTTTTGTACTGTAAATTTTAAAATATTATAGTATGAAAACTAAAACAACAGAACAGTTTATTGAAGATGCCCGAAAAATTCATAAAGATAGATATGATTATACCAAAACATCATATGTAAATAGTAAGATGCCAGTTTGTATTATTTGTCCAAAACATGGAGAATTTTGACAAACTCCAAGCACACATTTAAAAGGCAGTGGATGTGCTAAATGCGCTCACGAATATGTAAATCAATTAAAAGTAATCACTAGTGAAGAATTTATTCGTAGAGCAAATTTATCTCATAATAATTTTTATGACTATTCTAAAACAATTTACTCAGGTTTTAATTCTGATGTAATTGTTATATGCCCGATTCATGGTGAATTCACGATTAATGCACACACTCATGTTAGTAATAAACAAGGTTGTCCTAAGTGTGGGCAAATGAGACGTATCACTAGTAAACTTTCAAACACAGAAGCGTTTATAAAAAAGGCAAAAACTGTTCACAATAATTTCTATGACTATTCTAAAGTTCAATACGTTAATGCAAAAACTCCAGTTTGTATTATTTGTCCAAAACATGGAGAATTTTGACAAACTCCCAATAAACATTTAAATGGACACAAGTGTCTTAGATGTCGTCAGTCTAAAGGAGAAATGTTAGTAGAACGTATATTATTACAACTCCAAATTCCGTTTGATAAAGAGGTTCGATATAAATCAGAAAAATTTGAACGAACATTTAGAATAGACTTTGTAGTTAAGATTAAGGATCAAGTATTTTTTATTGAATATAATGGAATGCAACATTATTATATATCCGAACAATTTGGAGGAAAAATAGTTTTTGATAAACAAAAACTAAGAGATAAACAATTAAGAATATTTTGTAAAAATAACAACTACAAACTTTTAGAAATTAAATATAATTTAGATGAAGATACAATTTTTGAAAAAATTAAAAATTTTCTAAATGTCCCTGTTACTATGTAACAGAAAATCGGGTGAATTGCTGGAAACTCCCTCTGGGACAATCAGCAGCGAAGCTACAGAAGTACATAAAAGTATGTAGAACGTTCAACGACTAATTCTTGAGTAGTACAAACAATAATAGAAACACGAGCGCCCGACTTAATCTTTTATAGATTAAGATGATATAGTCTGAACTATATAGTAATATATAGAATTATTAGTTAAATGCTAATAAGTTAACAAATTGATAATATTTTGCATTATGATACCCCAATTATCAATTATATTATCGATTATCATCAAATCATGCAATATAAGACATATAGAGAAATCTGTCAATCAATTTATAACTTAAATCGTCTTATAATTACATCTACTGATGGAAATTTTACATCCTGAAGTAAATGAAAATATAAAGTTTATTTTGAGTCATTAGATCTATTAACAATGTTATATTCTCAAAAGCTAAGAGTAGGATTGAAAGAAATGCAGGTAACTATGCAGTATCATAATGTCCAAGAATATGATGGGGATTTTTGCTCTGATTTACCTGTTTCAGAAATTCCAAATATGGTTAGTTATTGTGATAATGATGTTAATAGTACTGAAGCACTACTTTATAGATGTAAAAAAGATATTGATTTAAGAATTGCTATTGAAGATGAATATGGAGTAAAGGTATTAAATAAAGATGGAGTGAACATTGGAATGAAAATTATTACTCAAAAGTATCTTGAAAAAACAGGACAAACTTGAAATCAAATTAAAGATTTAAGATCTCCCTGTGATCGTATTGATCTTAGTAAAGTTATTCTTCCGTTTATTAAGTTTGAAACACCTGTTCTTAAATCATTATTAACAGAAATGAAACAACAAACGGTGTCTCCAGGTCGGAAAGGATATGAAAAACATTTTTTACTGGACAATTTAGAATATTGTGTAGGAGTTGGAGGTATACATAGTGTCAATAAGCCTGAAGAAATTATCCCTAATACTGATGAGGTATTAATTGATTGTGATGTTGCGTTAAACGTGCAGTGGCGCAACTAAAATGTGGTTAATTGCGGGAACTTAACAAAAATAGCTATTACGGCAGCTAATAGTAATATATAGTGTAGCAGACAAGATAACGCTTGTTAGAACGTAAAAACATAGTTATTGTTATAATCCGCAGCCAAGATTCCAACTTAAAATTGGAATAAGGTTCACAGACTATCCGAAAGGAGTAGGGAAATGATTTTCTCGAAAAGCCACAAATTTTTATATTTTATTTGGTAATATCCAAGATTATACCCATATTTGTTTTCTAAATATAATTATATGAAAGCAAATATTAAGGATAAAGGTAAATGAGGAATTTATTGTATTAAGAATACAGTAAATCAAAAAGTGTATGTTGGAAAAGCTATAGATATTCATAGACGTATAAAACAACATATTACACAATTAAACACAAAATCAAAAGACGAAAATGTTCATTTGATTAATGCTTGACATAAACACTCTCGTACAGCTTTTGAATACTCTGTATTAGAGTATATAGAAGTAGACGATTATTCAGAAGAAGGTACTACAAAATACTCCAAAATACTTGCTGAACGAGAACTATTTTGAATACAAGAATGTAAAGCATTAGATAGAAATTATGGATATAACATACGTTTAGATTCTGAAACACATTGTGTTGTACAAGAAGAAACAAGACAACGACTAAGTAACGCACAAAAACAACGATACGAATTACATCCAAAAGAACGAGAAATCATTGGACAACGTTCAAAGGAATTTTGAGCAAATAACCCTGATGCAAAGGAACAGATGCGTCGAAGTGTAGCTTATAAGAATCGTAAATTTCGTATTGGGCAGTTTAATAAACAAACTGATGAGTTGATAAAAATTTATGAAATAATAGACGATATTAAACAAGAATATCCAGATTTTTATTTACAAGCCATCAAAGGTTGTTGTCAAGGAACAAAAGCCTCATATAAAGGATATAAATGACATTATATAGAATTAAATTCAAATCAAATAAGATATAAAAATTAAGATATAGTCGAAAGTAGCTAGGGAACTTGCACTATACCCTAGTATGATAATTGAACATGAATTTTATCCTCCTCACTTAGGTAAAGAATTCTTAGAAGTTTATACACAAATTAAAAACGAACGAATTGAAGCTAAACATAATGGAAATAAGATTAAGAACGAAACACTAAAATTAGCTCTTAATGGACTCTCAGGTAACCTTCAAAATGAGCATAATTTTTGTTATAGTCCGTTTACAGTTATGCAGATTAGGATTAATGGCCAATTATTACTCCTTATGTTAGCAGAACAGCTGATTAAAGTTGGCGCAACTATTAAACAAGCAAACACTAAGTGACCGTTGGTGTTTTAAAATCTCGTTAATTGCGGGAAACTCGCGAAGGTTATCTAACTACAACATAATTAGTAATAATAAGTGTGAATGTTTAAAAATAGATAATTATGTGACAATCCGCAGCCAAGTATCTTAAATTTTTTGTTTAAGATAAAGGTTCACAGACTATCCGAAAGGAGTACACTATAATAGTGGAAAAGCGAGATATATAATTTTTTGTACAGATGGTTTGTTTAAAATATCAAAAAGTACTATTTTTGTATAAATTAAAATAGTTATTTATGATGCGAGAAATACTTTTTGATATTAATAATTTAAACGAAACATTACTAGAAAGTAAAGGTGTTTATAAAATTACTAATAAGATTAATGGAAATTTTTATATAGGAAGTACCGTTCGTTCTTTCAAAGATCGATTTAAAGAACATTGCGGAAAATTTATGTTATTTCTTAATAGAGGAGGTAGATTAGATAATCCAATATTATGAAAAGCATATGAAAAATACGGTATAGAAAATTTTCAGGTTGATATACTTAAAATAATGAATAATGCAACACTTAATGAAATATTAGAACAAGAAGAAAAGTATATCAATGAATTAAAACCTTTATATAATATCTGTCAGAATCCAACTAAAGGTGGGATTCCGAATAAAAATAAAAAGTTAACTGATTCTTGAAAAGAACACATTAGAGAAAAATCTAAATTATACAAGCATAGTCCTGAAACTCTTGAAAAGGTAACTAAAAATAATAAAGAAAACGCTTGCAAAATCGAAATTAGCAATAATCATGAAAAAATATTATTTAATTCTTGAATCGAATTTGCAAACTTCTTTCATTTAACTGGAATTCCTGCTGGGAATAGTTCTGTTAAAAAAGCTTTAGAAACAGGTTGTGAATACAAAGGATGAAAAATAAAAAAGCTTTCTCAACAAAGAAAACAAATTAAGCTATATTATGAAGATAATATTATTGTTCTAAAGTCTTTTGCAGAATGTGACAGATTTTTAAATATGTGAAGAGGATATACTAGTACTCAGTATAATCGAAACAACTTTATTTTAAAAGAAAAGTACAAGTATGAAATTATATAAAGATATAGTCGGGTTTATGTTGAAAGACATAATGTAAAGGACGGTCTATTTTATGTAATCAAACGATCTAATTTAGAAAAAGTACAAAAAGTTTATAAAGAATGAGAATCTTTAACAAAATTAACTTTAGAAGAAGATCGTTTTGAAGCAATGTTTCAATTTGCAATTAATGATTATTTAGCTATTAAAGAAGGTTATTCAAAAACACATGATCCTAGTTTACTTAAAACAAAGGGATTATTTATAGATCAAGTAAAACTTGGTAAAGGGATGGCAGCTACTATTATACCAGAAGCTATAATTAAACGATTAGCTGATAATATTCCTGTTGAAGAAACAATTAGAAACTGTCAAGATATTCATAAGTTTCTAACTTATCAAAAAGTTAGTAAGGATTATTCAGTAGAATATGATGGAAAACTTATACAGCGAATAAATCGCTATTATGTATCGACAGATGGCCCTTGGCTTTATAAATGTAAAATTGATCATAACGGCAACCGTTATAAATATATTAAACTATTAACTGATTCAGGAGTAACTATTTTAAATAAGATTGAACCTAACATGCCTTTACCAAAAAATATAAATTATCGTTATTATATTGCTGCTGCTCAGAAAATAGTTAATTGCTTTAAACAAAAACAACTAACACTATTTTAGATGATTAATAAGAACTTCATTAAATCTCTTTTTAAATCGGATAATTATTATTTCAGTGGAATTCAAACAACTACAGTCCTATCTACAGATAAAATTCAAGTTTCTTGATTTATAATTAAGTTAGCTCATATAGGAACCGTTATCAAAGGGCAACGTGTATTAATAAATAAGGTATATGGATCATGGACTCTTCAGGTTAGATTCTGTGATCCATATTCTGCTGATGAAATAGATTTATTTGAAGAACCGATATCTATACCCGAAGAAGATATTGAATTAATTAAACAACTTAAAGTAACTCAAAATAAACATGACTAAGCTAATTAAATTTGGTGCAGAATGATGTAACCCTTGTAAAGCACTAGCTCCTATCTTAAACGAAATTAAAAATCTAATTGAAACTGTAGAATACGATGTTGATGAAACTCCAATTGAAGTACTTCAGCAGTATAAAATTAGAAACATTCCTGTTTTAGTTATTGAAAAGGATGGAATTGAAATATGGAGACATGTTGGTACTATTTCTAAAGAAGATTTAGAAAGTAAAATAAAAGAATATATTTAATTATATTGACTAAATATGAGATTAATTAAACCATCTTTTGAAATAATTGAACAAGAACCAGGTTTAGAAGGAATATATAAGGCTATTGAACTTGCAGGAAGAAATTGCTACAAATCTGAATCTAATATAAAAGAAGGAAGTGCAAAAGAATTTGTAGATCGTATGGTTAAGTCCAAGCACCTTGCCATGTGTGAACATGGTACTGTATATTTAAAAGATACCTACGATGTATCTACAATTGGAAGTTGGAGACGTAGTATTGGAGGTAAATATTCTTCTAATAAATATTCAGTAGTAAATACTGATCGTATGTGTGATTTTCAGGGAATATATATTACTACTAATTTTAGAGTACTCGTAGAAAATAATTGGCTTGACGATTTACAATATCTCTGTAATCCTACAAAATTTCATGAAAAAAGAATCATGGTACGTTTTATTTGCGATAGAGGCGTTTCCCATGAATTTGTTCGCCACAGAGTATTTTCCTTTGCTCAGGAAAGTACCCGTTACTGTAATTATAGCAAAGATAAGTTTGGAAGTGAGCTTACTTTTATTATTCCTTATTGGACAAATATTCCAGAAGGACAAAGTTATTGGCATGATGGCATTGGGTATCGCGTAGGAGCAGATATTCAAAATAAAGATTTTGGATATATTGAGAAGTCTCCAAACTATTTTAATTTCTTATCTTCTTTAGAAGAATCAGAAAAATGTTATCTTAGACTATTAAATGAAGGATGGGTTCCTCAACAAGCTCGTTCTATACTTCCAAATTCTCTCAAAACAGAGTTAGTAATGACTGGAACCGTTGAACAGTGGAAGGGATTCTTCAAACTAAGAGATTCCAAAGCAGCTCATCCTCAAGCTTATGAATTAGCTCATCCTTTACACGAAGAGTTTATTAAAAGAGGTTATCTAAACTAGATATAAAAATGTTAGAATTACTACTAAAAATAGCGCAAGAAAAAGTAGGTTGCGATTTTGATTATTATAAAGGTTATAATTTACTTAAAGATAGTTTAGAAGGACTTGATGAACAAACCATTAATAAATTATTAACTGGAAAATATTCGTTAAAATATACTGATAATAACAAAGGAGAAGTTGTAGATGTACCTCAAACAAATCCCTTGAATATTTTATCTTTAATAGAATGTAAGCTTAATAGTATTGCTGATGCTTATAAAGATATTCAATTCGGACAATTTGTTTACTGGAAGAAAAGCATTACTATTGATATTACAGATTATATTAAATTAACGGATTCATCTCAGAACTATATTACCACACTATTAGATGATCCGATTATATACGCTTATAATAGTCTAAAAGAAAGTTTAGACAAAGATCTATTTACATTTGCTAATATTAGTATAATTATTGAGAAACTATTTCCTAATAATACTAATATATCGGATCGAGTTTCTAAAGCTTCTAAACAACTACGAGAGACTATTTATAAGCTAAATCATCCAAGTAGTATTGCAACATTATATGATAAAGGAAAACTTGATCGATATATTACTACTCAACTAGAATTAGATAAATTAAGTGAAATACATCCGTCTCTACTTTGTTGTAATGCAGGATATTTTGCACCTGATGGAAAATATTATGGTTTAAATGGAACTAAAGCAAATTTTTTACATATAAAGATTGCAGATTTACTTCAACAACAAGAGATTATTCCAAAGGATTGTAATACTCCAGATAGGTGGTTAGAAGAACATGGATGGATTAAACAATCAGGTTCGATGTTGTTATATGGTGGGTATTTTTATAATATATCTATTACTAAAGAACAGATAACTTCTATAGAACGAATCCTTAGCCAAAGTTATAATTATATTGAACTTCAACATATTGAAAATTCAATTCCTGTAACAAGATTATCCGAGATAGAGGATATTCAATTACGAAAACATTTTAGTTAATGCAAAAAATAATCTCCGTTCAGGGGAACAAGTGAAGTGGTAAGGATACTGTAGCAAAAATGTTACAATATCTTCTTAGTACTCCTAAAATATTACATAAATATGATTTATACTGTAGATTAAAATGATTTAAAAAAGATTATAAAATCGTACGTTATGCTGATAAAATGAAAGAAATGTTAGCAATATTATTAAATACAAACGTACAAAATTTTGAAGATAGAGAGTTTAAAGAGCAGTATTATGTAGATTTTAATACGTTGCAGTTAATTCACGTTGATGAATCTAATATTAATACTTTTAAAGATAAAATATTGTCAGATACAAGATTTACAAAAGAAATCAAACGTGTAAATCCAAATTTGACAAAAAACTATTTTCTATCTATTAGACAAATATTACAATATTTTGGAACAGAAATTATGCGTTTTTATTTTGGAGATAGGTTATGAATTCTGTCTACTTTAAATAATAGAGGATCGAATATTATTATTTCTGACCAAAGATTTATTATTGAAAATATTACTACATATAATTTAGGTGCTGTTATTATTCATATAACTCGACCTGGCTGTGAAAAAAGTTCTCATTCTTCTGAAACAGAATTAGATAAACTTTATCAAGATAAAGCCTATTCTTATTTAATTGAAAATAACGGAACATTGAGAGATTTATTTAATAATTGTAAAAAATTAGTTCAAGATGGCTTGTTCGATTAAAAGATGTCCTATTTGTGAATCAAATAAAGTTTCTCATGAGTATCAAGATGCAGTTTATGGGAAATATATACGTGTATTTAATCAAGGTACTAAAGCTGAGAAATGTACAGTTTGTAATAATGGTACTCCAAAACGAAAATAATAACATATAAAATAAAAATACCCTACATGCTTCGGCGTGTAGGGTATTTTTTTTAAAATATAGATGTAGATGTACCTAAACCTCGAAGTGCTCCAAAATTTTCAGTTACTCCTACTCATAATTCTCTATCTCCTGTTAGTACTTCTCCAACATTATTAAACATGCTTTTAATAGTTGTATATATAGGTGGATTTAAATCTCCTAACATACTTCCAATAATATTTTGAACTGGTCCGTCTTGAAATGATCCATATAATATACTTGCTGTTGTTCGTTTGATTCAAGGTGTACTTTCATCCATTTCTTTAGTAGAAAATATCATTTTAATTAATCATCCTAATAACAGCATAATTCCCATATCGTGGATAAACAAGAATAAATTAGCTCGTTTTGTTTCATTATTTCATAAATCTCTAAATTCTTTTGGACTTAATTTTCTAAAAGCTTTTATATATGAAATCATAGTATATAAAATCCCTTCTTGGAATTTACCTTTTCATTCGGTATAATATTCTCAATTATCTCCAGGTTCTAGTTTATCTTCTGTTGTAATAATTACTTTCACAACTCCGTTTTCATCAGGCACATACTTTCTTACATATTTATTACCATTTTCATCAACCCGTTGCTGAATACTACCTTGGTCATATATATCAGGTTTTAGAATTCATTGTTCTAATTTTGCAGATATAAATGTTTTAAATTGAAAAAAGAAAGATCCTAAAAACATATTTTTACATAGCAATTGTGTATTTTTATCATAATGCCCATAACAGAGATCAGAAAACGATTTAATACTAGTTGCTTCACGATTTGTATATGCTTTAGGTAAAGCGTCTCCGTCTTTTAAATTATATCCTTCTTGGTTAAACATTTCTAGCATCGTTGTATATAAACCTCTTTGCTTACGATACTCTTCGGTATTTTTATTCGCATTAGGATCAGATAATAAACTAAAACGTTTATCCTTTTTAAAATCATATATTAATTCATCGTTAACAACACTATGTGCATCAAAACAACCATCATGTATCATTTTTGCTACAAGTATTGACATACGATGTAACATATCTGGAGCCCGCGAGAAAGCATATAATTGCCGACTGGTCATACTAAATATTCCACTTTGTGTAATATTCATTTCTTCTTTTAATTGATCCGCATCGGCATTAGCCATACCGTATATTCAGTTCATATACTCTAATAGCGTAACTTTATCAATAGATTTAGGCGCTTCTTTTAAAACAATTCCTAATGCTTTACTATATTCCTTAAAACTAAATTGATCTTTGCCATACACACCTATTGCTGCTCTAGATAGTCCGATTCATGTTCCTTGTAGTAATTCTTTTGCTCCTGATCTAAAGTTACCACCTAAAACTGTCATGCTGGTAGCTTGTTTTAAAACGGACATAAATCTATATACTGGCAATAATCCAGGATCCATAATTGGCTCATTATAAATATTAATCTTTGTATACTGTTTTATATATTCTATTAAATTAGTAACGGTTTGTCCGTAAAAAAACTCTCGGTATAACATACCCATCTTAAATCCTTCAATTAGAGGAATATATTTAGATGCGATTTTTTCAGAAGCATACGTGTGAGTATATTCTCTAAAAATAGTTTCTAGATTTATTTCCATCATTTCAACTCCTTCATGATTAATAATCTTTGAACGAGTTGGTTGATCTATTTTAAATCTATTATATACACCTAAGTTTTCTCTTTCAGATCGTTGTTTTTCTTCACTTTGATCTTTAAATATTTTAGTTCAGTTAGTAGATTCTTCTCAAGTAGTTTTTAATACCTGTTTGACTCCACCCTGTTTTAATTGAGATCTAGTTGAACCAATTACTAATGGAACTTGATAATATTCTCCAGATAATTTTGCTTCTTCAATAGCAGTAGAATCTCCATTGAATTTTAAATCATTAATAACTTCTAAAAACTTTGTAACAAATTCTTTATCTGCTCCAGTTAATGTATCTGGATTTTTTAAAGAAAATTCTTTAGAGATTTTTCCATCGGGATCTTTCTCAAATAAATTTTCAAAAATATTGTAACCAACAGCAGCACTAGTTATTTGATGATGTGCTTTATAAAATTTCTGTAATATTGGGCGAATTGTTTTGTCTCATTTAACATTTTCTTTACGTAACTCTTCATTACGTAAAGAAATTATTTGACTAACCTCTCTAATATTTTTAGATTCAGCGTAATTTGGGCTAGTAATATCAATACCGAGACTTGGACCGTTTCCAAAACCAATTCATTTGTTCGGATCAGGTTCTATATAATACTTAAACCCACTTAAATAATTTAAAGCTCGTAATAAGAGGTTATATGATACTCAGATTGGATCATTAAAATTTGGATTAGTTTCATTAGCAAGTTTTGGGTATTTTCTTCTAAGTTCTTGAATTCGAGATAGTAATCAATCTTTTTTGTATTCAAGATCATTTTCTGTAAGACTAATATCTCAATCAATCATTCGCATCCAATCTTCTTCTCGGTTAAGATTTTGTACATCAAACAGAGTAGATTCTAAGGTTGTAAAAAAGATATCAGATTTTAGTTTTACAGGTATGTGTGCATAATCACACAATCTAGTAAAATTATCTAATAACGTTTCATTATAATCTTCGTAACCATCTTCTTGTGTTCAAATATTTAGTACTTTAATTTTATTAATTCGAGTTCCTGAAAATAAATCGGCAAATTCATTTAAATACATCATTACTTTCATTAACTCGATATTGCCGTTAGTAGCACTCATAATAGCTTTCGGATCTATTCCGATATCAGGAGCAAATGTACCTAATATAGATGTACCTTTAGCTAATTTTAATCTTGTAGATAATTCATTATTAGTAATATTTACTATTTCGGTAACTCCTTCCTTTTCAAAAACAAATATTCCTAAATTATTTAAAATACTGTTTTTTCTAAATAACCATTTTTGATCAATATATTGTTTAAAGTGTTTCTCTAAATATAAGTCTTTCTTAGAAGATTTATCCGCAGATAATTCGCTAATAGGAATATCTCCGTTTATTGCGGCTTCAATGCGTCCAGCTAAAGTATCTAATTCTCCGCTCTTTCGTTCATTAATGCGATTAATAAACTCTAATAACTCTTTTTCTAATTCCTTTTCATCTTTGGCATAATAAACTTTTCTGTTGTATTTATCTCAAAACTTATATTTACCTTTTTCAGACTCAGTAGAATTGTTAGCAATTCTTTTAACAATCCCTGATTTATGACGGTAGTATTCATAAGTAGAGTTTGTTGTTTGAACTTTTCGAGATAAAGTTACATCAGGAAATAATTTATTAAACGGTTTTGCAATTTTTTCAATTATATCAACGTTAGTATCTTCATTTAAACGTACTGGAACTATTTTTTTGACATTTTCATAAATCTTTCCACCTGGTTCTGTACCTCTAGGATTTTTTACAATTTTCGTAGGATCAAAAATAATTTCATTTAAATTCTCTACTGTTAAACCTTTAGTATCATAAGATAAATCTAATTGAATTGGAACTACATTTATATCAGCTGTTTTAATTCCATATTGTGCTAAAATCATCTTATAAAAAGTCATTTGATACGATGCCGAAAGTTTCTTAGTACTATGCCAAGTATTATTTTCTTTATTGATATCATTTCGCATCATATCTCAATCTCCTACTCCTTTACGAGATACTTTAAAATCATATATATGAGCTATTCCATTTTCATCAACAACTAACATATCTATTCGCCCATTAATTGAATTAATAGGATTTTTATCTTCAACTACATTTCCAGCTCCATCGATCAAACGTCTATTGCCTTTACGATAGTTTTCATTAAGTTCCCGAGATTTAATAGCTAATTCTGTAAATATTTTTGCCTCATTACCATATCTACGTTTTATATCAGCGATAAACGCTTTAAATTCACTAATAAATCTTTCTTGTTGTTCTGTATCGAGTAAAGAACTTTTAAAATTAGATTCTCTACCTTCAATAACAGCTTGTGCTAAATTATGAATTTCTGTTCCATAATTAGTAAGTTGTTTTCAAGAGGTTTCTTCCTGTAATACTAAATCTTTAGCTGTACTTTCAGATAAACCCGTAGCTAATCATTCTTTGATACGCTTTTCTCTTCAAGCTTTAATATTAAATGGAGTAATAATATGTTTACTTAAGTCGGTAGGATCTCCAAATTCAGTAATGGCTCTAGTAACAGAAATAGAATTAGGAATTTTTAATATAACTTCACTATCTCCATCTTCGTTAATACGGATATTTTCTACAGCACTTTCTTTATATTCTAATTTAGCAAAATTCAAGTTATTTAAAGTTGCTGCCTGTGGAGTAGTTGAAAATGTTCTATCTAATTTAACAGTAACATTTTTATCCGCATATTGTGATTTAAGAAAGGAGTCCAACTCAAAATCAGAGTTGAACGTCCTTTCCTTTCCATCTATATTAATTGTAAATATACATTTACTCATAGCAATCCTCTTTTATTGTTTTATCTGAAATTAAACTATTTTTAATAGTAGCTAATTTTTGATTCAATTTTATATATTCTATATTAACTAGATCTGTAAATCCTCCCGATATAATTCCACTACTAAAAGTTTCTAATAAATTTTCTAATGAAGAATTCATTAAACTTTGTATATTAATATCTCCTGTATTAATATCGAATACCTGATTAATTACAGTTTTAGTAATATTGTCTGTATCAGTTAATAAATTATTCTCGGGTCATTCGTAAACCTTATTTTTAAAATATTCTCCCAATATTGTTGCAAATACTTCTTCGTCAAGATCAGATCCATGTTTATTTGCATACATCGGATTACTTGCGATCTCGTTGTATTTTGGATGCGTAACAATACTAGATAATATATTATAATAAACCTCTGGACTATTCTCTTTAATTCCTGCTAATACTAAATGTGTAAACTCGTGTAATGGAGCAGTTATACTAGCTTTATCTATGTTAATAAATACAATTCCATCTTGTATAAAAGCTTCAGAGTTTCGAATAGATATATCGTCACTAGTATTTATATCATTATCTGTAATAACTTGTATTTGTGATTCAGGATATATATTTCTTAGTCGACTTGTTATTGCATTTAGAATTTCTGCTGAATTTAACTCTTGATGATAATAAGAAGTTGTCCTAGGTTTAATTTCAACTAGTTTGTTCTTAGCTAAATTTGCATTGTTACCTTCTAGAAATGGCATATTTAAAGTAAAATATGAAGTATCTATATTATGCAAATTAACTTCTTGTCTATTTACAGATATTATTCCAGCGTCATTATCTCGTTCAATATTTAACTTTTTTGGATTATTAGTAACAATACCTAAACGATACTTAGCATCTCTAATATCATAATTAATAGATTTATCCATAGAATAATCTAAATTTGATAAATATGAATAAAATTGAGTTGCTAATAAATTACTTGAATTAATTTTTGTAATATCTTCAAATAACCTCGTAAATGATCTTTGTCCAAATGCATCTTTGTTCACAACTAAATTATATAAATAGAATAAATCGATAACATTTCATCCATCAAACGTCTTTCCATTTAATAAGTTAAAATCGTGTAATATTGCTTCATACAATGTTTGATTTCTTAAAGACTTATCTATTTGCATCATATTTAGAGGTAACTTATAAAATACATTTGGTTTATCGGAGTATGGATTATTTATAGTTCCTCATGTTAATAATTTAATAAATAAATTATTTGCAAAATTTGGATCGGATTTTAAAGTTGGAATAATATATTCGTCCATTAAACGTTTAAATGTTGCTATATTTTCAACATTATTTAAATTAATTTCAAATCCTTCGATAGAGTTTGTTTTAACTACTCCAAATTTATTTGCAAAATATTTTTGTCCAATAGGAATGTGTATTGATCTATCCAGAGTTTGAATTCAATTATATATAAATACATCATTTATATATTTAGATAATTCTCTATATTCGATTGCATTTAATTTATTATCTGGAGAAACTAATTCGTTAGCTATTTTAGTTTCAAAATAATTTTTTGCTGCTAAACTATCAATTGCAGTTCTATCTAGATATAATACCTGAAACATTTCTTTGAAATGTGGAACTGTAGTAATAGCTTCTAATATATTAAATGTTGATTTAACTTTTTCGTATCTATTTATATATTCTCGCTGTTTTATAGGATCATTTAAGAATAGCATTAAATCAAAGTTTGGATTCTGATCAAATCGCTTATTAACAAAGGCTTCAATTCTTTTAATATAATTATATTTATCAAAAGAATTAGTTCTGATACCTTGATTTATTCCAGCCATTGCTCCAAGAATAGATTGTTCCTCAGTTGCAGGTAATACTTTATTTACAATAAATCGTAAATTATCAAGTTGTTCCTGTAAATTAGAGATATTATCTAATTGAAGTTTTCTTGTTATAAAAGATTTAACCACTTTATATGAATTAATATAATCCTCTTTAGTTAATTTAATATTCGAAATAATATTTACTCCATCTTCTTCAGACTCATCGAAGAATTCATCAAAGAATTCTTCAGAATAATCATTATATTCTGCGAATAGTTCTTCATCAACATCTTCACTTAGATAAGCAGATTTACGTTTAGGAATATTATTTAAGATATTATTTTCAAGTTCTTCTAACTTATTAGCATCGTTAATAACAGTTTCTCAAAAATATTTCCTATCTACAAACGGCTCAATTAGTTTAAAGAAAGACGTTTCACTTAAATAAGGTAATATATGTTCTCCTAAATAAAAATTAATTGCAGATTCGATGGAAAATTTATACGTACTTTTATCAAATATATCTCCATCCGTAACCTTTACTACGTAATTAAATATAGGGGAAGTCATTATATCTGCAATTTGATCAAACGACATACCAGTTATCAACAAGTGTGTATAAATATCTACGAACTTAGCACTTGCATTAATTTTCGCTAATATAAGCTCTTTAGCATTATCCGTTGCTGCTGAAAGAAGAGCACTTATAGATAAAGAAGCATCAGATACATTTGCAGTATCTCTAAGTTGCTCTATTTGTTGTTTAATATTAAATACGGTTCCATTACTTAATGTAATAGTTTCAATTTGATTATCTTTTAAGAATTTTACAATAGGGTCTAGATTAATATTTGCTACAATTCCATGATTATGTATTCGAGTAGTAAACATTAACCGATCAAGTAATTCTACTGCTTCATCATTCTTTCCCGTTTTTAATAGATCAATAAGTTCACGATATTTAGTATTGTAATAGTTAGAAAGTAAGAAATATACTTTAAGCGATACCGCAGTAATACCAATCACTTCTTTACCTACCATATTTTGTTCTTGCATAACAAACTTACTTGCGGGATTATCAGAAGTTCTTAATTTTTCTTCTTTTCCTAATGCTGATTTCTGAGCAGCCTTTTGAGGATCATCCATATTAATAGGAATGTGTAGATTAATTTGATTCTTTGGATTTAAAACTACATCTAAAATCCCATCAACAACTCTATTTTTTAAACCCTCGTTTATTTGCTCTGTAGTAAGTTCTGTTTGTGCATGTTTATTTAAGTCTCTCAAAAATATATAACGACTGTTTGGTTCTACCGATTCGTCAAATGCAATACTATTGTAGTCTCCTTCTAAAATCGATTTAAATATTTTTAAATTTCCATTTAACAGCACATCATCTACTTCCTCTTTCGTTACATAATATCCATTTTCATTATCAATAGTATAGTGTTTGTGATTTGGTAAAGGAAGTTGTCTAACTTCATTTAAATCATATGTATCTGCTAATCTTGAAGGATAATATAAAGTTCCATCGTTTTTAACAGAATATCCAAGTATATACTGTTTATCAATCATGGTGTTAGCTGTATATTTCTATACAGATCAGACTATATCTTATCTTAATATATTATTCATTAAGACCTCTCCATTTCCACTTTTTCAAGTGTACCTTCGACAGTATTTTCATCTGTCTCTTTTAATAACTTCATATATTTTTCACACTCTATTTTATCAGGAATTACCTTATACATCATATGGGGACACATATAAGGTTTAATTATTTCTATTAGCTTTCGTCCTTCTCTAGCGCAAAAACTAATTATATAAGATTGTTGTCGTTTATCAAAAACCTTTGTAGGATATAAATCTCACTCAGTATTAAAATATTTAATTATATCCTCAGCTTGTTCTAATTTGCAATAAGTAGATATAGTAATATAAAATCCTGCATAAACTCTATCTCCATTTTTATTAATTCTAGAACGTCTTGATAACGAACCGTCGTCCATAATTCAAATTGCTAAACCTTGAGGACCAAGTCTTTTCAATAATTTACTATTATATTTTGTTCTTCCGTTTTCATACTCAACTCTTCGAAGAACTTTACAAAAATCTGATACAGAAGTTTGAAATCCGTATCTAGTTACTGCTTTACCTTTAGAATAACCATTTACTTGTTCTCATTCTCTAAAAATACCTACTTTAACTCCATTATCCTTAAGTAGTTTTCATTTTCAGTAACAGTATTCTTTTTGTGCTTTGCAATGATTTATATTTAAATAACCTTTTGTATGTATATGTCCATCCCCAATAGACATAGCAATTATTAAATTTCTTCCTGTTTTATTTAAGCGTGTTTTTAATTGTTTCATACTATTAAAGTCGAATTATTAAGTTATTAATATTAGTCGTTGAACCTTCCATTTTTATATGGCTTGGCTGCTGATTGTCTTCGCCATAACGCGGTCAGAGTTTCCAGCAATTAAAAGAGTTTTAATACGACATGATAAGTTTATCGTAATCGGAGCCTTCCATTCACGTAACTACTTTAGCTACATAAACATCATTTACTTCACTATCTGTAAACATTACAATCTCCATAGGAGCAAATGACTGCATTGATTGTGACGGTATGCGAGTACCTACATGAAGTAAAGACTTTTCAAATGCTTCATATTGATTAAACGCTAATTGTTTTATTCTTTGATTAAAGTTATATATTTCATTTTGGTTTAAACTTACGTAACTAATATCTGCTGTTGGATTGATTTTAGCTTCATACAAGTTTCCTTCACTATCTCTGGTATGTAAAGTGATAGGAATATTATTTTCTATATTGTAACGAAATTGATAAGGTAATAATTTTTTAGTATTTTCACTAGTATAATTAAATTGATATGTATTAATTAATCCTGATTTTCTTAATTCACCTAATCGATCTATAGAATTTATAATAATTAAATCATGAACATTTCCATTTGTATCTGTATACTTATAAAATTGTTTCTCGTCATTTGTTGAAAATTCTTTTTCATTATAGTATACAATATTATCAATAATTTTAAAATCAGGATTTGGAGTAATACTACCTGTAAATACTTTTGGAACTTCTTCTGTTCTTAAAACTTTTACATAGAATTGTTTTCCTGTTCCATCAAATAATATAATATCATATGTTAATTTATCTGGATTTCCAATATTATAGTTACTTTGCATTCGATTATAAAAGAAATTTTCTTTTTCTTGTCTAATCTGAGCAATAGAGTCTCCTTTTTGCAATCCAAATTGTTGAGCTTGCCTTTTCCCCATTACAATTTGAGTTGGAGTAACATTAACATTAGATACTTTAACAACTCTAACATTTGGATTAGTAATACCAAAAGCAGTATTATTAATAATAGATTGATTGTCAGCTAAACTATTTAGTTGTAATTGTATCTTTTGTTGTAAATCAGATAATAGACTATCTATGTTTAACTGTATATTATCGATTGGATGTAAACCTAATGCAGATGATAGTAATGTTTTTTCATACTCTGTTAAATCCTCCCAGTTCTTTAATTGTTTTCTACGAGAACTTAAATAATAAGATGCTCTTACTGCATCTAAGTCATATATACTAAAACGTTTATTTATTTCATTTCCAAATCCATCTAAGCCTACAACTACATCAAAAAATGTATTTGACTGTTTTAGATTTTTAGGTTTAATTGTTCAGTTATAATATTGTTGTCCTAAAGTTGCTTGGTGCTTATATAAATCGTATTTCTCTAAGGAATCAATTTTAATAACAGTAGGATTATCTTCTTCATTAAATATTACAATTGTATCTTCGAAATCAATATCATTTGGCTCAATTGGAATTATAAAAGGATTTATTTCTCCATCAATAATAGGTTCTGTTAAAGCACGTTCAACTTTACTTTTTATAATATTTCCGTTTTCATCGTATAAATGATCAATACCTTTTGTATTTACTAAATTATATAATTCTTCATACTGATAATTAAGTCCATCAATATTATAGTATTGAATCATATTATGAGAAGGAACTAGTACAGATGCTATACCAGAATATTTACGTCTAATTCCACTTTTAACTAAGTTAGATGTTGTAGTAGCAATAAAAGCTCCATTAATTGTTGCTGCGCTAAATGGTAATTTATAATCTAAATTTGCATTTTTAAAACTTTCATTAGCTAAATAAACAAATGATTGTGCTAACCCTAAAGTATCTTTGTCATCATTCATAAAAGCTTTAATTAATGATCTACCTAATATAGTATACAGTTGATCTTTATCTTTAGCTTTAATTGTTTCTGACAAATCATTCATGGATTCTTTAACAATCTGACCAATTTCTTTATAAATCTGAGTTACTAACTCATGTGTAAATCCATTTTGCTCCAAAGCACTAATCATTTGCGTCATTTCAGTAACCTCTGACATGTCTAAATGGTGGTCAGCGTTCATTTGAACTCCTCCAAACTTAGTAGACATTTCAATAGTAGTAAATGCATCAGAGTTACTTCATTTACTTGAATCATTTATATTTCCTGCTCCAACTTTGATTGCAGATTTATTAACTAAATAAGCAATAAACTTATCTTTTAATTGCTCTTTGTTAACAATATTTTCAAGTATATCAATATTAGATTCAGAATATTCTAAACGATTTATGTCTTCATTAAATTTCATTGCTCAAGATCCACCAAATACTTGATCAATATCGTATAATGTATTTATTATATGAGTTGTCTGAATAGTATTATTTGTTTCTAATCCATTAGATTCAACTTCAGTTAGATCTCTAGCAACTTCAATTAATCCATTCGGATCTAAAATCGTTTTGATTGAATTTATTTTATAATATTTATTAGTTCGAATATCTTTAAAATATATAGGATCAAATATATTATAATAATTTTCTAAAATAATAGATTTGTTAATTGGAATACTATGCATTTTTTTAAAGATATTTTCTAATGAAATATCTGAACCATAAGAAATACGTCTTCTTTCATTACTTATATCAAAAACAGCCCATTTTAATAAAGTTGGTCTACCATACCGAGAATCGATATCATGCATAATAGTTTTTTTATCGCGCCCAACTCTTGCATCTAAGAGTGAATTATTTTCTGCTCTAGATTCAAGTGGACTTGATAAACCAGATCCATCCATAGTATCTAATCCAGTATTTTCATCTCCTAACATATTTCAGGCTGTTCCCGCTTCATCGTTAATTACAGCAATTTTAATATTTGAAGCAACTCCATTTTCTAAATTTTGAGCAAATGGATGATAAGTAGCTCCAAATATTACCATACGTTTATATTGAGCAATTAGTCGATTAGCTTCACTAAATTCAAAATATTCTTTGCTATCTAACTTTCCATCTTTGTTTTTATTCGGATGTGCATAAACACCTCCTATCATCATATTATTATACTCATTTGATAATAGAGTATCAGTAATAAAATATGATTCTAAAATGGGATTTAGTTTAACTTTTCATTTTGGATTAAGTAAAGCATCAAAATCAACTATTTTATTGAGATTAATTCTTTTACCTTTTTCATCAGTTACTTCAGCTAATGTAATTTCTCCATTTCTTTTATTAACTAATGATTTAAATTCAGGTTTATTAAATGTTTGAGAAATAAAACTATCCTGATTAATATTTAAATTAAAGTTATTTACAAGTAAGTCCTTTAGGAATTTTCTTTTTTCTCTATCTAAACGTTCTAACGTTTTATTTTGATCATTATAGACTTTAAAAAAGTTTTTAATAGTTTCGTTAGTTCGAGGGTATTTACTTAAGGCAGTTTTATATGCATGTATATCTAAAAAGAAATCAACTCCCTTAGCATTAAATGCAGATTGAATACTTTTTAAACTGTGATTATATTTCGCAATGAATTCATCAATCTGTTCTAATGATGTAAATTCTGTATCAAAAGCAAGACTATAGTCAAACAATATATTCTGAACTAATGCATTTATTTGGTTTTTTCTAGTTTCTCCTAAAAGATGATATAAAGGATCTAAAGTTCCATCTCCTTTTAAATAGTTATTTAAAATTTCTTTAATGTTTACTTCTCCTAGAGAAGTATTGATGGTTTTACCTATATTATATGTTATTAGAAAATGTTTATTTTTATCAGAAAAAGTAGTCGGTTGTAAATAAATTAATCCCTCTAAATTATCTACTAGATTTTGATAAAAATCGTGCATGATAGATAATCTTGCAACTTCACTAACTTTTAAATTAGCAGGTTTTTTAATTTTTCCATTAATGTTTATATCAGATCGAATTCTAGGAGATAATAAAAAACCACTTTCAATATTTTGTACTATTAAATTATGTGCAGCTACATTATTTGGATGTTCAATTGTTTCTGTAGGTGGATTAATTAGTCTATCAAATATTTCGTTATGATTATATACTAAACTAATAATTTGATATAATGGCAAGTTATTTCCCTCTGCATTTTTAATAATATTAATAGTATCCGAACCATTTGTTACACTTAATACATTAGCTACTTTTCATATATCTTCTGTAAATGGAACTAAATTAACAAGATCGTGTTCTTTAGTTAAAATATCACTATTGTTTCCATCTAATAACGTCGTAGCTAACAATGGAACAAATAGTTCTGTTTTTGTATATTTTTCAACAGGATATACCTGAGGAATAATTTCAGCTATATTTTCTGGAATTATAAAAGACATAAAGTTATATATCAGATTGTTCAAAGATTGATCATTAATTTCTCCAAACGATCTATATATCATTTTGCCATTTTGATTTAATTCATAAGTAATAGTAAATGTAATAGGTATATTATCTATAATAGATTCAATAACAATTCTATCATTACCTATAGTAATTCCGTACTGATTTAATTTTTCTTTAAATAAATCAGGATTAGATCTTCAATAAAAACCTGATGCCTGAATTAAACTTCTAATATCGTATGCTTGCTGCGATACTGGTCGTTCTTTTAAATCTCTGCTAGCAATTGTCTTTTTTTGTGGATCAAAGCCATATGCTATATATTGCGATGGCACTGTTTTAAAAGCCATTTGAGTAAACATAGCTTTTATTTCAGAAGACATTTGAGGCGAATATATAAATTTCTTAATACCTCGCAATTTATCTAATAAATATGTTCTATAATTTTTAGATATAATTCGGTTTGAAAGTATATTATTTATATATGCGTCTATTAACACAGACATATCTGCTTTAACTCCTTTGCTTAATTCTGAACGATATTCTATTAAATTTTCATTTTCTTGAATAGTTTTAATAAGTTTTGTCATTACAGAATTAAATCCTGTTAAAGTAATACTAGTATTATCTATTTCTAAACCAACTGCATTTACTTCAGGAAAGTAGTCTAACAATATTTTTGATAAATCACTAGCATGGTCTTCCGCGTTTGTATCTTCATTAGTACTAAAGCCAGTATAGTGTATTACATTAGGACCTCTATATATATAACGATCTACATAAGACGAATTCGTCTTTGTATATTTTGGATTAATAGTAATAAACGGAATCTCACTCTGCAATAACTTATCAAACTGAGTTAAAATTACATATGCGTCATATGCGTTATTAAAAGCACTGTTACGATCAATTAATTCTGAATTAAACACAGTTTCAAAATTAGTTAATATTTCTGAAACTTTATTATCAAAATCTGTAAGGTTCTCTAAATTTAATGTTATAGATTCAGAATTACCTAAATATTTTGAAATATTAGAAGCTAATGTTTTTTTATAATTTAAAATAGAATCATTTAAAAAAGTGATATCAAATTCTTGTTTCTTTTCATTAGCATTAATAAACTCTCCAGAATATCTATTAAATATAGAACTTTCGATTAATTTAGCTCGAAATTGTCTTAACATATTTGAATACTGTCCATTATTTCCGATGTAAAAATCAGGAGTAGAATCAGTTTCTGTATTCAATTTTAATCCTAGTTTATTATCTACTTGATCTATGTTATTAATAGTTAACGGAGAGGTGCTAATAATAGCACCTTCCGTAAACATATTATATAACCTATCTGAGTCATTAAAGAATTCATCTAGAAACTCTTTAAATGATTCAGGTTTAGTTGTTTGCATCCGTTTTACTAACGGCAAAAATTTTGCAGAGTAATTACATTTAGCACTCATTATTCTTTAATCTTTCTAATAAATAATTTTGAACATATTCATCTAATACAAGCAAGTTTTCACCTAATAGTTCAGGTTGTTTAAATATTTGATAATACATATTAGCTGTTTCAGCAGATATTTCTTTATTAGAAAATAGATCACTTAAATAGTTTGTTATAGACTTTCTTATATTAGAAGGTATTATATCTTTAATACTAATAAAGTATTCATACATTTGTTTATAACTGTTAAATGAATCAAATCTAAGTAATTCTCACTTATTATTGATCTTTGTTATTGTATATCCACTAGTTTCATTTTGCAAAGATATATAAAATGGAATAAAATTCAAAGTATATGTTGGATTATCCTGAATCCGAACAAAATTATTTGAAGGTAAATTTGCGTTTTCTAATTTATTTTTAATTAGATTATCAATATCCTTTACAGTAATAAGCCTATATTCACCTGTTATAGAATCTATTTCTACTTGAGAATATGTGATATCGTTAGTTAAACGTTTTAATCTATCATTAATTTTTTCAATATTTTGATTAATATCTAAATTAGTCTCAGGAGATAGATTATTTTCTTTTAAAAACGTATTAAATCTATTTAATTGTTCAACTTGTTCTTTTTGTTGATTAATTTCTTCTTGTTGAATAGATGTTTTAATAATTTGTGTTTTATCAATTGCATATATAGGTCCATGAAATTTAGATATATCTACTTTATAGTCTTTACGAGGATCTGTTAGGCCAAATATGTATTGAGCAATCGGTTCTTCGGTTCTATGATCCTGTGCATAAATGCCATTTTTAAATAGACTAGATGTTGTTATAATATCATTAAGAACATCTAAATTTTCAATCCCAACAGATAGCGCATCTAACGTTTCACTCGCTGTATATCCTCACACAGAATTAACTGGAACTCACTTATATGCTCCATTAGACTCTATGTATCGTTGATAATTATATCGAACTAAGTAAGTCTGTAATGTTTTAGGATCGATGTATTCTCTAAAATTTAATTCATATATATCTCCTAATTTTTCAATTAACAAATAAAGATTATCAATTGAATTACTTGAAACAGAAGTTATTTTCTTATCGATACTTTTAATTTTTTTATTGTCGAGACTATATAATACAAATTGATCATATTCTTGTTTTACTAAGAATGATTTTACTTCATTTTGTCCTGAATCTTTGTTCAAATAATTTAGTGTAAACATAATTCCAGGAACATTTTTATAACTACTTTCTCTAGGAGTTCTATTAGATTGATTATCTCTTTCCTTAGTTATATGCAATCTTAAATTATTAAATAGAGTTTTTCTTATTCCTGAATTAGATTTTGCTAAGTTTAATATTTCTGTTGTAATTTGTCCTGCTCTAGTAGTATAAACAACTTGATGCTTCTGTTTTGCATATTCAGCATAAACTTTATTTATTGGTTCACCTAATTTTTTAGCCTGATCTAATGCAGTTTGTCTTTCTGCTATTTTAGCTCTAGAATCTGTAATAATTTCAGATAATTGCTTTACTTGTTGAACTCCAAATAATACAAATCGAGCATCAGATTGAACTAAATACGTAACGTTATTTTCAGAATCTAAAGTTGGGTGCATATCCTTCTTAAATTCCATACTATTAAGCATAAGATCACTACTAATTAAACCCATTGCCTTACCAGTAATTGCTTTTGCAACGGTGCGAGTGCGTTCATCTTTAATAGAATCTAACTCTTCATCTTTAACTACAAAGGTAATATAATAGGGAAGTATTGTAAAATAATTATTAGCATTTAAGTTATAAACATCTCGATTTACTATACCATCGGAATCGTACGTTATATCTTGGACCATTTTAATATCACCATTGTAGTCTCCAAAACTATTAATAGTTAAAAGAATTGGAATGCGTACACTTCTAATTCTTTTATTATCATTAATTGATATATCGGCTACCAATAATCCTTGTTTACCCCTATTATATGGAACAATCTTTAACTTAGCATCTTGTAACGAATTAACAATAGCTTTATTTTTATTTCTATTACTAGGAGCTAATTGATTTAATGAAATTTCTAAACGATTTTTTGTTTGATTATGTGTTTTATAATGCCCATGTAAAAAATAATTTGATAAACGATAAACATACTGTATATACTTTGATTTAGGAATAGATTTTCTAAATTCAAATTGTTTATAAATAGATTTATCATTCTCATTTACATCATAATCTCATAAATTATTTGTAAATCAATCTAAGGTTAAATCAGACTCTATTGTTATATCTGTATTACTTGGTCTTAATAATGGAGCACTTTTTACAATAGAAGTACTCTCATCAATTTTAGAATAAACTTTTGGTTTAGATTCTAAATTTGTCTCAGAAACAGTATCTTCAATTGCATTCTCTAGTGGAATTTCTCCTGACGGAACTGTATTTTGAGATGATAATTGGGTTTCGTTTAGATTACGTTCACCAATATCACTATTAGCAATAGTTAGTTCTGATTTTTGAGATTTATCAATAGGAGTATTTACTACTGTAGGTTGATTCTCCTTTTGATCTTTATCAATTGTTGTTTGAGCAATAGGAGTTTCAGGCGTAGAAAACTCTGGTTCATAAGTTAAATTAGAATATACTGGATTACTTTCAATATTTAAAAGCGATCGTAGTCTTCAATTTTTAAACGCGTCAATATCATTTTGTTTAATTTCAATGTTATTATTAACCGTTTCATCAAACTGTGTAGTTATATTTAAAGTATTTCTAAGATATTTATCACTATCTAATATAACTGATCCTAGTGTTGAACGTTGTGTTAAAGTATATAGATTACGTAATGTACCTCACTCTTGAGCTTTATTTCTTCATTCTTTATCAATAACAACATAGTCAAATTCAGATCCTTGAACTGCATCTAAATTAATAACTTTAGCATTTTGTGGCAATCCCGTATATTTTTTAGGATTATCTGTTATGATTGCTATATCGTTTGATAGATGTGATAATTTGTTAATATAGTCTAAAAGTTGATCATTTGTATCTACAATTTTCTCTCCAACAAAAGTATTATTGTTTTCGTAATATTCTAATTTAATTCCGCTATTTCAATAAGATTTTGCATGATTCGACAACTGGATTGAATCAATATCGGGATTATCTTCATAGTATTTAATTCCTTTTTCTAATATTGCATTTAATGTTATATAATTATCATTTTTTGCAATATTATTTGGACGTAAAGTAGCGGTTAGATTTGGAGATTTAATTAGATATGTATCTTCAATCCCTCCAACTACAGTTTTTGAATTAATTGTAATTATAGAACTATCTTGTTTTTTATCTCCAAATGCATATACCATTACATTATTTGTAATAGCTCAATTAGATATTAATTCTAATTCAGGGCGAGTAAAATGACTTATCTCATCAATAAATAAAATTTTATTTGGAGTATTATCAAATAAACTAGTTACCTTTGGAATTATAAAGTCTTTTAATGTGATATAATCATTATGTAATTCATAATCGTCGGTAGTTAACTCTCTTCCAAGGATAGCTTTAATAAAATCAGCTTTATTAAATATTTTACTATTATCTGCTTTAATTGAAGTTGCTAACTTACTAGCTTGCTCAGAAGTTGGGGCTAATGAAATAAAGGAACTTGTTTCATTAAACAGTGTTTTTAATAAATAACCTACAGCAGTAGTTTTACCTGTTCCTGCTCCTCCAAATGTGCAATAAAAATTATATAGCTTTAATTTATTTTTAATATAGTCGCTTAAATTTGGATCACTTGGAACTAAACTATTAATAATTTTATTAAATAGTTCCTTGTTGTAATTCATTGCGTATCCGATTCTTACAGCATGTTCCTGTGAAAAAATTGGAATTTTATCAAACTCATCACTAGATATAATTGGTTTTAGAGCTGCATAAAAATTTTGGCTCGGAGTAATTATAATAGATGCTAAATACATTAATACATCATAATCAGTTATAATATTATCATTATTAGTATTTAGATCAGTAGATTTTTGTTTATACAACTCTTTATCGTCAAATAATGCAATTAATTTATTCGCTAAATCATCATTAGTAAGTTTCTGTTCATAAATTGTTTCAAATACCTCTGTCTCAAATTTAATTGCCGAATCCTCAAAAGTATTAAAATTTTCTTCAGTAACTTCTTCTGTGGGTTTATACTTATTTCAAATTTCATTTAAATTAATATGAAACATATCAAATACTCTTTGTTTAATAAGACTATTCTTATTTGTTAAAGAATTAACAAATAATTGTTTCATATTAATTGTAATATCTTTTTGAACACGAGCTTTTTGTTCTTGATTTTTCTGTGATACTTCGAGTAAAATATTTAGTTTATTTTCTAATAATTCAATATCGTTTGATAGATTATAAAATGTTTCAAAATCAATTTCAGGTAAAGATAAATTTCCTAGGTATTTATTAATAGAATTATTTATACCTTCTCCATCAAAGTCTACACTAGCATTTAATATAGATTTTATTCCCTTAAGAAATAATAATAATTGTTCTAATTGAGTTTTAGCGTTTTTATCCTGAATAATATAATCTTTAATATTTTTACTTGCTATAAATTTGTTATGTTCATTTGCAATAATGTTTAATAATTGACTAGGTTGCCCACCTAAACTAATTGCAAATACATTCAATAATTCATATATAGGAGACGCCTTAACTTGGGATCTAATGTTATAATATTCATTTAAATATTCATCTAAACGATAAGTTCCAATTCTTGGAAATACATAATTAAAGAAATCTTCAATTTGATTTTCATCTAAATCAGTTTGTTCTAATTGATTCCTTATTTCAGCAAATTTAGATAACACTTGTTCAGGATCCTCATCTAAAGATGCTTGTAATTCATCTAACAAATTATTGAAGTTTTCATATCCAGTTATACTATAGTCAAATGAAACTGGATTTCCCATTAACTCTAAGTCGGGATTATTTTTATATAAATTTTGAAGTCAGGTAATATAACGTTGTTTATAAGACAAACTATTTTCGTCTTGCTGTTTTTTAACAGAGCGTAATAAAGTTAATACGTCTAAATCTCCAAAATCCGCTGATAAATTATTATTTTTTAGATAACTATAAAAATTTAATATTGACTGAGCATAACTATCTATATCAGTTGTTGTAGATGATATTGGACGATGTAATATATCTTGTCCTTCAGTAGATATCGGATTAGCAATAAGTAATGCTGTATTTTCAGTATATTGTTTTTGAATATTCTGGAGTATTTCTTTTTCCGAAATTAGTCTATTTATTTCCTCAGAATTTTTTTCCTCATTACTTTTAAGTTCCTCTATTTTAGCATTAATAGCATCTAAGTTATTTGCAATTCTACCTAATGTAGAATAACGTAAACCGTATATATTATCTGCAACTTTTGTTTCGTCATTTATTTTTAGTAGAGAGTCTTTTAACTGTTGACTTAAATTTAAAAATAAATCGTATGCTTTATAAACTTTAGCTTTTTCATCTAATTGCGTATATGCACTAAAGTTTTCTTTAGCCGTTTTTTGTAAATCTTCATTTAGTAAATCTAAGTCTTTTCCATACATGGTTTTTACATAATCATGCAGACCCATATTTACAAATGCCTGATTTATAGCACTATTAGTTGCAAAAATAGCTTGTCCAAAATAATATCCAGTACGTTCTCCATTTAATATAGCGTCTCTACGTGCACGTAAATTATTGATTTCTTGATTTAATTTTTGTATTTCTAAATTTTGTGCATTTTGTTCTGCAATTGCTTTTTGTGTTTCATTAGTAATAGGAGTGTTTGGAGTAGGTTGATTTAATTTAGATAATTCTGCAGATTTACGAACAATTTGTTCTGTAATGTTATTAAAATCACTAAATATTTGTGTAGTAACTCCTGATGCTAGTACGGCTTCGGCTACTTTATCATAAGGTCTCCCTTCTTGATCATATACTTGAAGTTTTTTTAATGTTTCATCAGATACTTTTAAACCTTCTGATGACATTAACTTATCTACTCTATCAATGTAATCAAGTAATTGATCATATACAACATCGTTTTGACTTTCTCCCTCCTCTGCATTATGAAACTTAATTTGAGTTTCATCTCCAGTGTTTACTAACTCATATGTTTTTCCTGATAAGTTTACATCGCCTAATTTGCCCTTTTTATGTAAACGAGCTAATTCATTTCTTATATCATCAGTACGTCCTTGACGTATTAAATAAACAATTTCTTGAGCAGTTTGATTATCAGATGTAGTAGCTAAATTACTACTAATTCCGTGTAATCTATTTTGTCATTTTCCATGTAGTTGAAATACGGGTCCTCCAATTGCACCTCCAAAGAAAGACATAGCATAACGTTGAGCAGCATCGCTAGCTGATCAACCAAAATCTAAACGTCTTTCACTTTCAGTCATATCAATGCCTAAAGCATCTCCTGCAGCAAACAAAGCTTTGGTTAAATCAGAAGTTACTTCTTCCATTACCTCTTCTGTTGCTTCATTTAATGCAGAATCAACTAATTCATTACTACTATACTTTGCAAATTGATTTTGAAAAAATTGCTTTCCTCTAACGATAAAATTGGCAGCTTGTTTAGGAGTTGTAACAGATCATTTTGTTAAGTTTTCTTTTACCTCTTGCGCTAAATCTTTAACTGCTTTTTTAGCTGGATTTTGGTCTAAATACGTTCCTTTGAATAAGAAATTTCTAAAGTAATCCATATTCATTAATCCATACATTCCTCCCATAACACTTAACATACCTAAACCTGCAACAGCATCAGTTGCTCCAGCATTTTTAAATTCTGAATAAGCTTGTTGAGAAGATGTACCTGCCATATAAGCAAGTGCTAGATTTCTACCTAATTTTTGTACTCGAACTGATTCTGGAGCTCCAGTTAAAATTCTTGGTATTTGTCCAATAACTCTTTGTTGGAAAAGTTGTAAAGATGTATCTTCAATCATCTTTCCAAGATTTTCTCAACTAAACATATTTTGTTGAGAATAATCAGAAACGTTAGAATCAAACCTAGCTGCATAACCTTCTATTTGATTTAATTTTTTAATAAAATCTGAATCATTATCTCCTCCAATAATTCCGTTAATACTTTTCATTAAAGTAGGAATTAATTGCGCTAATTCAGTTCCTGCAGATAAAGCTCCATACACTGATCCAACATATGGTATTAACATAGGACCTACCTTAAATACTAGTTTTGATATAGTTCCTCCTAAACTTTTATCTAAACCATCAGAATCAAAAAAATCATATTTGTTTCACGCAGATCCGTCTACTGTTAAAGTATCTTCAATACCTAAAACTTGCTTACCATATATTTCTCGATTACCTAATGTTTCATAATAAGTATCTCCATCTTCATTAAATTTGAGATCTCCTTTCTTATGCTGTAACGTTCGTCCATCAACTACATGTGTTCCATCTTCATCTCATGTAGCTAATACTAATGTAGGTCTATTTAAAGCTTTTCAAATTCCACCTTTTTCATTTGGAGTTCAATCTTCAAACTTCTGAGTTTCTCAATTAAATACTTTATTCTGTTGAGCTATTTCTCTAAAACTCATTGTTTGATTACCTCTACCAAATACATATTCTAATCCAGCAGAACGTCTTTCAGGATTTGCAACCTTTTGTATTGAAGGCAAATTATCTTTTACTTTACTTCCTGCAGGAGCAAAATAATCGAATGGATCATATTCATAAGTTTCTAAGAGTTTATTTTCAAACTTATTATTTGCATAATCATTATAGACAGTTAAGGCACTCTGATAGAAACGATTAAATTTATTTTCATCAAATTGTCCATTCTCATTTTTAAAAGCATCAATTACTTCAGGAATATTTTTATAATATTCTCTAGTATTTATACTTGTATTATCTGGAGTAATATCATTATTAGCAAAATCCTGTAGAGTCATATTAGGTTGGAATAGCAGTGTTGCAAACCAATCGTTCTTCTTATTCTCCATATTATTGCTTAAATTAAAAATTTGTTTTTATTGCATTTTGATTACGTTTAGCAATTGCTTGATTATATATATCCCTATAATTAGATGTTGGAACTAATTCATTATTTGATTGATATATCGCAAGTCTTTCATCAGGAATCGGCATAAATATAGTAGATTTATACATAGTACCTCTTGATGATTTTGCTTCATTAGCTGGTTTTTTAGATTTTGTTGAAAATCCTTCTCCGTAGTTAATTTGAGTATCATAGTAGTCAGTAACTTCTCTTCCTTCAGGTCTAGTAAGATGATACAATCATCTTGAATCTTCATCCAACGGCATTGTTTTGCTACTACTATAACCTGTCATTACTATAAATGACATAACTGAATCGGGATTATAAATATACCTTCCTGTTTTTTCATCATATATTACATCTAACCCTAACGTTTTAGCTTTTTCTAATTTTTGAATTGAAGTGATATCGGGAAAATCATCTAAAAACTTCTGAAATTCTTCAAAGCGAGCATGAGATTCAAAGTCTGGTTTAAATGAACCGTCTCGTTCAATAGTAAATGGTAATATTACTCTATTAACTTGACTTGTTCCGTCTCATAATATTTTATTAATATCTATATCTCTTACTTTCTGATCTCCAAAATATATAGATGACTTATCTACGATTTTCCCAAAATCTGCTTTATCAAGTAATTGTTGTAAATTAGTTTGAGGTACTATATTGCCGTTTTTATCTACAGGAGCACCATATGATTGAGCATAAGCGCTAATTGCTATTTTTGAGTCTGATGGACTTAATAACATTTGACGTCCTTTCACAATTCTACCATTTGCAAGAGCTTCTAATTGACTAAGTTCTGTTTCATCTGGTTTTTTAGAACTACCACTACCACTACTTAAACTATCGGTCATTTCTTTTTGGAATGCTAATTCTCTAGAATGTGTAGTATGTTCAGTTAACGCTAATCCAAGTAAATTTAATACTTCTGTTTTTGAATTTGGATTTCCACCTTCTGCAGCAGTTTTAACTCTTAAAGCATGTAACATGTTACTAGGAAGTGTAGTATATAGATACTCTAATGCCCTTTCTGTACCCTGATCCTTATTTGTTATTTTATAATACCCATCAGGTCCTCCCATTAATAAACTTCTAAAACCATCTTCGATCTGTTCCTTATTTTTTAAGGTATATCCTTCAATTGTTTTAGTTCCAAAATCTTTTATAACACCTTTCAGATAATTAACAATACTTTCCATTCCAACTGAATTAGAAAGATTATTTAATATATCTTGTCGATATGCTAATTCAGGTTGATGTTCTCTTAAACTTAAGAGCTGTGAATTAGTTAAAGCTTGGTATTTATCTTTATTAGAATAATATTCTGAAGGATCTACTGTTGAAATTCCATCATTTTCAGAATATACATACATTCTACCTTTATCATCAACAGCTGCTTCTGCTCATGATCTTTCTTTGGATAGCTGTTCTGTAGCAGCATCATATAATTGTTTATTAAATTTAGTTCTATTTGCTAATGAACGTAGTTTAATAATATCTGAAACATTATAACTTTGATTAGTCGCCCCAAATAAGTTAGCAGAAAAATTTTTACTTTTATCTAATACAGCATTTGCTTTACGCAAAAATGTATCTACATCTGTTGGAATTCCATTTTCTGATATAATTTCTAATGCCTCTTTTGTAAATGTATCATCATTTGACAAGGTATTATTTGAAGTAGCAGTAGATATATTTCCTTGAACATTCTCATATGCATTATTAGGAATAAAGGGGGTATAGTATATACCCCCTGCATTATATTTTCTTATTTTCATGAGATGTTGCTTTTATAAATAATCTAATTATATTATTATTAAGTGATTTAACCGCATCGTTAACAGCTTTATTCTGTTGTATTCATATTTCTTCGTGTATAGGTCTATGATAACGACTGCGAGAATTTACTTTTCCACCTTCTTTTTGAGTTAAAATACTCTTATAAGTATCTGCATTAAATTGTGGACGATTAAATAAAGAATTATAATATGGTATTATTGATTCTACTTTTAAATTATAAAGTTGATTTTGAATATCGTTATATTGTTCTGGTTTATATTCGTTTAGTCAACTTTCAAAAGAATAGTTATCTCTAATATCTTTGTTAGCATCATCTTTATATCAAGTGTTAAACTCATTGCGATAAGGTTTCATTAAATTTCTCATTTTGCCACTTAACTCATGTTCTAATTTTCCTTGAAGTAAAATTGAATTAAGACTGTCTCTTTTTTCTTTATTTAGAGCATTTAGTGTTCTTTTTTCTAATATTCAATTTTTTAAACCCATATAATTATTAGCTAATCGCGACGCATTATTTTGTGCTAACTGCATATTAACATTAGCAATTATTTGTCTATTTTGATTAGCGACATCTGCTCTTACTTGAGCATAACGTCTTTTTAAATCATTATTTCTGTTTAAATAATCGCTAAATAATTCAGAAGTTTTTAATCTTCCTTCCAATCGAGTTTGATTTGCTTGAGATTGACCTTGTTGTTCTAAAGCATTTGCTAATACAGCATCAGAAGTGACAGGTTTATAGTTTTCTTCTCTAACTGCTTTATTTTCGTAAGCAATGGGTACTCCATAGGTATTAAAACTATCGTAAATTTCTTGCGGTGCACTTAGTGTAGCATTATATCCTGATCTAATTCCTTTTTCAATTTCATCGTGAACCTTTCTATTATATACCCTTGAAGTTCTTAGATCTGCTAAACTATATAAAGAATCTGAACTAATTTTAGGTAGTTTTCACTTTTTAGTATTCGTATCGTTTTCTCCTCCGTTTTGAAATTTCAATATTCCACCTTTTTTGTGACTTTTGATATAATTATTTAATTCAGATAAATGTGTAAAATTTATATTTTTTTCTTGAGGTGTTTTTAAATAATATGTGTAATCATTATTATTTTTTATTACAGATGGAATATAACCCTTTTTCATTATCTGATCGAGATTTTTTTGAGTAAATCCAGCATTTTTTAAAATTCCTAAATCTGTTGTGCGTCTTCCAATAAGTCTACCTCAAGAATCATATACTCCATGTCTTTCAACATTCGCGGAAGGAATATTACCATATACTAAATCAGGATGAGTAAAAGCATATCTGTTGATGGCTCTATTTTTAAAATATCTCCCAATATTCGAAAATCATTCCCCATCTTGATAAGCTACAGGATTATTTAGTACTCTTTTGGTTTCAATTCTTGTTTTAGGTACTTTAGGAATATTGTCGGAATTTCGAAATTTTAGTTTCGAGGCAATTGTTGTTTTACCTAAACCAAAATCAGACAGTAACTGTTCAGTTTTATCTGATTTAATATTTCCATCCTTATCAAACCACGTATCCATCTCTTTATTTTTATGCGTTGAAGAAGAATATGCGGCTTTAAATTTATTTTTTATTAAATCATTTAATGCTTCTTTACGTTCTGATTTAGGCAAATCTTTTAAACGAGTTGTTTCTGATTCTGTTAATTTTATTGATAAATCTTTGTTGGTTTTAGAATTCAAAGTTACAGAAGATGCAGGCGTTCCATTTTGGTTTATAATCGGTCTCTTACTAGTTGCTAATTTTTTATCTAAGAGTAATCGTTTTCCTCCAACTATAGATTGAATTCCAAGAGCTATCGCTCTAATATCTTCTACGTTTAAATTTTTTAAAGTATCTTTTAAATTTCCTTCTGTATTTATCTTACTTAATGCTGACGCAGCTTCAGTTAAACCTCCTGCAACGAAAGCAGATTGTAATACTTTATTAAAACGTCGTAATCCTTTAGCAATTTTTAGACTTTTTCCAAACACTCCTACTCCAGGTAGCAACGTTATAGCGTCTAATCCTAGACTACCTAAAGCTCTTCCTGCATCACCTCAATCTAATTTATCTCGTTTAACATCAGAAACAAACTGTGCAATTGTACTTCCAGCTCCAATTCCAGCAGCAACTGGATTACCACCTCCTACTAAACTAACTCCTAATGAAAGCATATCTCCACCTAATGCACCAAGTGCTCATTTATCTGCAGTCGATCATTTTACAGAATCATCTGTAATATCAAGTGGTTTAATTTCAGCTCTAGATAGATTTGGAATATAATCTAATTCTGTTTTTGTTGGATCACTAGTACCTCCTGTTTGTATTTGCTTAAATACTCCTCCAAACTGAAAACTGCTTACATTTTGAGAATTTAAATCATTAACTCGTTGTTCAAAAGATTTATTTCCCTGATTTCCTACTAATATAGATAAGTTTTCTCTATCTGGAGCGATTTCTTTATTTAAAATTCTTCTTAATAATGAGAGATTTTCTACTTTAGATATATTACCTTTTGGTTGTTGTATATAAAACGCTCCGTCTTTTCCACGGTATACATTGTATTCAATATTACGTTGTGGATCAATAAACGAAGTATATTTTGCTAATTGTGTATTTGGAATCAAATTAGATTCTCAATTTGAAATAGGTATAGATATTGGAGATCCAACATCTAAACTTGCTCGGGTTTTATAGGGAATTGCTTGAGTATTATTGTAACCTTTATAATTTCCTGACGCAAGAGAGACGGTAGGGTTATAGTAAATATAATTAACTTTTGGTTGTCCTAAATAAGATCGAGGACTGTTTGGATCAAGATATGCATACAGAGATCCTCCCTCAGGTAAATTATAAGCATTAGAAACGTTTGTAAGTAAATAATGTTGATTATCCTTTAATCTTCCTTCTAAATTTTTTAATACATCTCAAACTCCTTCTACATAATTAGTTTTAGGATTAAATGGAGTTCATTTTACCCCGCTATTATTATAATAATATACTCCAGATTGTGCTAAGGCTTCAGGATCAAGATTTGTTCATCCTCGTTTATAAGCTGCAAATTCAGCTCCGACGTTATCTACATTATTAATAACATCTTGTGGGGAATAAAGATACCCGTTCATTCCAACATAATCTTGAAACTTAGTTCCTCAGTACGGAGATGCTTCGTTGAAGTGAACCTTATTGTAATTTCCAAATAACTCATTTCAATTAGCTATTTTTAATCTTCCATTTTCGTTAACTAATTGAATGTTAGAAGAAAAATTCTCTGGCAAACCAACAGAACGATTTAACGCTTTCCTTTGATTTTCTTGCGCTATTGTTGATCTTTCTGCTTGTTGTTCAGGCGTTATAGGAGATTCTCCAATTGAGATTAATAAATCAGACAATACATCTTTATCCTGTTCGGTTGTAGTACCTTGCTGTATTCTTTCTAACAACTGATCATAAATAGTATTGTCTTGATTAAATAAAGCTCTAGCGTTATTAACGTTAATCCCTTTAATTTCGTATTGACTATCGTTATTATCTCCTAATTTAAAGTAATTGATTAAATTTCTTATATCATTTACTATCCCCAAATTAGATGGACGATTGCTAAATACTTTCTTCCCATTCTCGTCGTTATAATCAATAACACGATTAGTAAAATTTATCGTAGTTTTAGGAAATACAGCTTGTTTTTCTTCTTTTTTCTGAGGAGCGATATATTTAAAATTACGTATAGCGTTTAAGCCACTTTTAGCTCTGTGAACTTCAGTATTGAACAAACTACCTAATGCTTGTCCTAAACCTGTTTGCCTACGTTTCATTCTTCGCTGTTGACTTGAAGTAAGTTCAGATACATCAAAATTTCCTACTTTATGTCCCAAAGAATCGACTGTAACATCCTTTCCTTGATTAAGTTGATCAATAACATCTTTAATTGCAAATTGTTGATCTTCTGGAATATTTTGTTTTGAGAAATTAATAAATTGATCCATAAATCCTTCACTATTTGCATCATATGAAGTTCCATCAATTATTAAGTGGCCTCTCTTAGGGGGCATTTGATTACTTGCTACTGCCATTGGCCCCCCATTATCAAATTTTCTTATTACTTGTGACATAATTATTGTAGCTATATATTAAAAATGGAAGACTAGAACAGATCCAATCTTCCATTTTATCTGTTGTATTACTTCTTACAACCACCTTTACGTTTCATTTTACCACCTTTTTTAAATACAGGTTCTCCTTGTGGTGCGCCAACTTCTCCTGCTCCATTTTGAGCTTGTTGTACAATCATTATAAACCCTTGGCAAACTCCCATTGCAGCTTGGCAATCTTGAGTTTGTAAAGCTTGTACTGCAAGTTGATATAGTTCCATTAAAGGATCTTGTACAGTTTGTTCTGGTGCTGGTTGTACTTGTCCAGCAGGCATTTGGCCACCTGATTGAAATTTTTTTATAAGCATACTTAAAATTTTTAATTTATATTGTTATTTACTAAATATCTCTAACCATTTGTCAATTGCATCTATTCTGATATTTGATTTTCAAAATTAGTAATATTTTCAGTAAATACAAAGTAAAAATAGTTTAATTCTCGATTTTTTGAAAGTTAACTATTTTTTATTATATTTGCACTATAACCTAAAAATAATAATCAGAATGTATTTCATTCTCTACGGAGATGCTACATTAATAATATAAAACAAATAGGTTAGTCGAAAAGCCGAGTATTTTTACTCGGCTTTTTTCATTTCTACATAACTAGGATCGTTATTATCTTGTATTTTTAAATATTTAAAGACTTGTTTCCCAAGACGCTTGTAGTCTGAATCTTTTTTAGATTTATATGCTCGCCGAGCGCCTTTAACTAATATTCTAGTATTTGGTCTACTAAAAATACGTTCTCCTCCGAGTAATTCAAATTGAGAAGTTCCATCAGATCCAATTACATGCATTGTAGACAGACTTTCTTCTCAGTCTTCATCATCAAAGTCAACATCATCTCCAGGTTTTATCCCTGAGTTTTGATTTACTTCTAAAACGTATTTAACATTATCTTCACTTATAAATTCTTCTGAAAACGGAATCCCCTGTTTAACAGATATTACTTCTTCGTCTTCATCGATAAAAACAATATCTAAAGGTATTTCTGTATCTTTCATCCAAAAATCTACATGCTGCGGATTATCATATACAAATAACATTCCTTCATCATCGTCCATTTCAATAACATCTTGTAAACCTTTTACTTTCTCTTCTTCGGTTTCAGCTACTAGAACTTCATATTCTTTATCTTCTATTTCGATTGTTATTTGTTTCATTTAAAATAGATTTTGTTTTATCTTCAGTATCTTTTATCAAAGCTATAGATAATAATTTGCCAGCTTTGATCGTTGCTTCTTCAGTTCCCTCTTTATATAATTGTTCGAGTTGTTCTGTTAGCTCTTTATTTAGTATTAATTCACCGCCTTCTATTTCTGCGTGTTGTATAATATTACCATCAGAATATGAAATGACAGGAATACCTTTTTTAGTAATACATCCTTTTAAATTTGAGTTAGTATTTTCTAAATTATTTTTTCGTGCATGTAACGAACCTTCAACAATTATGTTTAGTTTACCTCCAGTTTTATATATTGGTAAATTCGTTGTTAAATTTAATAGTATTTCTCTAGCTTTTTCTAACACTGGTATCTTCATTCCTGTTTTTCCTACTAGCATCCTATTTGGATTTAAACCTTGAAAACGTATATAGTTTTGACTAGCTAAATCACTTCCATAAGTGTTTTGTTTTCTTAATTTATTTTCAGTAGATATATCAGTAATTAATTCATTATATCTATTAGCTTGATCAATAAACCTGTTTGCTTTCCTTTTTCCAAATAAGAAACGCTTATTTCCTAAATTTTGGGCAGCATCGATATCTCCAGTAGATCCACCATATGCTCCTCGCACATCATCTATCTCCCCAGACTTATACGATTTATGTGTTTTACCTGCCATAAATCCACCGAGTGATCCAACAACAGGAATTGACATAATAGTATTGTTTAATCCTGCACTACTAACTCCTGCTCTAGATGCTGCAACATTATCCATTTTATCTAATTGTAATCCTGCAATAGAACCTATCATATTTAAACCACTATCTGCGAAATTAATAGCAGTTCCAATAGGTCCAGCTAGAGATATTAGTGATTTCATAGATGATTTCATTGCTTTTTGACTAGCATCTAGATTATCAGGAACAACACTATCTAAAACTGTAGTAGCAGCAGTTAAGCCAGTTTGTAATCCATTAGACATTTTATAATCTTTGCCAGCTTTTCTTGTAATAGATAATCCTCCGATGTTTCCTAAATTATTCCATTTAGAAGAATTTTCAGGAATAATTAAATTAGAAACTCCTGAAGTAATTGAAGGTAATGATTTTATAGAAGGAGTAACGGAATTAAATTTTAAACTTGGAAGTTGCCCTCCTATTAAAGAAGCAATTGTATTCAATTGTTGTGCGTCATCCATTTTATGAATAACTTAAAGTCATTAAAGTTTTTAATCCTGTAATAATAGCTAACTGTTTTCCTGAATATTTAACTCTTACTTTTAAAAACTTATCTCTAATTCTAGTTGATTGTATTGTATTGTTATAAATGATGTTATTTTCATCTAACTTTCCGTTAATATATTTTGCAATACTTTCTTTATATAAAATAGGTTTAATTACAAGATGCCAAGAATCCTCTCTATATTGAATGTTACCTTTAACTCTTCCGTATTTAATTATATTTTTCGCTTCCTGTGGAATGACTAAACTATATTGATTTAATACTGGATCTCAATCAATTTTAATATCTCATTTAGAATTTTTATGTAACTTAAAATCTTGAGAACGCTTAAATTTTGATCCTTCTTCTACATATTCTCCAACAGGACGCTGAGGATTATCGTTCCCTCAAATATAGCTTTTCTTTTCAGATTCATTATTTGCAAAGGTCTCAGCTTTATATATACCTGCTTTATTAAAACTATAACTATCTCCAATTATTTCAAATTCAAAGGATTCAGGCTCTGCGTTATTTGAAATAATCACAAGATTATTAAATATTTTATGTAAACCTGTTAAATTATTTACTACAAATTCAAATTCAAACGGATGCTGTTTATCATATCATTTTGTAGGTAATATCTGATTAGTGATATCACTATCAAAATAGTTTATATCGTCAAATATACCTGCTCGACCGTGAACAAAAAATGCATTATTTAACAATTCATTATATTTTTCTTTATCTAACGCTTTTAAATTATCGGAATCAATAGCAACTGCAATATTTTGTGTAACCGTACTACCTCAAATATCAACTTTATTATCTTGATTTAGAGTTACTCCTGGAAACACTGTAATATTTAACAATAAATCATAATATTTAAATTCATAATCATCAAATTGTGTTCCTTGTTCTTCTTGCTTAATCTTAGTAGTAATTATTTTAGGATCTATTTCAATATAAGAAGTATTAGTCTCTGATATTAAAGGTAATACATATCCCGAATAATCTGATACATATTCTAATCCAACTATTCCACTATCTTCAACGGGCAGACTGTCATCTCATAATAATACTGGACAATTTTGAGAATCATTCGTTGAAAATGTAGAAATTGAGTTGATCCTAAATTTATACGTATTAAATAAGTTAGAATTGTATACTATTGCGGCTTTAAAATTATTAATATTATAATGCTTTGCTATCTCTTGTTCACCGCTTATAATAGGTTCTAAAGAAACATCTCATAAGTATTTTGGACTACTGAAATCATCGATTTTTAATAAATGTATTCCTATATCAGATTTACTTGCAAATACAGCACCTAAACGTTTTGCTCTTTCTCGATCTAACGAATAAAAAATATTATTAATATTTGCGGAATATAACGGGGTTCAAGTATATTCAGTTATCCATTTATCTAGACGCTCATTATAACACAAATTCCAAGTTAAGTTACCGTTATAGAAAGTAAACATAACATCTCCTTTATACATGTTAAAGTGAGTTTTAACATTTCTAGATCCTATAACAGGGTATTTTTCTAATTCTTTTAAGTTAATATTATCATTTAAAAAACGTTGGACCTTAAAATCGGAAAGTAACTCAAGACCTTTATTTTCACTAAAGCGCCATATTTTCTTAGCGTACGTATCTACTCCATAAATTCCTAATGGAGTTCTAACAATTGATTCTTTTCATATACTTCCAAAATCAGGAGAAATTAAAGTAATTTGATTTTGTAAGACTCCTGCTCCATACATGTGTATAGACTGTCCAGTATTTGTTGATATTAAAGCCTTTTCATTAATTGGAATTATTCCTAATCCATGCTCAAATACACAGAAGAGATTAACACCTCAAGGTAACAATTTTACAATTGCACCATACTGTCTATCCAAATCTTTATAAGATAAACCCTGAAATATTCTATATGCATTTTGAAAACTATCTTCTACTTGTACATTACTAAACATTACTCTAGTATCAAAAAGTTCTTTAACATAAGGAACATCTGGAACAATTTGATAACGTTTAGCACTTAAAGAAGTAGAATAACCTTCATTTAGGATAAAACTTTCAGGTACTTTACTTGTTGAAAAAACATTATCTCCTTTTAAAGGATAAAACGATCTATTATTTCCCATTAAGGCTGCTTCTTCAGTATGTGTAGTATCCTCTGACCTTAATCCTAAATTATAATTAGATAATACTTTAAATGTAATTCAAGAACCAATTGGAACTGTATTAACATCAGCTCTATTAATATTACTTCAGGAATCCTTATTCATACTAGTTAATCCTGAATAATTATCTAATCATGTATTTGGATTTACAATTATTTCTGTTACAGGAGCGTCAGAATCAATAAAATTTCTTTGTAATCGTAACGTTATAGTATTAGTAAAACAATCTCCTCTATAACCATCAATAACACTATCTGCTATAAAGGTATTTATATCGTATCTATCTGTAATTGCATAATAAGCAGATTGATCATTTGCTCTAATTGTAAAATATTGCTTTAAAAATAATGTTGAATAATTAGAAATTCTAATATTATAAATACAGTTATCATCTAATTGCACATTTGTTGCCACAAATGGAACATAATTACCTCTCGCTAATTTATAATTGTTTCAGTTATAACTTTTTTCAGATACAAATACAAATTGAGATACATCTTCTGCAGAACCTGCTCTAGTAGTAAATCCCTTCTGATCTATAAATTTCAAGGGAGTATCATCAGGAACAAATAATAGTTTAGATTTAAAAATTCCACTATCTAAAGTAGCTTCTTTAAATGTTCATTTATATCTCCTAGTAACTTGATTTACCTTTCCTGAAATAAATTTAGATAAAGTATATTCAGCTCCATTAAAAGTAGATTGTAGTGAAGGATTTACACAAGCATCTAAACATAATAATGCAGAAGAACCTTTATTGTTTATGTTTATAATTCTATCATTATGTGATGTTGTAAGAACTGCTGAAGTCTGGCTTATGAAACTTTCTGTTTCATAACAGTTAGTCTTATCATTATATATAATCGGAACATAACTAGTAGTATCAATCCCAATGCTTAAACCTTGTGCTAATATAGTTGGGATTCTTTTCTGCCTAACAAAGAAAAATCCTTTAACTTTATTTACTTTTAATTCAGAAACAATATCTTTACTTAATGTAAATTTAAAATATAAAGGTTTGGTTTCACCTTCAGAAAAAATACTAATATTAGGTAATTTAAAAACTCCTTTTGTATTTGATAGATTTTTTTCTTCAATAAATATATCTGCAGGTAAATAATTTAATTTTTCACTATCTTTTATATATAGATTATTATATTTACTGTCTGAAGGTATATTCGTAGCTTCAAGTTTTGTAAATTGGCATCCTCTTAGATTATATACAGGAGATAAAGAATCATCCTGCATAATATAAACAATGCCTAATCTGTACATCTCATCAGGTCAATATCCTAAATAGAAGTATGTATTTAACGGATTATAGTATTCTGTTTGTTCAACACTATCGTTTTGTTGAATTTTATAATCACTGTCTAAATATCCAATCGTTTCATTTTTTTGTGTACAACGTACATCAATATAATACGATATTGTTTGTAAATCTCTATGATTTAATAAAATTCCTTGAGTATTTCCAAAAAATAACATATTTTGGACTTGAGCTTGAGTCTTAACTGCTGTAACTAAATTATATTTAATATTTAATTGCTCCTCATCAATTTCTTTTACTTCCTCAAATCCATTTAAAGAAATTGTTATGGTATTTTCAAGTATATCATAAGGTTTTATAACTTCATAACTTTTAGAATATTTAACTCCATTTAAATCACTTGAAGTTCTAGTATAATACAAATATACTCTAGAAAAAGTTGTATCAATATTACTTAATTTTAATTCAATTGATTTATCTGTTAATTCTTCTAACAAAGCACCATATATTGTCGTAACATCACTAATTGTACCATGATATATAGATACTGTTCCAGATTCAGCTACAATATCTGTTTTATTATAATCATTATCTGCTAATTTAATATAAAAAGTATAATTTCCTCCTTTTAATTGTCCATAATTACTAACTTCTACTAACTGAATAACTGGTATACTATTTACATTTCTAAATAAACGTGTATCACGGTCAACGTTATTTTTATCGTATAAATTAGTTTGAGTAACTTGATTACGACTTATTATTTTATATTTATTGTCTTCTGTAACACTGAAACGAGAATTAATAATTCTTGGAGGATTCTTATCATCATTTATTATTAAATTTACTGTTCCATCATAGGAAGGTTGGCATTCTATATCAACAGGATTATTTAAATCTATACCTAATTCTGTACTTGGCACTTCAAAATCTTTAATCTGATCAGAATAACTTATATCGCTTTCTTGATATTTTACAGTCTTATCAGTACGATCGATAATATTATGTAATGGTTGATACTCATGTGCTAAATCTCCTTCTTGATTAAATTTAATACACTGTATACCTATTTTTGTCATATTATTTTTTAATTAGTTTAGGAATAATTGGACACGTACTGGTATTTGAATATACTCTTCAACAACCTCTGCTTCCATTATTGTAAAATCAAGTTTCGGCTAACTCTCCATTATAATCACAATATATAACATCATTATTTTTATCTCATTTTAACATACTGACTAATCTATTTATAGAACTATTATTTACATCTACATAATCATCTCCAATTCACTTAATAGTATTTCAATTTTCAGAAGATGCATTTTTTAAAATATCAGAATAGTCATTTTCATGATTTTTTATATATTCGCTTATAGTGTTTTCGTTATCCGATATTCACTCGTTATATTTTGTTTGTATTTTTGAATCAATATTCCAATCTAATGTAATAGTATCTGGAACTTTCACAGTATATAAACTTTCAATGTTAATTATAGATTCATTTAATTTTCTTAAATTATTTGATTCAACTCCAAATTTACTTAATAAATCGCTTAAATTACTCGTATCGTTAATTAAATCATACGAACTATCTCCAAATTTATATAAGATTTTATTATATTTATGTGATACATTTAGAGACTTTCAAACAAATTGCCAATCGCCAGGTTCTACTAAATCACTTTTAACATTTACATTTGCATAAGTCGTAGTCCCACCTTCTTTAATTAAGACTAGATATTTTCCTAATAACTGTACTGCTTTATTAATTTCAGTTAATTGTTCTTCTACAGTTCCATTAATATTAAAATTTCAATTATATTGCTTATCAGCTATTTCACACGGAATAAATACAAAGGTATTTTGATTACCTTGTTTAGTTCTAACAAGAATAGCGTACCCTCCAGTATATGGTATATTATTATATATTGGATTATATCGCATATTAAACTTCATAGGATAAACAGCTTCTATATAAACTACAAATATACAATACTTTTTTCCAATTGTATCACTATTTATTAACATATCTCAATCTTCCGATGCTTTAGTTCACGTCTCAGCTATGTTTTCTACACTTTCTTTAGTTTCACCAGAACTTACATTTCATCCAGGAGGATTGATTCATGTTTTATCACTATTATATTTCTTTATTCTATTTAATGAACAACCAATTGTGTCTCCTGTTCCATAAAGTTTTATTCCTAAATCAGAACTAGCTAATTTTTGATCACTACTATTTTCAAATACATAATTTCCTGACATATAATGTATTAATGGAACTTCTATTTTTTGTATTATTGGTTCTGATTGATTAATAGCTTCAAAGGTACACGTTTGAATTTGCGTTCTACTAAATATTGTTTTATAGGTAAGATTTTCATCAATATTAAAAGTTCTTGATGGATCAGGATAATTTGTAGTTTTATTGTTTACAACAAGATCTGTTATTGCTCCAGAACTTTCATTATATTTATATGATAATGTTCTAGAAACTTCAATATTCTTAAATAATCTGCCTCTATTATAATTTGGCAAAAACTTTTCAAAATTATCAAGAGTAGCAGTATAGTCACAACTTAATGTTATAGAAGCTGTAAAGTTTTTAATATATGAACTAGAGATATAAGTTGAATATTCTGGAGCAAGAGTATTTGGAAATTTTGTAGAATCTAGCTGTGTTATTGGATCAAGTTGAAGATTGGTAATCTCAGTCTTAGAAACATTATAACCTGATCCATATGTAGCTAAATTTGAAATTCATTCATTTAAATAAATTTCATTAAAATCATCTCTTGTTGAGTAGAACGTATTTAATAACCTTGAAGTTATTAATAGTTTTGATTCAGAAATAATTTCTTCACTTGTGTCTTTATTATATAAATATATTGTGAAAGTATATATGTCATTTTCAACGAACTTACTATTCCATTCTATACTAAGCGTATTTTGTCCATATAGATTTATATCAATAATTTCTTGTTTTTCTTGTTTTTCTTGTTTTTCTTCAAAAACTGAAACTAACTCGCCATCATCGCTAAGTTTTTTAATATCATATTTAGCTATAATGTTACTATTAGAATTAAAAGGTCCAGAAATAAAATAATTTAAAGTAATTCCGTTATCATTAATTAAATATTTATATATGCTTAATAATGATATTGTATCTTTATTAAAGATATCTTCAGAAGATATATCTATCTTAGTTGTAAATTGATCATAAATAATCTCTTTAAGTTCTATTTCTTCGTTGACATCTTTATATGGTATATTTGTAACTACAGGAGTTACATATAGAGAAGTTTTTATAATCTCCGCATTTTGTTTAGTTTGTACATTTTTTGTAACAGTTAAATCTAATTTAATAGTTTTAACTTTTGTTTGAATTTCTGGATATTCTAATGTTGAGTGATTAATATCTGTACTTAAAAGTGCACCATATGTTTTTTCAGGATCTTCTTGAGTATTATCTTTATGTGTAATATTTTCTGAACCGTATGATATAACTTGACCTGTTGTTTTATAGGCAACCTCATCACCATCATAGAGAATTCTGAAATTTATATTCTTTAAAAGGTCTGTAGTATATAAATAGTCATCAGTTCAAACTTCTAAAGTTAATGTACATGTTAATGTTTTTCCTCCAAATTGATTATATTTTAAATCTGTTATATAAAAGCTCAATTTAGAGATATTTAATACTCTAGATTTGCAACAAATTCATCCAGGAGTAGTTCAATTAACAACGTTTCATAATTTTGTATCTGTTGTTGAAATTTTACCTGTTGTAATATCGCTTAAGGATATAGTAATTGGTATAAGCTTAGATTCTTCAGTAAAAACGTAATGAGATAATTCATATCAATTATTATTCCCAATTAATTGTGCAATATTTTCATTATATAAATGAAATAAATCACCTGAGTATAATTTATAATTGTCATCATTACTATATATCCAGGTTTTTAAAGATTTTTCAAATTCTGTATATAATTTATAATTGTATTCAAATGTTGGAAGTATCTCAATATTAGTTTCTTTTCCATCAGAATCATTTTCAGATATAAATATACGTTGAGGAGACGGATATGATCCGATTTGACATAAATCTTTGATAGGATTATAGGAAATAATATATATTATATTTCCATATTCTCTTATTCCAACAGGAATAAAATCAGATCCTAAACTAGCTAATGGGAGTTTATAATTACCCATATCGTTTTGAAGAACAAACTCGTTTCCATTATATGTGATTAAAGTTCCATTAATACAATCAGTTAATACTGTATTTGGAGTAGTTAATGGATTCATATCTTTAATCATTCCATCATTAAAAGTATTTGTAGCTTCTTGTCTAGACATAATCTATTCTATTATATTTGTTCAAAACCATCTTTTGTTCTTCTATAAATATATTTAATATTTCTAGTTTCATAATTTTTTTGATATAAGGTTCATCCTACATCTGTAGGAAAGTATAGCACAAAGAAGTGTTTTCTTCCTCTATCTAACATACACTCTTCTAAGATTTTGTAGGCATATATATAATCGAACTTAACTCTTTGTCTTCTTCTTCCGCGAGACTTAAACTGAGCTTTATAATTCTCAAATTCTTTATCAGTTAGTCCGAAATAGTATTCTCCATTAAATATTTTTTTAGCTCTTTTATACTTAATACGTAGCTTAATTTTATTCTTAATTCTTCAATAATGATAAAATATTAAATTATCTCTAAAGAATTTACCACAGTAAAGAGTAAAATAGGGGGATTTGAGTAACACATCTCCCCCATATACGTTATGTGTATAAAAAGATCTTAATCCAAATTTTAAAATATATTCGATTTCCTTTCTAGTTAATGAAGGGAATTTTTCTCATACTTTATCTACATAATCATCAACATATTTGATTTCCATTAGTAATACTGTTTACCTTTATTAATATTATCAATAAATATTTTCTTTAAGGCAGAATTTATATAAATTGGTTTTTCTCTATATCCGCCTTTATATTGATATCGATAATAAATTTGATATCCTTTAAAATTAGACATCAAATAATCAATATCATTAAATTTCCCCATATTGTACATATGTCTAAACGTTTCTCCCGTAAATTGCTTTACATGTATCATTGCTTCTTTATGTACAGTTGGTAATACAAATGTAATATTATTATTAATAATATCCAAAATAATCAAATAGAAACAGTATGTTAAAACCTTAGCAACTAAGTCTAGTTTGCTATCACCTTTACAATCTTTACCTCAAAATTTCTTTTTAGTAGTTAATCTAGAAATATTAAAATTATCAAATAAATCTTTTGAAGTAAAGCAGTATCCTGTTTTGTAAAACATTGATTATAATATTGGTTTGAAAGACTTCATATAACTTTTTCGATCTCATCTAGTTTTAACATCTAATATAGCATCCATATCGTTTTGCGTAAATTTAATAGGGATTCTTGCTGCACTACATGCTCGAAGTCATTCTCTTCTCGTTAATTCAGATAATTCAATTAAATTTTTATCTCTTAATGCAATACCTTGTTTATATAAATCACAATATCCAATATATGCAGCTAACGCAGTTACTTCTTTATCGTTTAGTAATGGTAATCCTTCATCATCTACTATTACACCATGATATATAATTATAACTCCTTTATAATCTCTATCAAATCTTAAAGAATTATCTTCTTGATGGTATTTAACTAATTTTCCAGGATGATAATAAGGATTATTTAAGCATTTTCAAGCTTCAACATAATTTTCAATAAATAATGTTGTGATTTGATTAAATACTGTTTGATTAGTTGTCATTTGTGCATCTAACAATGGTAGATGAACTGATTCAATTATATCGCAATTACAAGGTAATTCTATTTTTTTATCAATAGCATCTGCTTTATAACGGTATAAACGAGTATGTTTATTCCCAATTTTTTCTCAACCATTTAAAGCTATGTCTTCAAATGCAGTTGGAGTTAAATTTGTTCCGTATAAAGTTTGCGCTAAAGAATAAACTGAATTAAAATTATGTAGTTTCATTATTTAGGTTCTTGAGTATTTGGAGTTACAGGAGTTAAGAAAGCTTTATAATATCTTAACTTCTTTTCCGTTAGACGTTTTTTAACTTCATTAGAAATAGAAGATAGATTTAAATAATGTTCTGAATTACAACAACTGTATTGTTCAAGTTGCCTAGGGTCTTTAAATATACCTATAACAGAAATATATTTAACAAAAGGTACATTAAAAATAAATCCATCATACATCCCATTTTCATTAGGCGTTGTTTCGATATAAACATAAGGCTCATCTGCTCCACGTTTCTTATATTTATGAAACTGATAAGATGTATCGGTATATATTACATATTGCTTTTGTCTATCGATACTTCCTACAAATTCAAGAGCTTTTGTTCCTAAATCATTAACTATTTGAGGAATTTCAAAGTGTAATGCTTTTTCTCCTGCTGAAAAATTACAACATCTGGCTAAATCTTTACAGTCTACCTCAATACAGTTAATTGCTAGCATCATATCTTTTAAAGAAATTAAGTTTCTTAGATATAATTCTTTAATTACAACTAAACGCTCTTCAATTACTTCATCTTCTAATTGTTCAATAGACATTGTTGGAGTTGAAGTAATTCCTCTTAAACCTGAAACTACATCATTATATATTGCACTAGCAATTTCATTTATTGTCATATTACGATGATATTAAAAAATAAAGGCAAGACAGGAAAGAATCCCGTCCTGCCTTTAAAATAAGTGCATTTATTGTGAAACTTATTCTCCTGTAAGAGTAATAGTTTTGGTTGCTTCTGTAAACCCAGTTGCAGTAGCTTTAACTTTAACAGTGTTTCCTGTAGCTGAAGATTTAACTTCTAATTGATCGCCAGATAATACTATATTACCTGCTCCGTTTGTTGTAGGTTCGTCTACTAACGCCCATGTAATATCTACAGGAGCAACTTCTCCGCCCTCTATATTGTATGCATTAGCCATCAGAGTAACAGTACTACCTTTAGCAATGCTATCGTTTCCTATAATTTCTATAAATTTCTCTTGTGCCATAACATTTTCTCCAAATGCAGTTTTAAGTTTAGCTTCAAATGTTGCTTCTAATGTACTAGGAATATAGAATACATGATTAGTAATTGAAACTAATCTTTGTCCTACTGAACCAATACCGCTCAAATTCTTTCTTTCAGCGATATAACGGAAAGAATATTGTGTATAAAGTTGTCCAGGAACAGGCTTTTCGTCTCCGTTGATAGAATTGTATCGAGTATTTGGATAGCTTGGGAAACGAAGATTTTCAATTAACCAGTCACCAGTTGCAAATGGTACTTTATTATCAGTTTTTGCTATAGTACCAACTACAGTCGATGCTACATATTGACCTTCTGATGGAAGTACAGAATTTGGTTCATATTTTTCAATTACAACTGATTCAAACATATCAGTAGCATCAGTTGCTGTAATAATTACATCATCGTCATCTACAGTAACTGTAATGTACTTATTATTTTCAGGAAGTGCTAATTTAATTGCGTTAGCAATTTTTGTAGCCATTAAAGCTGCCGTATTGTCGGTGCTATCTCCAACTACTGTAAATTCAGCATAAATAGGCTTTTGAAACTTCCAAACTGCAGTTGCGTAATCGGCATAAAATTTAGAATTATTTTTCATATTAACCGTAACGCGATATTTACCTCCATTTGAACCAGAATTGCCAGCTACTGCAGTAATTGTTGCAGTGGCTTTAGTACCTTCTGTACCTTTAGCTTTATAAACTTTTCCGTCAGCAATATTTGTACTTTTGTAGTCTACTTTATATTCACCAACACGGAAAATTCTTAGTAAACCAGTAATTGCTTGTACATTTTTGTCTGTTACGCTATTTAAAATAGTCTCTTTTGTGTAATCAAACATAGTTTTAAAAATTTAAAATGTTATTTACTTAGTTATTGGAACTCCCGTTGCTATTGTTTGATTAATTGGTAAATTAGTTTGTAACCTAGGATCACTAGCGTTTTCTAAAACTAACTTCACTGTATCATTAATAATTTCATAGCAGACGTATTCTGGGAATTCTAATTCAGCAGATTCGCTTATACCTTCTATTTCGGTATAAGATAAAGTTATATTTTCAGGTTTTTTAATATAATCTATATGTACATTATTTGGTTCATAATAATCAACTTTATCTCCACATAATATTTCAATAGAAGAATTAGAGCTATTAGAAAAATTATTAATATAATAATATGGACGTTTAATAGTTGGCTTCATATAAGCATTATTAATAATTTGTCCTAACATATCTGCTGTGGCTCTACGCGCACCATAATAAATCGATGTACCTTTTGTAGTACATGGTTTTGTACCTTGTGATTCATATTCTACAACACAATTTAATAAATGTAAATAATTATCAGGAAGATTTCCTACATAACGTTTACTAAAATTACTTACTGTATTTGGTTGTAATTCAATACTAATATGTCTTGTCAAGACTTTTAAATCATCTGTACTTTGTTGATTAATATCATAGTGGTTGTAAACTTTATTTATATATTGTTGGACGGCTTTTTTTACAAAGTAATTATAATCCTCCAACAATAAGCTTGGAGCGCCTAATTTGTTTATCTCTATAAGCACAGATTCATATACTTGTTTAGCCGTCATATAATTTTCTATTTTTTTTCTGAGTTATTAATTAGTGGTTTATATTCAGGGAATGTTTGAATCTTAATCTCATCTAGTATTTGCTTATTAGCAGGATCTTTAAAGAAGAAGATAACGGCTTCATCATTTACGCCTAAGCGAACATCTCCGTACATAAATATACCACTTACTTTCTTAATTATGTTTTTATCAGTAGCTTCAATAAACAATAAACGTAATTGCTGATCTTGTCCTGTATACAAATCGATAATTAAGTTAGGATTAGCTTCTGCTTTTTGATATAAGAAATCCTGAATATCTGAATCAGGAGCATTATACATACGTTTACCTAAAAGCTTAACTTTAGTTGCGCGACCTTCTGCAGAGTCTTGCTCGATAAAAACGTTAGCTTTAGTAATAAGTTGTTTTCTTTTAATACGTCGTGCAGATTCTTCTCCAGGTTTTTCTACCCAAAATTCTGCTCGACCATAGCGATTTTTATCTCCATCTATAATTAGATTTCCTTTTTCATCTCTAGCGCCTCTCTCTTCAACAATCAACTCACTATTTTTAATAGCTTCCCATTTGTGCCTTTCTAGAATATTATCAAGGTTAAATGTAGTTCCATCTTCAACTAAAATTTCCATATCAGCGGGTATAAAACCAGCACGATCTGGGTCATTAAGGTCTTTTTCACTAAGAATCATTTCAGATTCTCCGTTAGGATTCATACGAACTTCTTTTACAAATGGAGGATACATTCCATTCTTATCTTTTACTGGATTAAACCATACAGATTTTACCTTACCAAAAGCACTTCTTAGAGTTATTGTATTTGCCATATTTATTCTTATTAAACTTGTTCTTATTTAAAAATTTATCTAAAATAGTCTTAATCTATAAATTAATTGTAACTTCCCCTACACAATTATAGAGGAAGTTACAATTTATATTATATTAATTAGTCAGAGCTAATTAAAATAAATGAACGATAAGGATTGAATACGCCTACGCCTGCGTCTATGTTATTGTTAATCATTATATTACTATAATGTACAGACTATATCTTTAACTTATATATTTAAATATGAAACCTTTAGTTTGTTTTCTGAGTCCTTTAGCAACGTCTCTACATTTTGAAAATTCTTTAGCACACGCTCCTACAGTATCTCATACTTTAATTAGATTATTATTTAAATCGTATTGAGCAATTTTACGGCTTTCTCCAATTTTTAATTTTGGAAGTGATTGATACACTTCTTTAGATTTTAAAATGTTATAAATTTCAGAGGGATCCTTTAAAAAATAGTAACCTTTTGCTGAATTTTTTTTATTTAATGCTGAATATAAATTTGATTTAGTTATATCAAAAGATTTATATATATCCTCAGTATTTTCTCATTCAGCAATTAAATTTCCTTTTAAATCAAATTGATAAATTGTCGAAAACTTGTTTATCGTATATTCTTCAATATTTAATTTATCATATCTATTATAAGATCAGAATGAATTTTTGTAACTTCTTTTTTGTTTACAAGCATTATTAAAATTTTGATAACTACATCCAAACTTTTCAGCTAAGTCTTTTATTCCAAAATATTCTTCTCAGAATTCGCCATTTAATTTATAACGATATACGGTTTTAAAACAAATTCCAGGATTAATTCCACCTAAACTAGTATTGTAATTATCTTTTCTTTTAATAAATTCTTTTGTTACAATCTCCTCCTCTTTTTTATATGCATCTAACTCTTCGTCATAAACATATAAAATAGTCCTTCTAAAATTAGAGTATCCATATTTTTTTAGAGCATATTGAAAAGCTGTTTTTGGATTTTTTAATAAATATCCAATTTTAATTCCGTTACCAATATATCCGTCAAATACATCAGGATTACTTGTTTTATGTACTCCAATATAGATTTTTCCATTAATTAAACACGTTGTACAATAAACTATATATTTCATATTATTTAAGTTATCCTCTATTTTCCACTATGTTTAAGTGTACGCTCATTCGAGCTAGTCGTTGAACCTTACTTAGGATTACCTTACTAGGCTTATCTTATCTAAGTCTTGGCTGCTGATTGTCCCAGAGGGAGTTTCCAGCAATTAAAAGGATTTTTTATATTATTATTACTAATAATAGGGACCTACGCTGCGTAATTTAAGCCCCAGTTAATATATTTAGAAGCTGCTACAGGAGACGAAACTTGACCGCTTGACGTTCCGTTTTGTCCACCAACACCATTAATCCAGTTATGAACAATATCACAACCTTTAAATGTAAACATTTGAAGTGCTGGTTTACCAGTTGCTGAATCTGCCGTTAGATCAAGGAATATACCGTATTTCTTATCAGGATATTCAAAATCAAACGAACGATCAATCTTAAATGTAATTTGATTCAAAAATTCTAATTATCTCTAATTAGGTTAGATCATATCTTCATCTTTATATTTAAAAACAAATCCTTTGTGACTTTTTATTATTCCAGATAGTACTCTATTAATCTGAGAACTATTAAACTGACTATTATTTTTTACACATTCCTGCACAGAATTATACTCTGATATAAAATTTCCTGTTTTCTTATCAAAAATCTGTATAGGAAAATGCTTATTTTTTGTATTTGTATTTATTAGTGGAGTTATATTAGAATCATTTCCTTCATAATATTTTCATTGGTAGTTTCCAGAGCTTCCACCTTTGTGAATGGCATTATATATATTATTAATCCTTAATTCATATTCTGCTTCACTGATACTATTTCAAATTCTAATAAATTTTCCACTTATTGTATATTGTGCAATTTTTACTTTATTACTATTATAATCAAACTTTTTAATATAACTTCAGTAGTATCCTAAAGCTGAATTACTTTGTTTTATACAATTGTTTCTAATACTATGCTGTGCTGAAATAAGGTTTTCACATTTTAAGTCTCTTACTGCATCAAGAGCAGAAGCATAACTACGTAAAAATTCTCCATTTAAATCAAACATATATACTCTTTTTTTGCTTTCTCTACAAATAGAGCCCTTTCCACCTAAAGCAATATTATATACATTTTTACTTTTTAAAAGAGTCTGATTTACAAGTCTGGCTTCTAAATCTAACGCTTGTAATCTTCCTTCTTCTGTGTCTGGAAAACATGCAATTGTTGTTCTTTTAAAATTATGATAGCCATATTTTTTTACGGCTTTATGTAAACCTTTTTTATTAGTATCTGCATGAGCAGCACAGTATATTCCTGCACCAATATATCCATCAAATACATTTGGATTTGTTTTATGTACCCCTATGTAGAATTTCCCATTACATAGGTTAATAGTAATATATACTATATTTTTTAATTCCATAAGATGTTTATTATTTCGACTATAATTTAGTCTATGCTTATTGTTATTAATAAGACTTACTGATCGTTGAGCCTTTTCCACGTATTATTTATACAGAGGAACTTGGTTGCTGATTGTCTAATTTAAATTATTTTTAAACATTCACGCTTATCGTTTCCAATTACGTTGTAGTTAATTTAACTATAAAGAGTTTCCAGCAGTTAAATAAATTTATTTATTATAACTTTCGTTATAAGCGAGCAATCAAATTTTTACCCGCAAATTCATAAGATTGATATGTTGCACCTAAATCAAGATATCCATTAGAAGCTTTCGAGAATAAGAATGTTCCAACAGTCTTCCAATCACGAATCCAAGATGAAAGTGCATTTTGAACTTCATGCCACATCAACGTGTTGCAAATAAAGATATATTTGTTACCTGTTGGTCTTTCCGATTTAGTAGTCATTTGAGCAAGTACCTTATTAAAGATACGAACATTTAGATGTCCACTAAATACATATTTTCCAGCAAAACGTTCAATTTGGCTGATGATACCATCGCCAGAAATAATAGGTTGTTGTGTTTCAGGGTCAAAAATCTTAGGTTTGCCAAATTTATCTACATTAGTTTTACCCCAAAGTAATGCATTATTACGAGCAAACATGTAGGTATCTAAGCAATCTTTTTGTGCAGGATTAAGTTTGTAAACAGGATCGTCTTGCTGACCTTTACCGATTTGGATAAATACATCTTCCATTGCGGCATATTTAGCAGACCAGCTTACATCTGCACGATGGGTCGAGATAAATGTCCGATGCTTTTCGGTATTACTCTGATATTTTGTGTAACCTTCCTCATGCATCTCAGGTTGATAGTTCGTTAAGAAACGCGTATTCATACCAGGCTGACAAGCAGAAAGATCAAGTACTTCACTATAATCGTCACCTTGTAATTTACCAACTACTTCCCAATCGTTGTCGCGACGTCTAATCGGACGATTTAGAACAATAACCTGTTGACGAGAACCTTCAATAATAAAGGTATCGTTTTTCTGATAGTAGTTTTCAGGGAAATGGAAGATAATATCTGATCCATTTGCGCCATTACCTTCAGGTACAGTTAGGAAGTGTACTCTTTTAATACGGTTTACATTAATATCCCATTCAACCATGAACGAGTTAATACTTTGAAAAGCATTAGGTCTACCTTTGTCTAGAGTATATACATTCATTAATGCTTCAGTAAGATGCGTAGCAGTATACTGATCATATAATGAAGATACAATACCTAAACGAGCAGGATTTGCCATGCTTTTGTTATCCTATAAGTTTTTTATCTTATAGTTCTTACAATTTACCATCTTGTAAGGTCGGCATACGTTTTCATCTAATAGATGTTGCGTACTCTTGGAGATATTATATTCTTTATAAATAAAGTTTCAATCTCTATGCTCTACGGTGAATATATATATTATTATATATTTTACCTCGGTGTTGCCGCTGAGAATTAGGACGGTTTCGCCGATTTTACGCAATTTTTCAATAAGTATTTCTACCTAAAGGGGCGCTCATCCACCCAAGAACTTCATAAAGTCCTCTGCAGTACGAGTCGAAGCCATTTCGGGACGTACTGTTGTAAAATTAGATATTCTCATAATTACTTATTAAAAATTTTGTTTAAAAAAATATAACTTTTATTCTTATCTATAATATTTATCGTATAGATCAGAAAGTGTTTTAGGTTTTTCAGATTTATCGTTAGCATTAGTTTTATCTACTACTGTTTGACTAGCAGAAGAATTTTTATTACTTTTTGCTGTACGACGTTCCTGTTTTAAAATATCTTTCCAATATTCGCTAATATTTGAAATAGCATCTTGTCCAAAAAGTCTATACCATGCTAGTTCAACTAAAACTTTTGGATCATTTAAATCTTTAAAAAACTGACTATATCCATTAGTATCTTGTTCTAGTAAATAAGATAATATTTTAGATTTTTCATCATCTTCAATAACTAAAACATCACTTTCTGGATCTTTATAATCAAAAGATATTTCTTTAAAATTAGAAACAGATTCAGTTAAAGCAGAACGAAGTTGATTATATTCCTCTTCTTCTCTTCTTTGTGCTTCTAAGGCAGCTTCTTTCTCTTTTTCCTTATAGTCATTTCGAATAATCTCAACTTTCTTTTTAAATAAATCTTCATTCTCCTTTGCTTTATCTAATTCATACTTTAATTCTTCATCTGACATACTAGTATATCTTGCTTTTAAATCTGCAAAGTATAATTCATCATCAGAATATGAATCTACATCGTAGTGTTGTTCTGGAGCATTATTATTTAATGAAGCTTTATATTCTTCAACAGCAGTCTGTTTAAAATAATCTATTGCTTGTTCTAGTGTAACTCCATTATTTCTAAGCCACTGTACAGTGTTTATTTCTGATTCAGATAAATCAGGAGTAGAAAGTTCTTTGAGAATTGTTAACTGTTCTTTTCCGCTTAAAGAATTAAAATCTACTTCTTGAATTTCTCCATCTTCTGTTTCATATTTAATCTTTGAAACATCTTCAATACCTTTCTCTTTTAAGAATTCTTCAATAGGATTAATATCTACTTCTTCATTTGAATCACTATTACTTTGATTCTCTAATTCAGGTTGACTAATCTCTCCTGTCTCAGTTGTACTAGATCCTTCTACCTCAACTTGCTCAGTTGTAGTAGTTTTATTATCTTCTAGTAAACTATCAAATAAATTTGGTAATTCTGCCATTAACTTATTGTTTCTTATTATTAATTTCACAAAATTAGACTTTTAAAAACTAAAATCAAAAGTAAATATTATTGTTTTTTTTGACATTAATTTTAAAAAAGATTTTATGAAATTACTTCTTGTTTTTTGTATCTATAATCTCTATAAATTTTGATTCTTTTTGTGAACTATATATATTGGAATTTACTACTGTAATTTCGCCTACAATATGTTTTCTTTGAAATCACCTTAGCGGTCAACACTTCTTAGGTTTAATTGTTTCTTTTTTATAATGAGAAATAATATAATTCTCGTTTATAAATTTAGGAGAAACTACTATTTCCGAAGGATACTTTAATTTTAGATTAAGAGAATAATATGGATCAATTAAAGTAGTATCAATATTTACTCCTTTTTGAAATACAGTATCAACAAGTCTAATAGTATCAGTTTTTGTTATTTCTACTTTTTGATATGCTAAAAATTGAATAGTTTTTGCCTTGATTTTGTTATCTTGAATGACACTATCCATTTTTTTCATAATAGAATCTTGTTGGTATTCAAATTGATCTAAAGTTAATTGTAAAATTCTATTCTCTCCATTTTTAGCAAGTAACTCAGTTTTATAATTACTTTCAGCAATACTATAAGCTTCTTTATTTTTTTGATTACTATGATATAATCAAACAATTATAAGAATTAGTATAGTATAAATACCTATATTAATCAGAATTTTTTTCACTCAAATCTTTAATTTTAACAATTAATGAGATCATACTTAGTTCAATCAATTTATTTTCATCATAATAATTGATTGTTTTATTTAATATATCAATTTGTTCTTTAGTGAACGTTATTTCTTTATCGATAGCGGTTTTAGTATTTCACGATATGTTTCCGTTATCTAGGGTTTTTAACTCAAATTTACTAATCTCATCTTCATCAAAACTCACCTTCTTAATTATATGTTCAACAGACATCATCTCAATTAAATTACCTTGTTTAATTGCTGTTTTAATCATTTGAGGTAAAAGAATTCTTTCTACTATATTAAATTTCATATTAGTCCTTATTATTTTAAATAGAGCCGTATATTACAAAATCTAACTCTTGATATATTCTAGCTCCATCTGTTTTATTAATTTGAAATATACACGTATTGTTATATTTTTTTACTACCCGACAAATTACATCATTAATATCCATACCTCTATTTGGATCAGTGACTCAATACTCATAAGGAACAGGAGTTAAACTAATAGCATAATTAGTATGTCCTATATTGTGGTATATATATCCAAATCAGTTATTAGTTTGATTAACATCAGGATTTGATGCGTATTGATACTGTACACTCTGTACTTCTATATTAGGAGCCGAACTATATTTTGTTAGAGTACAACTAAAAGGATCTGATAATATACTTGTAGGTATAGAAATATGTCCTGAATATAATACAGCACTTGTGTTAGTTTCTCCGTTATTTAATGATCATGGACGGGTAGTTAAATTTGCTAATGGATTATATGTATATATTAATAATTGCGCTGTGTTTGCGGGAATAGTTAAAGTAGGAGAATCAACAGTAAATGTCCCTACATAGATAGATACAGAACCTGTGCTAACTGGTTTATATATAGTAATGTTTTTCCCAATATATTTATCGTTGGCAGCAGGTAATACAATATTTAACTCAGAACTAGTAGGTTTTGCAATTAAATTTATTTTTTCATCTATATAATATATTTGAGATGTTTCATCTAATATAGTAATATCCTCAAACAAAGCAGTTCTCGATTTAATACTGCCAGCGCTATTTCAATATAAATTTCCAAATCCAATTGAACCTACTCCTTCATCATCACTTTGAATACCATAGATATAATTACTCGTATAAGTTTTTGTATATACAGTAGATTGGGATGCAGCAGGCCCACTTTTTTTAGTTACTTTTATTTGAACTTCTTGAGCAGGCATATAATCTAGTACATTTGATTTCCAATCTTTAAATGTCAACCCTCCATCAATACTGTATTGACTTTGATATGTAAAACTATAATAAAGTGTAGAAGGAATACCTGAATTTCAAGTAGTTTTACTATATATTTCTACTCCATATATTGGAATTACTTCCATTTCGTTCCCAATAGCATAACATAAATCTGAAGCTCCTACTGTAGGAAATCGATCAGATCAATTATTTCGATCTTTAGAAAATAGTCATGCTGATCTATTTCCTATATGCATAGATATATCTGAAATAACAGCTCCAGACATTGTTCATGTAATATGCCCATTTGCTAATGAACCTCCTCCATCTTCATAAAATTTGGTCGATCCGTTTCCAAATTTAGCAGAACCAATATTATTTAGTTCAATTCTATATGAACCGTCGCTGTTTGGGCCAAGTTTAATATCTCCGTTAAGAATAATTAAACCTTCATTACTTCCTCCATCTAAATAAAGTGTACCTTCTTTATTTCAATAAATATGTCCTTGCGCTAAGTATCCAGATCCATCATTATTTAATAATATTCCAACTTTTCTATTAGAATTTGCATATGAACCAAGAGCAATACACCCATCCTTAATATATAAACCGCCACTATTATTTTGAGCAAACTCCTCGATTTGACCTAATATTGTTGTAGCTTCTGAAACATAATCTGGATTATAATCTCCTTTAATAAAAATTCCCATTCCAGACATTCTACCAAATACCTCATCATAAGCTAACCCATCTAATCTACCTAAACGTATTTTTATATTAGAATTATTTACATAGGGTTCATCAGTAATATCTTCGTTATAATCGTTTTTACTATAAGAATAATTAGTATTATCAATTACATCAATGTAAGGAGCCTTATAATCTGCTGAAGTCATATAAACTGCTCCACGCCGATCAGGATGAATAACATTATCAATTCGAACAAAAGTATCTCCTTCTTCAATTACTCCATTACTTTTACTAGATAATTTAATAAATACAGTTTTATTCTCTACACGAGTAACGACTCCTTCGATATTATAAATATTATATCCTACAGTTTTTTGTAATCTAATAACATCGTTAACTCAAAATACAGTTAAATTTGAAGAAGTCTCATCTTTCATAGTACATCTAACAATGTTATCATCAAAGTTTTCAATTACTCCATCAATATTGTAAAAACTATTATACAATGTATCTAAAAAATTAAGTATACTTAATTCTCCATATTGCGTAGGATATAATTCTTTAGTTTTGTTTCATAAAATTTCATTTGTAATAATTCCTTCAGGAGTTCTTCCTGTTAATAATGTTGTAGCATTATCAACCTGTGTTTTATTGTTAATATCAATTGGTATATATGGCTGATTTGAATAATCAGGTATAAATATATTATATCATTCTTCTAATGTATGTCACTCATTATCTAATGTTCCAAAGTTATAATCATTTTGTATAGAATCAACAATTGTATAGGATCAAGTGTTTGCATCATCGCCTGAATTAATTGTAGGAGAAAATTTATATTCTACTATAGCACTGTCTGAGACTCAAAAAGATCCATTAGTACATTTAATTCGATTAATAATATACTCATAAACACGCATTGCTTTACGTACGTTGATATAATCAATATCTAATGTACTATTAGCAAAATCTAATATTGTATCATTTAAAGTATTTTTATTATTTGTACTCTTTAAAACATTATCAATAAATAAGATATTTTTAATAGTTCAATTTCCAGAGATAGATTCGTTTTCTGCTTTTTTAGCAAATTTATCATCAGTATATCCATTTAAATACTGCGCATTTAAATTTTTTACTAATTGTTTAGAGTTAATAATAAATGGAGGTTCAGTAGTAGTTAGAATTTTAATTGGATTTTTTACAGTTAAATCTTCAATTTCTCAAGAACTACCAGTTTGTTTTACGGTATAAGGTCTATACTCTCCATTGACTGTAATATAGAATCCCCCATCTAGTGTAAGTATCACTTTACTATCTCCAGGATATGTTATAGAAGTAAGATCATCGCTACTTTCTAAAATAATAATATCAGGATCATTTTTTGAATCATTTAATGTATTGTCTAATCCAGTATTATCGTAGTTTAATTCATAATATTTATCTCTAACTCTTATATAAATTCGGCCAAAAGTATTTAATACTAAATCTTTACTTATTGAACCTACTGTTTCTGCATTTTTATGTAAAGCATCTGCCATAGAATTTTTATTTATAAATTTTGTACAAAAATACAAAATATTTAAATAAAAAAAAAGTTAAGAACGAATTCTTAACTTTTCAAATAATTATTCTTTAGGCTGTTCCTTTTCTTTTAACTGCTCTTCCAGTTCTGCTATTCTAGCTATTAATTCTTTATATTTCTCTTCTGTAACATTTTCTTGGGAGTTTCCTTTTACAGATTGAAATAAATCGTTGTATTTTTCATACAATTGTTTCTGTTTGTTTACTGATTCAAACATTATTCGATAAGAATCTACTTGAGATTTTAGTTTAGTTTCTAAATCATCTCGTCTTAAATATATTTCTGTATCTCCGTCTTTTACAGATGTAGCATTTGCTGGAACGGTATATTCTAATACATTTCCAAATACTTCTACACGAATAGACATTATCTTTTCTACAGGTATATTAGGATTTCTAAACTCTCCTGGCTTTAGAGGAGGATCAATAGGATTTCCCGCAGTTAGAATTGTTCCTATATATAATTCAGGATTTTTTGTTATACTGTTAATATTTAAGAAGTATAACTTATCATTAACTTTTGAATTAGCAAACATAACCATAAAATATTTTAAAGTAAAAAAAGAGGAATACATTTACATATATCCCTCTCTTATGAAATCTAAATTCTAGCGTTCTTCTCTTTTATATCTTGTAACTTCATTCAAATAAGATTCTGGATTTAAACCTTCAGTTTTAAAGTAATCACATAAAATGCAACATACTTTAGCTAAATGAAAATTATAATCCATTTCTTCACTCTTACTTAAACGGCTTGAAGATTTATATGAATTATACTCATCTTCTCCTTCTAAAATTTTGCAAGCATCTGCTAAGTGATCTTTACAAACCATTAGAAGTTGTTTTGGATGACTAAAATATTTCTTAATGAGTTCAGGATGTAATATCATATTTATAGTAATTTTAAGCTGATGCACTATTTCTTATACTTACAACAATTGCGTGATTTCTTGTTCTTGCTATATTTGGAACAACATAATTACAATGATTAATAAATACATCATAATCGTAAGTTGCGCTTATCTGAGGTGCAGAAGTGCCTTCTTCTTGAGGCATAATAAAACACTCATACGTAGTTTTAGTACGAGTAACTTCTCTATAACCTACTAAACTTCTAGTACAGTAACTGAGATTTTGTACTACTTTAACTATAACAAGATAATCAGTATTGGTTGTTCCATCAGGATTTGTAAATGTAGCGGTATCTACTGAATCGACTGTTACTGTAATCTGATCTTCAATTGGTGAAGTAGTAACAATATTATCTGGTAAATTGAAAGCTAAAACTATTAGCTTTCGCTGAAGTGTGGCGGGACTTTCGTTGTTAGGATTTGAAACTGGAGTCCCTGTAACTGTTGGATTAGAACTAGTTGTTGCCATATTTCGTGAATAACATTAAGATAATATTAATTACGCACAACTACCACAACCAGAATATCCAGCATAACCTACGCCATATCCAGCATAAGGATAAGCACAACTTACAGGAATTGCAGGCACTGGTTGTTTAGGTAATCCACATTGAATATCCGAAAGCTCTTTCTTAATCGGATCAATCAATTCACGAATAGCTGCAGTTTGAGCTAATTGTGATAATTGATTACTATATTGTAAATTAAGATTTTGAAGGGTATCGATTTTCTGTTGCGTAAATAGATCCTTAATACCTTGGAATCCAGCTTGCATTGCAACAGTTTGATTACCAATTTGCTGTCCAACATTACAGAAACCGTTATTAATTGCAGTCATTAGCTGATTAGTTTGTGCCTGAACAGCTAATTGATCTTCATAACTCATTTTAGTTAAATTAAGATTAACTGCATCTATTGATCTCTGTGTAGTACAGCAACAATCTTGCATTTTGCTAATTATATTACTATCACCCATTTGGATAGCATTAATTACTCGCTCTGCTGAGAAGCCAACATCGCAACCCACTTTATCAATAGCACCTTTAATTCCACAGATAGCCGAATTTAAAGTATTAAAATCACAATTAAGATTAGTTGCAAGTTCTCTTAAAGCATCCCGATTTCCATCAATTGCTCGAATTGTTAAATTAGTATTTGCATCATTGTTTAACTGATTAGCTAAACCTTGTCCGTTTCCTCATTCTCCGTTGCCGTTCATCCATCTCATTATCCACATCCAAACAAGATACATAACATTTTGTTGCGAATATATCGTTTCCATATATTCTCTCTATATCGCTATAGAGTTCAGACTATATCATCACTCTTTAAATTTAAAGAGGCTCGGCGCTTCGATTTCACTTGAAATCTACTCCATAAGGATAGTCGTTGCACCTTTCTCTTAGTTTTATAAGAGACTTGGCTCAGGATTGTCTACGTGAGAGTTTCCCTGAATTCACCGAGTTTTAAATCCGCTTATGTATTATTGCAAATATACTTAAATTTTTTATAATACTTTATTAATATCAGTATATTTTAAATAGACTTGATAAATTTTTTAACGGATTATTTCACATAGCTGCTCCACCAAACATTCCACCACCGTTAGCTAAAGCGGCTGTCTCTAAACATTTATCGTTATCTCGAAGTAATGCTACTGTTGCTGGATCAAGACTTTTATTATTGTTATTCATTAATGCAGCGACTAAATTAGCATCAAGACCACTTCCAGACGTAGGAACATAGTGTTTTTCAATCACATTTTCCATCATAATATAAAAAGTTAAAAGGTTAATAAATATTATTACATATATGTAATGTTACAATTGCACTACAAATATAGAAATAATTTTATTAACCTTTTGCTTATCAAAAAATATATTATGTTTTTATAATTTTTTTATATAAAAATCTAATTCAGTCGAAAACATATCATAATCATTTCGAAAATTAGAATCATTAAAGTATAATTCTTTTGCTTTATTACATCAATATACTACACTCGAATGTCCACAGTTAAACTCTTTAGAAATTAAATTAACTAAATTATCCTTGTCGTGTTGTTTTAAACTATAAAATTTATATACTATTAACTTTTTTATGTCTACAATATTACGTTTAGAACTCTTACTTAATATTTTACCTTCCGAAATTTCAAATAATTTACTACAGATACTAACTGCTTTTTTAAAAACTTGAGGAAAATATTTTTGATCCATTAGTGTATGCTTATATATTAACAATACTTTTAGATTATTCTAGTATATCACATAGTTACTCTACTACCATTTCCTGAAATCATACTTCTAACCTCATAAATATTACCTGTACTTATTTGTCGAATCATTAATGTTCCAGATTCATTAGTTTTCATATAAACTTCCGCATCTATCGTAACTCCTGTTGTAGTTAAAGTAGCATTGTCTCCAGATTCATTAGTAGATTCTATTCCTGATGCTCCTCAGATAGACCATCGTCTATAATCAACTAGTTCTGTTCCTGAAATCGAGTATAGCATTAAAGAAGGATTAGCGTTAGCATTTTTTACCAAAGCGACTTTAATGTTAGCCTCAGTAATATTTAACGAAATATTTCCAGCAGAAGTAAAAGTTCCTTTTACACTAGTTGGTTTTATATTTGATAAAAGTTTTCACGAAGCTCAAGTTTCATCTATTTTTTGTCTATTCCAAATATTATCGTTTGAATCTCAAGCTAATTGATTAACTACATTGGTTTTTGTAAATACAATTAATGTTCCTGAAAGATTATTAGGAGAATTACTAGTAGATTCTTCATAAGAGAAAGTTCCAGAAGATATTTTTTCATTGAGATCAGTTGTTGTATTTCCATTTATTGGAAAATATATACTAGAAAGCTCAAGTATATTTCGGATATTTATTTTTTCATCATCCGTTAAAGTTGAGATAGATGCATTATATAATGATAATTTATCTATTTCGTAACTTTTTTCAGATTTAAATATTCCTGTTGTATTATCAAAACTATCTATTTTTATAGAATTATTTATAACATAATATACTAAAATATCATCGGTTTTATATAGATTAGCTAATACTGTTCCATTTAATGTAATATATTTAATAGCTAATGTTTCTTCGGAACTAATACTATCAAATAATAATTTATTTGCAGTAGCGTCAGCTCCTGTAGCTGTCGTATAAGTAATAACAGATAAATTATTTTCTTTTAATTCATCTTTCGTAGCAAGATCTGAAATATCAGGTAATTCAGATTTATCTGCTTTACTTGCTAACATATTAGTTAATTCAGAATTAGTAACTAAATCCGTTATATTAGGGATATCAGTTGTATCCGCTTTGGTATCTAATATATTTTGTAAATTTGTTATATCACTAATTACATGACTATGAATCTTATTAGCTTTATTATTTAATTCTTCTTTAGTTGCTAAATCTGTTATGTTTGGAATTTCTGACTTATCTGCTTTAATATCTAATGTAGTTTGTAAATCAATTACATCAGAAATAGAATGTGTATGTATTTTAGAAGCTTTGCCATTCAATCCATCTGCTAACTCTGTTTTAGTAGCTAAATTAGTTATATCAGGAATTTCTTCTTTAGTAACAAAATTAGATTTATCTATAGTATAAGTTGATTTGTCTAATTTATTATCATTTAATATCTTTCCTTGATTAGCAGATAGTGCTTTACTTGCATTTTCTGTAGTTAAGTTATCTACTACTTCAACAGATTTTATATTACTATCTACGTAATTTTTTACTGCTTTAGAACTTGGATAATGTACATCATCTGCACTATTTGTAATTTCTACTTCTTTTCTTAATATTGTTTCAAAATTAGCTATTTGAGCATTAAATTCTTCTTCAGTTCCTTTATATCCTCCTTCTTGTGCAGCTTCATAAGCAGATATTCCTGCAGTGCCAGGAAATATCTCCCATTTTTGAGTTTGTTTATTAAAATACTTTACTGCCATTTTGTTATTTAAATTATCCCCCCGCATTTTGATTTCAGGTGTATGATTGAGTTTTTTCTACTCCACTCATATCGTGTCATACAAAAGAAAAGTTAAGAGTTCTACTTGGACCTAAATTAGCATAATAAACAAATGAATTATTACCAGGTCCAGTTCCCTGAACAGTAGCTCAAGCAACATTAACAGAAAAGAACAAATAATCCTGTACATAAGTACCTGAGTATATAGTATATCCAGATTTCATTTTAGAAGTTCCTGTAGTCATTACTGTCATAGAACAAGTACCTCCATTTTTATCTCCTATCATAGGAATAAAAAATCCTGAATTAAAGGATGGCATCATAAGATAATTTTCTTCTTGATAAACTTTTATAGTAGCTACCTGTTGTTTTCCATTCATAATTACAGACACATTACTTGTAGTTAATAATGTATCTCCATTTGTAGCATTAGCTCCTAAACTAGGAGCAGTAACAGTGCCAGTTCTAGCATCAACATTTGTACCAGAATATGTAATCGATGCTCCTGACGTTATTGTACCACCTCCAGTAGTAGCTCCGTTATATCCATAAGTTTGAGAATATGATAAGTTTGGAGATACTGAACCACCTCCAGCAGGTGCAATTGGATAAGTAAAGTTAGTAATTGTTATAGGACCATAAGTTTTAGTCCCCGCACTCTGTTGAATTGTTAAATTAACAGTTTTAGTTTTTCCTTGATGATTTGCTGTAAATTTAACAGTACCTGTTTTTACCGTAGACGTATTATTAGCAGAAACAGTAAGAACTGAACCGTTTATAGTTCACCCTGAAACATCTGTAGTATAAGTACATACTGCAGAATCAAGTATATTTTCATTTCCAGCACTATATCCTGAAGTATAAGTTACTTCTTGCGTTATACCAGTTATATAATTTGATAAATATACTTGCCCTCCGCCGCCAGCTACAGAAATAGCAGATATTTGATATGTTATATCTATATCTCCATAAGACTTACTATTAGCTTGTTGTTGAACTGTACCTGTAGTCGTTGAATTAATAGTTAATGTATTTCCTGAATATGGACTCTTAGGAGTTCATGTATATTTAAGAGTTTTCGTAATTACAGGTGATGTTGTTACACCCGAAACTGTAGCACCTTTTGAATTTGCAGTTACTACTCCAGTAGAAGTATTAAGCGTCGCAAATGTTCCTGAAGATCCAGGTCAAGAATATGTTCTTGCCATACTGCCTGCTCCGTATGTTGTAGCAGGAATTGTAGTTGTTGTTCTTTCTGATGTAAATGTAAAAGTTATAACATTATCACTATTCGTAGATGGACTAGAATTTCCTCCACCTGCCCCAATCTGAGTATACGTTAAGTTTTCTGTTTTACTAAATGCTACTTTTGTTACATAATTCGCTTGTTGATATATATCTACAGATTTAGTATCAGATGATACTCCATTCATTGTTATTACTAAATTTGCCTTAAGTACTACTCTCCTTGTAGTATACGTTGTACCACAAGAATTTGCTGTAACTACCCCTGTTGAAGCATTAATAGCACCACCATTAACCGAATTTGTACTAGTTCATTTAGCTGTAGCTCCTGATGTTAAATTAGATAGCGCTTCGGTGTAACCAGATGTATAATTTTGTGTTCTACTCTGTGTATAAGATAATGTAGGACTTACTCCTGTTCCTGCTGCATTTATATCACTATAAGTTAAAGTACTAATAGTAGGTTTACCATAAGTAATAGATGTTTTAGCATTAGCTGCGGTATAAAACGTTGCCTGAGCTATAACTGTACCAGTTGCAGAACTCTGTCTTAAATATATTGTATAACTTTTTCGATCTCTAATTACATTATTGTAAGAAGTTTTATTTAATGTACTAGTAGTTGTACTAGAACTATTTGTATAGTTACTTTTACTTAATGATAAATAATCTGTTCCACTTAAAGTTAAATATGTAGTTCCAGTTCAATACTCTGTAGTTGCTGTTCCAACATCACCTGTACTATATACAGGAGTTTTTGTTCTTCTAATAGAACCTCAAGTAATTGTTTTAGATCCAGCTCCAGCGGGTAAATCTCCAGATGGAACGGTTAACGTTCCAGTTCAATTTCCATAATTATAACTTACTATTTCGTTAGCAGCTTGAGTTAAAGTTAGTGTAGCATTGGCAGAAATACTAGAATTTGAATATCTTAATGTAGCAGTTCTAGCTGCTCCAGCTACTGTAGTTCTATCTGCTGCAGTAACTTTTACTGCATAATTATGATAAGAAGACTGAGCTATACTAAATCCAGTTCCAGATATTGTTCATATATTACCTGGTGCAACAGTTGTATCAAAATTAGTACTTTCAGATGTATAAGTTAGATGAGCATAATACCCGTCAATAGTTTGTCCTCCAACTGCAAACGTTGTTGTTTGGTTTGTAGAATTTGCGTTAGTAATACTAGTTGCAGTTACTGCATTAGCTTGTTGATAAACTACTATTGTATCTGTGTCTGTATTTGTAAGAGTATCTCCTCCAACTGAACTTGGATTAGTAAATTTTAAAGTTAAACTAGCGTTTACGCTAATACTTCTACGTGCTCCAATCACTGTAGTTCTGTTATCTCCAGTAACTATACCGCTAGAATTTACAGACATTCCTGTTGCAGAACCACTATACGTTCTACTCACTACTGTTTGTGCTCAGAGACTATTAACTTCTGAATCAGCAGAGGTTTTTACAGTTTCCGATGAAAATACATATTTACATGCTCCTCTACCTTCAGGATTCTTAGTACCACCTTTAGCTGGAATATCACCTGCAGGATATGTTAAATTCGTTGTATAACCTGATTGTGGTTGAGCTGTAATTGATTCTACTTTATTTAGTGCTTGAGTTGCTTTAATATCACTTCTACTATATGACCCTGTTTTAGTACCACCTAGCGTATAATTAGCAGAATGTGTTCAAGTAAGAGTAAACGTTCGAGTTATAGGATTTGACTGAGTTGCAGCAGATATTGTATAGCCCTTAGATGATACAACTACTTGACTACCAGCCATACCTGTAAAAGTACCTGTCGGAGTCATTGAATAAACAGCATCTCCGTTTAATGTACCATATGTAGAAGCTGGAGTTGCAGAAGATGTAGATCCAGATGTAAATGTAAAAGTTTGAGCATATTGTCCTCCTCCCTGTGCAGCGTACGTGCCACCTTTAGCTGGAATTGTAGGATAGGTAATTGTTTCAGTACCTTGAGCTACTGTCACGTTTGTTACATAATTAGCTGCTTGTGGTGGTTGAGCAAATACTTTAACTGTTTTCCCATTTAAAGTAAGATTTATTTCTGTTACTCTTCCTCTATGATCTGCAGTACTAAGAGCACATAAATTATCTATATTAGTAGTCATATTAGGAAGTGTTCAAGCCCCCGTAGAAGTATTAAGTCCAGTACTACTTGTACCTGCTTCTAATACTGTTATATATGCTAAATCAACTGTAAGTGGATTTGCTTCAGTTCCTGGATTTCCACCTTTGATGTTAAAAAAGAATATACTACTTACTGTTCCAGTACCATATGATACTTCAGCTGTATAATTTTGTCAATCACCCGTTCCATTTACAGATGTTAATCATTTAAAAGTTCCTCCTGTACCTAGAGAATTATAACGGTGCTCAATTTGATAACCTTTAGGTACTTTTGCAACAAATGTACAATAATAGGTGTTGCTGGCAAGCCCAGTATAAGACACAGCAAATCCTCCTAAATTAGGAATTGTTCCAGAACCTTTGTTTTGCCAACGCATTATATATCCTCCGTTTACTGAAACGGGATTTGTTGCAGCAACTCTTGTTAAAGTACACTTGCCAGAATTAGCATTATCATATACGAATACATTTTTTACATCTACTGTAAATGCAGGATTAGCTAATCACGGTTGAGATAACCTAGCAACAGGCGAAACAACTAAAGACTGTTTATATGTAATAGTTGCTCCAGATGTAATATTGTTAGTTGCTCCAGATGTATATGTAGTAGATTGCGAATAACTAACTGTTGGTACTCCAGAATCTCCACCATTAGCAGGAACAACTTTAGTATATCGAGCAAATACACTAGGTGTAGAATACGTAGCATTATTGGCTTGTTGTTGAATTGAATAAGCTAAACTTGCATTTCCATAAGAAGCAGTTCCTGTAGCAGTTAAAATGGTTCCTACTGTAGTTCCTCTAGAAGGAGCAGTAATCTTATTACCAGATAATGTTCATCCGTTTGGAGTAGAAGTAGCAGATAATATAGGAGTAACAGAAATACTACTTGTTGCTGTAGAAGATCCGTTTCAATAGGTATTATAAGTACCGCCTATTGTAACACTTCCGCCAGAAGCAGGAATTGTTGTAATTCCACTTAATACTAATTCGTATCGAACTGTTCCAGCAGATTGAGTTATAGTAACTTGAGCTTCTTTTCCATCATAACTAACTTTATATATTCCAGATCTAGTTGTTGTAGTTTTATTCTCATCAAAAGTTATAACTCTTTCAGATAATGAACCAGTTCCACTTATTTTACTAAATGTAGCTAATGAATTAATGTCTATTGTTTGAGTTTCACTAGAAGAATTTGTTTGATATCAATCACTACAAGTTCCATTAGAAAAAATAGCTCTTTTATATGTAATACTTCCTTTAGTTTGAGTAGCAGTAGCAGATAAAGCTACAGTACCTCCTGTATTAGCTATATTTGTTGTAGGTGATTTAGTAACATTTATAGAGGTAGTAACCCAATCTTCACTAGTTTCTGTTTTTTCTTCTTCTGATATTTTATAATAAAATCCGTTTCATGCAGCTAAATCAAATAATGGAGATATATCTCCTTCACAAATTCCGCAAGAATAAAATTGTACTGTACCTAAAATGCTATTAATTCCAGCTGCATAATTATCTTTGAATACACGATCGTTTCTGACATTATAATACAAATATCATCCGTTTCCTAAATCAATTTTCTTATCGTTAATTGTAGGAGATAGTGTAGCATTTGTAGCTGTTCACTGACTAAATATTCAATTATTTCCGTTATCTTTTACAACTATCCACATTGAAGTGGTTTTATCATTTAAACTAGCTAAATTAGTATATACACCTTCGCTAATACTTCATTGATAATTTCCTGTGCCATTAATACGTTCGTATTGTACAACTTTACCCATAGAGTCATCGTCCACAATAGATCAGTTACCTTGAGCGCCACTTTTTCAATTAGTATTAAATTCTTCAGACATTAATTGAGCACAACCATCTGGTTTATATACTAAACTTGATCCACAAAAATAAGGAATATTTCTACATAAACCTTGCAAATTTACAAAATTATCTGTAAACGGCAAAACATTTTGAGCAGTTCCTGTTCAATTTAAAAAATATCTACAATCACCTTCAACTCACTTAGCATTTCTTAAATAATAAAACGTATTCGGATTATTTACGTAAAAAACTATATTACTTCTAGAAGAATGCTGGCAAACAGCTCAATATTTAACTCAACGATTTAAACGATCCTCACTAACTGTAAGATCACCTGCTAACATTGTAGAGTTTTCCATTGGAACTTTAAAACTAGTTGTTCCATTACTCTCAGGTACATATGCTTCTCAACAAATAGTATATGGTGTATTAGGTTTAAATTCTAATCCATTAAATTCTAAAGCATCTCTAGTATTCATTCATGCACCATTAGTTTTAATACATGAAATTTCAAACGTGGTAGTATCAAGTTCTAATATATCATTAGCAACACCTGTACTAGCTCAATATTCTACACTACCGCCCCGAGATTGATTTCTAAGTATATTAAAACCTGGTCCATTTAATCCATATGCATCATAAATATCAAAATCATATTCTCCCTCAACTACTTTATATCAAAGTAAAGTTACATTTTGAGCGGGACCTCCGTTAGTTTCACTAGGAAAAGAGTATGCTGTTATTCAAGTATCTAAATTAGAAGGATTTGGAACAAACGTACCTTGTTTTACAACAGGCGTTGTAGAATTAAAATACAATTCACACTGTTTAGATTGATTTGAAGAATACATAGATATCATTAACTGACCATAGCCATCTAATTGTGCTTGACTACAATATCCACATGCTATAAACGTATATGTTTGACCTTCCTTTAGCTTTCCTAAAACTTGTCCTCCAAATCCATATTGAGCAGAAGTTATTTGGGTTCTATAATCTACAATTAAATCTCCTGTCATATTTTATATGTATTAGAATTGTAGTGGGCATAATTACCCACTACAATGTTATTGTCATTCAAATTTCTCATTAGTCAGTTCATTTAACTTAGTAGTTAACTGTTGAACTTTTAAATTAAGAGCTTCAACTTCTAATTCTAATAAGGATTCTTTATCAATATATAATAATCCATTTTTCTTAGTTACTAGCTCAGGAAATACTTTTTGAACATCTTGAGCAATTCTACCTATTGCAAAAGTCCCATCTTTCTTATAATTTCAAGAACGAAGTGGACTTATATTAAGTGATTTATATATATAATTACGTTGTACGTCTTTAATGTTTGTTTTTAATCGAATGTCAGATGTTGTAAAATTAACTCCTTTATATATTTGATTCGCAGTAAAATTACCTTTATTATCAATAGATGCTATACATCCAACTTCACTATTTTTGAATATAAAACCTCTGCCTGCATTATTATTAATGCTAAAATATATAGCGTGATCTCCAGTTACTGTTCCATGAGTACCATATGTTGCAGTTGGTCCAAAGTACATTCCGTAAGCAGGCGCTAAAGGAGCACTATTTTCTATTAAACTAATACCGTATCCTTCAGGAGAAATTTGAGAAACGCAAAATCCTCGGCTAGCTTTCATTCTAGCAGTAGTAGTTAAAGCACTTGCAGAAGTTATGGTACTTCCATCTCATAATAAATAATTATTAGTAGTAAATGAACTGCCTTTGCTAAAATAAATAGTAGGATTATCAGTAGTACAATGTATACTAATACTATTTCCTGTAACAGCTATTCCTTGATCACTAGAATTTCATGCGGTTTTATTTCCAGTAAATAATTGTTTAGAATATATTAAATTAAATCTTAGACTTGAACTTCCAATATTAAGTGTACTAGTAGTTGAAGGAATAATATTACCTACATCTGAGAGATTTCCACTGACATTATTTGAACCATCAAAAGATTGTCCTCAAAGTGTTTTAGCAGAAGATAATTTAGTTGCACTACTAGCATTTCCACTGAAAGAAGTAGCGGTTACGCTTCCTACAAAAGTTATATTTCCTGTAGAATCTAGTACCGCTAATTGTGATCCATCAGCATCCTTAATATAGAAATTAAAATTATCAGCAAACTCTATTGATCCAAGATTTCCCTTACTAATATTACTAAATTGTATCCCAGCAGATGCTGCGGTATCTCTATTAATAGTTAACCCATTAGTTTGAGTGCTATTAATAGTTATATCTCCCGAACGAATTTCAAAATTAGTATTTAAGTATGCAATATTATCTTCCTGTGTATAATTTCAAAATCAATCAACTCCATTTTCAACTCTATCAGATTTATAAAAATTTAATCCAATATTATTATTTGTGCCTCCAAAAACAGCAGTATTACCGTTAGCTAATTTTATTCCAAATAAACTAGTATAATCAGATTCTATTAACGGAGCTGCTAGAGCAATAGTATAATGATCTCTTCCATTTATAAGAGTACTAGTATTGCCAGTTAAAGTAATTGCTTTATCACCTGTTGAAAATGTTTTCTTACCCGAAATTGTTTGCTCTGTAGCTAGGGTTACATAAGTATTGTTATGATTATGATCTGATCTAGATGCAGTAGATGCTGTATCATTTCCAGTTACTGTGTTAGCTAGAGCAATAGATGCAGAAATTTCTACATACTGAGTTCCTCCTCATCGATAGGTTTTATTAGTATCTTTCGCAACATATATTTTTCCCGATTCTCCTGTAGGTGGAAAATCGCTAAACGAATCATATTCTAATACATCATCGACAAAAGATGGTAGCTGGCTAGAAGGAACTAAACCACTACTATCTAATGATGCTACTCCATTAGCTACTCCAATTTTATTATTTGGAATAAAATCTAAATTTAAATCGTTTTCTAATTGTGATAAGCTTGTTAAATTTTCTGTATCATATACAATTGCGTTACTAGCACTATATGGACGTGATACTTCTAATCCTGCATCTGCAACATTGATTACAGTTCCGTTTATATTAGCAGTATTTTGACCTACATGTACCTTAGAATCAACAATATTTAATAAATTTTTTTCTCCATTTATTGTCGAAATGGTTATTATATTGTTTATATCTTTTACAAAATTAAGAGTTCCTGTCATAGTTCCGCCAGCTAGCGGTAAATAATCCGCTAGCTGTGAAACTGTGGCATGTCCTGCAGAATTAATCAGTTCTTCTACTAAGTTTTGATCTACACTACATTTATATTCTTTACCTCTAGTACAAATAGTTGGACCTTCGTCAATAAATGAAATACAACTTTCGAATTCTTCTAAAGTTCCGTCTGTTTCATTACGACTCTTTTCAGCATCATAAGAGGCTTTAGTTGTAAAATGTAAAAAACTTATATCTAATGCCATTTATTTATATTTTAATTTTATACAAAATCAACTCACTGAAACATTGAAGTTACATATTCTTTCACATCATTAGCTTCAACTAATCCGTTTTGTTCAGAACTAGCTGTAGTTATACTTTGTATAGTAATTGATCCAGTTAGATTTTGAGTTGTTCCACTTTTACTATTAGCAGTTAATGTTAAATAATTAGAACCACTTGCAGTAACACTTTGTAAAGCAGTATCTGCTTTGTTTCCTTGTGCTGTAGTAGCTACTCCAATAACATCAGCACGTAGTTCTTTTTCTGCAATCGTTAAATTAACTGCTGGAGACGTTGCAGCTTGTCCATTACGTAATGTAATTACTCCTACTGCTCCACCAATAGACTGGACACCTGTACTTGCAGCAACATCAATTTTATTTTCTAGTTTAGATATAGCTTTATTAATTGTATCTGTTGCAACAATAGAACTACTCTCAGTTCCTTTTTCATATCCAGTTAGAGCTATATCACTTCCTTTTAAAGTTATATCTTGATTTAGAGATAATCCATTTACCTTTCTTGTAGTTGGAACTTTATTATTAAGTTCAGATTGCAGATTATTAATTTTACTAATTGAAAGATTTGGAATATCTGTCTCAAGTATAGGTAACTTTGTTACTTCAATTAACCCGTTTGTTTGTGTAACAGACCTTACAAATCCACTATCTTTATCTGCTACCGTTAATTCAGCTAATTTAACATCTATTTGATTATCAACTTCTGATACTGTAGTTGCTGCTTCAGCAGTTGTTTTAACTGCTGCTAATTGTTGAGATACTGTTGATTCTGAACTAAATCCACTTCCAAGTTTAGTATCAATATCTGTAACAGATTGCTTAGTAGCAATTGTAGAGGTGTCAACTGAAATTACATTTTTACTAATGGTAATGCCTGAGCCAGCAGTATAAGCATCTACCAATGATGCAAGATCTACTTCAATATTTTCTATACCTGCATCAGTATTAAATGCAATTGTAAGAACTTTAGTTTCAGGATCAAATGATACATTTTGTACCATTCCATCTTTAACAAACTGGGTAGCATCTATACTTGCAATTTCTACACTATCTTGCCCAGATAATATAATCTTTTTTGTTTCAGTACTATAAGATAAAGATAATTCTGAACTTAATGTACCACCACTTAACTTTAATATTTTATCTTCAGAAGCTACACCAGTTACAGTTACTGTGGGGACTGTAATATTAACGTCTTTATTACTTCCAGGAGATACAGGTTCTCCATTAACCTTAATAGTTTCAATAACGTTTACTTGTGCACCAGCCGCAATACCACTGAGTTTTGTTTTCTCAGTAGTAGTATAATCTTCTGTAGATAATTGTTTACCAACAACTTTATCTACTTTTTTATTTAACTCTGTATTAACGTAAGATGTATCTGCTTTTTGACTAAGAGCAGAGGCAACTTCTGTTGCAGAAGCTACATCTGATAAATCTAAATCAATAACTGTACCGTTAGCGTTAGTAATAGTTAGATGTTTTGTTTCTTCATCTCAATGAGCATCTCTAACTCCACCAAAAACATCAGTTGCGGTTTCACTTTTTGCTATTTTAATTAATCCAGTCGAAGTTTCAAAATAAATACGTCCAGGTATTAAATTTAGTGAAGGTACCGTTGTTAACTTAGAAAAACTTAAATTAGTTGTATTTGCCATTTTAATAAAAGATTACTTATGAAATTTCATTTCAAAATATATCTAACTTTCCATCCGTTCCTACTTGAATTGCAGAATTAGCAGAAACAATTTTTGCTACATTCACTACTAAACTTCTAGAAGTACCAGAACCACTTATAGTTAATGTTTCATTAGGACTAGTTAGAGATGTAATACCTCCTGATACTGCTGTTTGAATACTATTACTAAGAGCTTGCATTCCAGCTACAATTGTTTGATCTGCTCCAACATCAACTCCACCAGTAATAGCAGTACCAATCTTAATTGTTGAACCTTTTAAACCTGTTAAATCAAGTTTTAAACCATCTGCTGATTTAGATAATGCTGAATCTGTAGCAGCGTCAAGTTTAAGATCGATTGTATTTTCTTCTGAAATTGTAATTGCTTCACCTGCAGTAAGTAAATCTTGTTTATCTTCAACAGAAGTTTGTAAAGATTCAATATTAGACTTATTAGTTCTAATCTGATTAAGATCTGTATCAGAAATTAAACCAGAACCTTCTACTTTATCAACTTTATTATTAAGTTGATTAGTAACTGTAGTAATCTGTTCTTGTAAATCTGTATCAGTAGCTTCAAGTTCTGTTTTAACTTCAGAAATAGCACCATCAACTTGAGATTTTGTATAATAACCTGAAAGATCAATAGTTCCACCTAGCGGATCCCATTGAGTTCCATCCCAAGCATAATTAGTTCCAGCAGGAGTAGTTTCATGAGCTGCAACTACATTCCACACGTCTCCTTTTTTATTTCCTTCAGAAGGAAGTTCTTCATAAGTATCTTTTGTACCTTTATAATCTAAAGCTGAAGCGACAGAAGATCTTAACTCATCTACAAGCGTTTTTAAAGCTTTACCTTGAGCAGCAGATAAAGCAGCATCTGTTCTATCGCTTTCAAGAGAATTGATAATTTCTACAACAGTTCCAGTTGCAAGAGTTTCCCAAACTCTATTAGAACCATCTTCATCAAAACTCTTTAATATATATGCGGTTTTATTTTCTTTTACATAAACAATAAGACCTTCTACTAACTGAATCGTAGGCATTGCGTCACGATCAGCAATAGATGCTTGGATTGTTCTATTGTCGAGTGGTAGATTCGCACCTAAATCAAACCCAGAACCTACCGAAATGCCTTTACCAAAATATTCTGCCATGATTAGTTAAAGTTTACATAGTAAGTACTAGGTTGAGTCATTTTACCCGATAGATATACGGTATAGTTAACCGATTGTCCATCTAAACAAGTAACCTGAACGGTACTAGTAGTATAAGTTCCAGTTACATCAAAGTTGTTACTGTCTTTAATATTTGATACGTTCCATCCTGTTGGAGCAGCAAAACAAATATATTGTTCAGTAATTGGTCCAGAAACTTTAACAGTTTTCTTTGCAGATACAGTTTTAGTCATTCCTTTAATTACTTCTTGAGTAATATTATTTGTTGAAACTAATCCTGAGTAAGCTGGGCGATAACCTGTTACGGTTACTTTACTAGAATCTACAGATCCCGCAGGAAGTGGTGTTTGATAATTATTTCCTTTTGAATCTTTTGGTTGAGGACCTTGTGCATACACCGCACGATAATAATAATCCATCGCTCCAGCCACTACTGTTTCTGGAAGATCCTCTATTTTACTTGAACCATATAAAATTTTAGAAGCTTCAATGTTTTGTGCACCAGCTCTATTATTTTGTTTTGTACCTGCTAAATTAATTGCGCCAGCATTAAAACTAACGTTAAAATTAGCAGTAGTTGGAGCAACTGCTCCAATTTCTTGAATATTAGAATAGCTTTTTAAAGAAATACTAGCACTAGGATTAGTGAATGTAGGATTAACCGTAGGGAAAATGAGTGTATCAAAAATTTCATTATAACTTTTACCAGTTAATTGAGCTACTGTTGTACCAGCAGCAATTCCTCCTAGTTTTTCTACAGTAGATACTGTTGAGGACAAACTAGACGAATAATTTCCACTTAAACTATCTAATTTGGCTTTATCTTCTTTAGACATCAAACCGTCTAATACTTCTGACGCTTTCGCTAAAGCTACATCAGTAGTATCTCCACTAGTATAATGTATAGTTAAACAATTATTTGTAGAATTTAATGTAACATCTTGTACCTTACCTCCCCCATATGAATGATTATTCATAAATATTTCATAAGTATCGGTACAAAAGTATATCCCATTGCCGTGTTGACTAACGTCGTACGAACTTTTTGGACCTCTATAAAATAATACTGGAACTGCCATTTAATTATTGTTTTAATTAATATCGATTCATGTAAGTGTGCCTGCAGTAATAATTTTTTGTTCTAAAACATCAACTTGCTGATCTATTTCGGTTTTAGTATAATAATTAGTTAAATCTGCTACGGTTTTGCCTGATCCTCATAGTTCTCATCTATGTGTACCTTGCCCGTTATCTATTCAAACATATTCATCAAACAAATCATTTCCACTTGAAAGATGATTAGGAACTAAATATATAACATTAGTTTCTCCAGATTCAGGTAAAGATTGAACTATTTTAAAACTAACATTATCTCATGTAGCAATTTGTCCTAAAGTTTCAATAAATTGTTCTTCTGTCAAAGTTCCTCCACCTTGAACATATTGTTCATAAGCTGAATAACCTCTCGGCCCTCTATATTGCTCATCATCTGCATTCGTTGGATCATATCAGATCATATTCTGACAATCATCATAAGCAGGATTTTCAGGATGCATTTCCTTATATTCGCAAGGTGATTCTGGTCCAACATGAATGTTTTGATCTCCAGGAGCTCCTTGAGGAATATAAAAATCAAATACTGCATTAGTAGGGTCAGAACTAATATTTTTTACATTAGCAGGTTCAGTATATTCTACTGTAGTAGTTTTATTAACAGTAACAGTAGCATTATCTCCCTTTTCTCCATATACTCTACCCGCGTCTTGTATTTCATTATTAGTTAAAGTAACTATTAAATGAGCATTTTCATTAATTAGTAAAGTTTTAATTCCAACTCCTCTAATTTCTTCAAGACTACAAATATTCGTTCATCCTCCCTCAGAACCATAATATTTCCATTGTATGTGTCCATCTGCTCTTCGTAATAATACTTCTCTGCCATCTTTGCCATCATTTCCTTGAGGACCTCTTACATTTCCTAAATCTCTAGCTTGGTTTTCAGAAGATAATCGAACTCATAAATGAAAACGTTCATCAATAAAAACATCTTCTATTGTATCTCCTTTAGGACCAATTAGTTCACTTAATGGAACTAATGAATACCAATCGTCTAAATTTTCATATTTTCATTGAAGTTCTATTCCATTGTTTCTAATTATTACAGGAACTCCATTTTTTCCAGTAATGTCTGACAATGGAAGTAGATTGTATCAATAAACAGAGTCATAAGAAAACTGTATATAATTACTAGCAACTCTTAAATTTACATTATCTCCTTTCTCTCCTTTAGGACCAGGATCTCCTTTAGGACCAGGGTCTCCTTTTTGTCCAGGGTCTCCTTTTTGTCCAGGGTCTCCTTTAGGTCCTATTAGATTTACGTAGATTCACGTTTCCTCATTTTCTCTTTTAACTCCTAAATTTGTCCCATCCCATTTAAATTGCAATCCAATTCCGTCTTCTCCGTCTTCTCCTTTTTGCCCTGGATCTCCTTTATCTCCTTTGATTAGAGCAGGATCTGGATTAGGTAAGTTTCCGTTATTCTCTCAACTTAACATTCCTGAACTAGGATCAAAGTGAGGAATAAAAACAGCACCTTTTTCGCCTTGTGCTCCAGGTTGACCTTGCATTACTAGAGTTCAATATTCATTATTTACTTTACTAACTAATGGTTCAGAGTCAATACTAACATCATTAGATCAATGTGTTTTTTTACAAGCAAAAAGAGCATTATCGTGAGAAACAAAATCGACAGTATATTCATCATTAAAGTAATGACTGTTTGGATTTCACTCCTCATATCTAAACGATAATCCACGATAGAAATCAATAGTATTATTGTAAGCAAATGTTTGACGTGAAATATTATTTTCGATATTAGAAGCATTTAAATTTCCTGAACTAATTGTTCTCTTCATAATATTGAATTATTTTAAAATAATCGTTTCTAGATATATCTCCGTTTTCTATATAATCTATTGTGTTCATAAGATCATCTAGAAATTTTAAAGTTTGTTTATCATATGTATATCCGAATTTTAATTTTTCTAATTCTGATAGATACACATTTAAAAAGATATTATATAGTTGCTCCACAATCACATTTATTATAATTTGTCTCTCCTAATATATCTTTACATATATAATTACACGAAGTCAAATCTTCAATTATACGTTGTGCTTCTAAATAACTTCCTTGTTCAATTAAATAACTTAAGATATATACAGAATCAAATAGAAAATTTCGCATATTTCTTATAGATTCATCAGATGAGCAATTATCATATGTACACTTACTATTAAGATTATCATAAATCATCTTCTTTTGTAACGAAATTAAACATTTATTTAAATAACAAATAGATACAATTTGTTTATTCGTTCAATATTCAATTTCATCAGTTATTAAACTAGATAATTCAGAATAATCTTCAACTTTCTTTGCAGATTCTACGGTTAACGTTTCATTTTGCCCGTCAGTTGTTCCTATATAAATATCTCAAGTGTTTCCGTTACTATAATAAAACAATTTCCCACTCGCATTATATGTATCCGCATCTGAAGATTTAAGATGTTCTAATTTTTCAATACAATATTTGTTATATATATATAAACCATCTTTAGGTAATTTATACAGATAAGGAGTTCGAATATCATTTGTTTCTAAATCTAAACATCTTATAGAATCTTCGAGAACAGTTAAATCATCTGTACTATAGGAATTATTTTCTAGGAAATCAATAAATACATGCTGTTTTCAATCACTATTTTCTTCTTGCCATTTTTCATAACTATGCTCAAAATTAGACGTTCCTGTAATATCTGTTACCTGTAAATAACATCCAGACGTCATAGTTATTTCTACTTCAATTGGACGTGATGCACTCATCTGTTTAAATATTTGTTTTTATTTTATTGTTATATGGATTTGAGTCATATAGCTGCATTTGTTCAACTTGGATTTGTTTTTCCTTTGTATCAATTACTCTATCATTATAATCCTTATTATCTCGGATTTTTTGCTCTTCTAAAGAAATACGTTTACGCTCTAGATCAAGTTTTTCTTTACTATTTTTATCAATCTGATTTAATAGTTTTTTGTTTTCTGAACTAAGTTGTTCTAGCTGTCTTTGATTTTCTTGAATTTGAGCTTCATATTGTTGTATACGTTGTTGTAATTGCATTAATTGATCGTTTTCAAGCTTTTTAGATTTCATTGAACGTGTTATATAACGTTCTAAGTCATTCATATTTTTAGCTTTGAAGATATTAACTACTAACTCAGAATCAGCCAATCCTGCTTTAATTAATTCAGGACTAACAGATTTTAAAGCCTCCATATCTCTATATGTTCGAGTACTATCTTCGATATGAATATCAAAATCAGTTATAGTATAGTGTTCAGGTAATGCAGTAAACAATTTAGCATATTTATCTCCTAAAATTATTGTACCTCTTAATCCCTTTTTAAATACTATTTTAGCTAGATTTAACATATCATAGTTAACTTCTTTATACATTAAATCCATTGCGTCAAAGTACTGTTTAGTTAATAGAGTAGATTGTTTAATTCCAACTTGTACGTTTGAAACAGCGTCTCGTTGCTCTATTTGACCTAGTTTTTCTTGGAATACTCCTGTAATAGATGATGCTTGTTGTTCAACAGATTGAATTGCAAGTTGTATTGCTTGTATTGCTTGAACTTTTACTGTATCATCAAATCCGTTAAAAATAGTATTTAACGATTGCCCTTCTTGAGAACTATCTAAAATAGCTACTCCATTCTTTTTTCAAGCTAATCACTTTTGAATTCTTTCAGGCATTTCAACTCCTAATGCTTCAGGAACGTTAGCTAAGTCTAACCATTCACCAACAGTTCCACTAGAAGCAATTAAGTTGTCTCTATAGAACAATAGCATATCGTATTTGTCTTGCAAGTCAGAAGTAGCTAAAATAAGAGAGAACGGCTGTCCGTTTTTATCTAAAAAGAATGTTCCGTTAACTGATAATGTACATTTACTTGGATAATCAGAAGAGCGCACTACATATTTAGATTCACCTCTAGTAATATAAATATCATTTCCAATTTTTACACCTTCATGTCTAGTTAAATACCCTGTTTTTTTATTAACTTCAAGTCATTCAACTTCATAAACTGGAATTGTATTAAGCAATCTATGTCCATTTATTGTTTCATCAAATGGCAACATTGGAGTTACTTCTAATCCTCCTAATATACCTGTACTTGTTCCTTCTAAGATAGTTCCTGTATCAGTTCTAATTTCTGTATTAGCTGCTGGAACTCTTACAAATACACTGTTAAAATATGCTTGATTCTTATGAAAATCATTATCTAAAGATTCTAGAGCTTCTGAAGTTAATTCATCGTGATATCGATTAATTATTTCCTCTTTAGTCATGTACTTACGAATAACTGCTCGATAAGAATCTTTTAAATAATAAGAATTAGTATTACGTTCAATAAAGGTATTTAGAGGATTTAATATTTCTAATGATACATTTTCTCCATTTTCAGTTGGAATCACTCGATAATAACATGTTCCTGTAATTAAGAGATCTAAAAATAACTCTCGCATCTTATTTTTTAAATCTATGTTGCGAGATTGACGTAAATATATTAGTATATTTTGTGCTGCAATTTCATATTCAGAAGTGAAAGATTCTTCTGTATCTGCGATTAATTTATCTAATTCTGCCTGAATAAATGGATCATTATTTGCAAGTTCTCTGTTATCTAATAGTATCGGAATAATAGAATTTTGTAAATATGATTTTAAATACTTATAGACAGTTTCGTTAATTTTTAATTGCTTTTCTCGCATAATATTAGAAACAGTTTTAGAATCTTTACAAGATATTTTTAAATCAGGTTCTAATCCTAAATACTCTCCAATTAATACATCGATATGTTTTTTAATTAAAGGAGTAAAATTAATAGAGGTAGGAGTACCTATTCCAAAATTATCTTCTAAATGTCTAAACTGTTCTGCATCTCTAGTACAATGATAATAGTTATATGCTTTTCTAAGCTTAACTTTATCGTAGACCAGTTCAGCAATTGTCTTTTTAATTTTTTCAATATCTGTATTATTCATTATAATATATCGTTATTACAATAATCGTCTGTATCGATACATTGTGACTCATATCATTCATGTTTAATTGCTCGGAAATGATGTGCTCGTTCTATTTGGCGTTTACGTAAGTCCTTAGCAATAAACTTTAGAAATGATTCTTTATCTCCTTGATAATTAATAACCATAGGAGACATTTCTTGGTTTAGATATAAGTTTAATGTAAAATCATCTTCACTTTCGATTACTTTTAAGTGTCCAATATACTTACAACATGTAACTTTTTCAATAATATCTAAAACCTCTTTTTCTAATTGTGTCATGTTGTTGGAATTATACCATATCGTTTATATCCTCTGTCGTCAATATATCATCCAATATCTTTTCAAGTTTTAGTAACTTCGTTTTTAACTTTAGGATTAATTCCAGTTAATTCTTCATCCGCCATTTCACACATCCCAAGAGCAGCTACAATATCAAATTTTCTTTTATTTTCGTATGAATAGTTTAGTAACTGTTCAAGCATTTCATCAGAATCAATTCCATAACAGTAATCATTTACAAAGTTATTAATCAATTCTAATCCGTGTTTAATAATAGTTTCTGTTGCAGGTACTCCTATCATGGCCGAATTTCCTTTTTTTATATCTCCTAAACTAGATTTTGGACGTCGCATAAATAGAGAATCTTTCTTTTTTTCTCTAAAGTAAGTTAATATACTGATTTTTGTATGTTCAAGTAACGCCTTACAATTGTACCATACTAAAATCTTCATTGCGTTTTCATAAGCTTCTCGTATGTCTCTTGGGCGATCTTTATAAATACAAACATATTTAGGTTCATTTAAACCAAATATTCTTCTTTTTACAACAATACAAAAATCTGATACATCGTATTGTGTTGCAGAATCCCCAGTACCCTGATCGATAGAGTCTATTCCTGCAACATATAAATTATTATATATATTGCTTTCGCTATCTCGTTTTGGTTCTTCGTAAACTAATATTTTACTATTAGGACTAGATACTGCTTTAACTTTATTTCGAGAATTATCGTTATCTTCTCTATCTCATAATAACGCTATATGTTGAGGAGAAGTTCCCATTTTATGTACTCGAATCTGAGTAATTCTATCTGCAATTAATACGGAATCAAATATATTTTCACCTTGTCGTAATAATGCTTCTTTAGGAGTAAAACAATATTCTGAACAATACTCTAATAACCGTTCTCCTGATTTTAATTTGCGTTGTTCTTCATAAAAAGCTTTAGCTCGTTTAGTATCGGTTACTCCTCGATTATCAACATACCCAGGACGCATCATAAATTCATATGCTGGAATAAAGAACCCAGTATACTGTGCAGTACCATCATCTGAATAGAAGTTTTTATATGGAAGTACTCCTGCGCTTAATGGATCTTCAAACATTTTAGCTAAACCAGCTAGAGCAGGCCCCATATCGCCTCCCGTCCCTCATGCGATCTTAATCCCGACTCTAGCTCCTCCTAGTTCAACTAGAGCAGTACCTTGCGTTCACGATGTTGAAAGTATTGGATTAGATCCAGCCTCTTCAAATAAGAGTCTATCTACACGTTCACCTCTAATTTTTCTTGGATGATCTGCTGTTATTCCTTCTATATCAGCCATTCGCCCAAATTCTATGCCTTCACTATCAACAAGAGATGCACGTTTGTGTTTTATATTATCGATTTTCTGACGAAGTCGTTTCATACCTCCGTCAGTATTTTGATTTAATCAGTTTAATTGTACTCAGCATTTACCTAATACGGTATCAACATAACTCTCAGTATATGCTGTATAAATAGTAGTAAAACCTTTAGTAGTAATAAAAGGACGAACACCCAAACAAGCTCCAATTTCTGAAAAACCTCAATTTTTGTTATCTCTAAGGCTTTTTATCCCTAGACTCTTATAATTTCTTATAAGTTCAGCATATATTTTCATCCTTAACTAAATATTAGGATGTTTCGCTCTCGTGGAAAGTTTATCTCTGTGATTCCTTTCTATGCGTTACGATGGTCAGTGATTAATTGACTTATCTCGCTGTTAACATAGTGATTTTAATCACCTTAGTCTTCTGCGATATAGCGAAATTTATTACTTTTATATTACTATAAAAGAGGGCAGGTATTAGTTTACCCCACGAGATTTTAATGCAACACAATCTTTATAAAGATATTCGCACATTTCTAGATAGTGAAAATATTCATATTGTTTTGCAAAAAAAGTTGGAAATGCTTCGGTACGTCCCGCACCAGCTTTTTTCTCTCCATCAACAGTTTTCATTCGATAGAAATTCAAAAAGAAATAATGATCTCCAGTTATCCTATATTTTCCAACAGTATAACCATCTACACAACGTTTATACTGTTCTGTTCAATAATCACGATAAGGTTTGCTATTTTTAGGATATTCTGTATAATGTCCTCTTTCCATAAACAATCTGCCTGCCTCAGTAAATGGAGTTGGATCAAAATCTAAACCTTGAGTTTCATTTATAGGTCTATAACCAGTTAATTCATAAGATAATTCTGGATCAAAATATAATATTTCTTCATCAAGAGGAACATCTCACGCACCATTGCGTTTTCTATGTCCTTCCTTAGGAAACTCATAATATGGACTTTCCTCTTCGTCTTCTGTTTTTGATACAGTTACATCTTGAAATAATTTCTTTTTTAATTCTTCTTCATACCTGTCTGCAAATGTAGGTAAAGTTGCAGGAGGATTTTTTCTTGGTCTACCTCGTTTTCGTTTTACTTCTTGTTCCATTATTTATATTTTTATCTTTGGAGTTGATCCATATCTCCAAAACCTGGCTCGTTATCTGCTCTTAATTTGGATTGTGCTTTTAAACCTTTCTTATATGTAAGTTCGAGTTCCTTTAAATAAGCATCCATTTTTCCAATTTGAGTTAAACTTTCCATAATTTTTTTAGGATCGTTAATATATTTACCTCCATTTAATTCATCTCTTTCGTTAAAATCGATTGAATCTAAAAATACTCTCATCTTTTCTAGAGTTCTAAATGCAGTTTTAATCAAACTTAGAATTCTTGATGAATCTTTAAGTTCTATATATTTTCTACAAGCAGCTCTAAAAGTTTCATCATTAAACTCTTTTTCAGTAAGTCCGCTATCTTCCATAGCTGCTTGATGTTTCTCTTGTTCTAAGTATTCAAAATATGGAGATTTATAGTCTAAAGCTAAATAAATATATGCAAATTCTCTATAAGCACGTAAACGTTTAATACCTTTAGGATCTTCTTTACATTTATTTCTGTCTTCGTTTCATAGAGCTGCAAATTCTTTAATTAGCAAAATAGAATATTCATTAATCTCTAATCTCTGTAAATCATTATTAAATATAAATAAATCCATATTATTCCTTATAAAGCAAAAAGATATCTCTTATACCTTTCCGCCTTTTTTGTAAACTCCATATTGTTTCCATCTTTGTTGGAATCAATTAAAATCTGGCATACCTTTACTAAATGTTTGTATATCTGGCGCTCCACTTCCTCCATTTGAGATGACTCTTGTAAACGTTGTATCAGTTGGAGTTATTACTCTCTCTGTATAACCTTGACCTGGAGCATATATACGGTCAATAACTTTACCTGATGGAGAAGCAACACGTTGTATTGTTCTTTGGCCCCCTCCGTCAATGTTTGGTAAAACTGTTGTTTTAGCAGAGTTGAATGCAAAAGTTCAAGGAGTTAAATAACCTTTTTGGTAAGTTTCAACTTTAGATTTCGATTTAGATTTAGTTTTTGTGCCATTTTCGGCTTTTACGATTTTCTTAGTATCACATCCGCAGGCACATTTTTCAACAACTCCTCCATTCTCGAATACTTTGTGCATTTCACATCCACAGGAACATTTCTTAGTTTTTAGTTTGCCACCTTTTTTATGCAAAGAAACAATGTAATCTAATTTACTTGTAGGAAGAATTCCTCCATTAGCAAATTTAGAAGGGTCTTTATCTTGTTCTTCTAAGAACGTATTCATTAGAGTCTGAATAGTTTGTTTACCTTCGTCTGTTTCATATAATCGATTTAAATCTTCTGCAACTTCTTCTAAAGATTTGCCTTTAAATTCTTCAAATTTTGTTGGAAGTCATTCTAAAAATTTTTGTATTTTCTTTTCGTCCATTTTATTTAACAAATAGTCGTGTTATATTTATAATATGGTTCTATAGGAATATTTTTAATATAAGGAACATATGTATTAGAATTGTCAAGAAAGTCTTTAATTTTCTCAAATTCATCTACACTACATTCTATATATTTAATATAAAGATTATTCAGATAAATCTTCATTTTCATAAAACTTTAAATCTTTAGTAGAAAAGATTGCTTCCTGTAAAGTAGCATTATTATCATATCATCTACATCTAATTCCTTTAAATAAGGATTCAAGATTCGCTCCTTTCTTTATCGTTTGCATTACTCTTCCTACTACATACATAGCTGGACGATTTGGAATAGGATGTCTTAGTATTACCAAATCTCCAGGATTAAAAAATATTTTATCTTCTAGCATCATTAATTTTTATTTACAATTCTACATATAATATTTTGTTCCGTAATAGCATAATATCCTCGATTATCAAAAGGTATTGGAGCAGGAATATTTCTACAATATACATCCTCTCCAACTTTTACATTTTTACATTCAGGTCCAATAGCAATTACTTCTGCACAAATAATTTCCTGATGAGATTCTTCCATTTCTCCAGATTCGTGACTAAAATACATTTCATGTCCATCTAAACCATAGATAATCCCTGAAGCACTAGTCTTAATACTACGATAAGGATTTCTATCATAAAGTTTAATGATTACATTACTATTACAAGCTACAATTTCTTTGTTAGCTGCAGATTTGATTCCTTCATTTTGTTTACATAAATTATCTGCCATTTCAAGTTGAGCTTGTTCTTGTAATTTTTTCATCACTTCTTTATCTGTTGTAGTTAAATCTTCTGATTGATCGAGTCCTGGCATATAATGTATGCCTGTTAATTCCATTTTTCTATTTCCTAAATCCATTTTATCACTTATTTTTTAAACATTTTTCCCCTCTTACTCGGACTTTAGCATCTAATATACATCCACATAAATCACAACTATCTTGACCTAAAAATTTTACATTATGCTGACAGTGCTTACAAATATTTAATCGATAATTTGCTAAATCCTGTTCTTTTAAAAAGATTTTATTGTATCAACCTATTAATATATGTTTTATATTAATCTGCATATTTTCATTTATAATTATTTGTTGACTTACGTTGTCCACTGCATACTCGTTGTATAGATTGTCATTTAGATTCTGTTGCGTCTGCTGCTTCTTTTATAGAATTATAAGTAGTTATATATTCATTATTCATAGTGTATTGTGATACTTTTCGTTTACCTTTATAATTACTCTTTTTTAATGTAACTGGATCATTAAAATTCCTTCAAATAAATCCATATGCAGATTCACGTTTATGTTGACAACAAGCCCCAATTCCTGAATCATCTTTAAAATTATTCTTTTGTGCTGCATCTTTAATAGAACTATACGTTGCTATTAAGTTTCCTTTAAAATCATATTGACAAATTGGAACAGAATGTATAGAATCTAGATTAAGATCTAATAAATCGCCCTCAAATCTTCATATAAAACCTTTAGCCGAACCTGATTTAGTAATACAACACTTAGATATAGCAGTAGAATCTAATAGTCCTACACTAGCAGCAGCTTCTAATTGTGAGTTGTATTTAGCAATACAATTTCCTTTTAAATCGTATTGTATTACAGGCTTTGCGCTATTATTAGTTTCAATAGTTATTCTTTCTCCTCCTGCTACCATGTTCATACATAAAGGATCACTAATATATAAATTTCCTATTAGTTCCTTTTCTCTTAAAGAATTAATGTCTTCTGAAGGATTAATTTCAATTATTTCTTTTAAATACGTTTCTCCTAAAATTTTACCGTATTTTTTATAATATGCTTTACAAAAATTCCCAGATCCTGCATATTTATCAGTATCTAAAGTGCCATAATGTATATGTTTACCAATATAATATCTACCTGTAGGAAATCCGCATAAAAAATGAATTTTATAAATATAATATGTTATCATTTTCTTATAATACATTTTGCATTTGGTAGACGGACTTTTTTACTTAAATTACAACCGCATCCTTTAACGTATCCTTCTTTTCCGTAATTTACCACATCTTTTCCATCTTTACTAATATATAAAGAACTATTACAAATAGGACCTACTGGAGTCTTTTTATATAATGGACACTTCATACATATCCTTAAACGTTTATTACTTAAATTCTCATTAGCTCCAAATAATTCTTTAATGTGTCCATCTAATATATCTATAAATCCCATAATATTTTATTTAAAAAAGATACTCCAATTATATTTATAACCTTTTAACTTGCAATTGTAACGATTACTAATATACGATTGGAGTATCTTTTGATAATTCTTCTTTTATAAGTAGTTGTTTTTTGTAGTGTTTAAGAAGTACTTCTACTTCTTTTTTCATATATTCTACTTCAATTTCTTCAACTTTATTTGAATGATCAATATGAATTAACTTTAACATTTTAATATTTAAATCTGGATTAATTTGTTGAAGCAAATAAGCATACATTGATAATTGAAGTGTATAGTGCATTAAATTACAATCCTGAATTGTATTTAAAGGATATTTTAGACATTCATATCGTTTTGTTGATTTATTATAATAAGATTTACGATCGATTTTTTTATTAGTTTTAAAATCTATAATTATTATATCGTTCCCATCTTTAATTAATAAATCAATTTGTCCTGCAACTCTCAATACGCCATCTCTTGATTTTACACTAATAAGAAATTCTGGATATACTGCTTTTTCTGTATCAAGTCGATAATGTCCTTTTTTAACACTAAATTTCCCACCTAATCCGTATCTTTTTAGTTCTTTTTCTGGATTTTGATACATTGCGTTTTCAAACTTAGCATGTATTTTAGTGCCACGTTCACAGGATTTATTTTTTTCATCTTCGTAACTTTGTAAGATTTCTTCTCGTTTAGTATTAAATTGAGATTCATCAATACTAAGTTTATGTAAAATAGATGGATCAAATTTTTTAGTTGCAAGTAACACTTTCTTTAAAGCTGCAAACGTTACATCGTCTGTTAATGATTCTAATGCTTTATATGCTGATCAAAAAGCAGAATCAAATATATTAGTATAATTATGAATTAATGTCGTAACAGATATATAATAGGATCCATCTGTTTTATCTATATAAACATGTTGCTGATCATTATAAATTACATTGTCATTTTCTTTATCAATAGATAAGTCATTATAAAACTTATCTTTTTCTAAAACCATTGTCATAAATTATTAATATTTTAATACATCTCGAATAATATGTCCTTGTCCAATTAAATCATGTACTACATTTGATTCCATGGGAACTTCATTATCACAGCTAAAACATCATAATGCAGCTAATGGAGAATTATCTGTATTACGTATAAGAATTACAATATATCCCTTAATATTTTCATTCAAACATCTAGTATAGGAATTTTTATCAATTGTTTCTAAAGATTTTAAAGTTCTTATTACTTGGCCATGTTTTAATAATTCTGCATTTAAATCTGAGTACATAGATGATGGAACATTTTGCATTTCAGTTTTTTTAGCAGTTACTTTCAGTTTTATTTCTCTTATTCTTTCATGAGAAATAGACATTCTTAAATACGGCATCCCATTAGTCATTGTGATATTATCATGATAAATCATTAGAGATGCACGATTAAATCCATAGGTAATATTTAAATTATCTAAAATAGAATTAATAACTCTATCTACTTCGGGAGATTTTTCAATAACATGATTTAATATACTATCATGTCTTTGGTTTATTTCATTTACTACTTCTGTTTTAGAATTTATAACTAAACGTTCGGTATATTCTTTAGTAATTATATTTAATGCAAAGACAATTAACAGTATAAACAATGTTCTTCAAACATCCTTCCAGTTTTTAATTTTATCAACTATAAATAAGAATCAATCTAGAAAAGTATTTCACATTTTATTACTTAGTTTTAAATTTTTTATTTTTACTTTGCAAATTTATTTATTATTTTTGTGAAATACAAAATAAAAATATTTAAACTAATAACTTGCTAAATATATTTAATATGAATGATTTTAATTTAGATTTTAAAACTTTACAAAAACAAATACAAAAGTTATCTAACTCAAGCACAATAGATTTACCTAATTTATTTATCGATATGATTGAACATTTAAAGAAGGGTGGGAAAATCTATATAAAGAAGGCTAATCGTGGTAAGTTTACAGCTAGTGCTAAAAGAGCTGGACAAACTGTACAAGAACATGCTAGATCTGTACTTAATGATCCTAATGCAACTCCGCTACAAAAGAAGAGAGCTAATTTTGCTAGAAATGCTGCTAAATGACATCATAATAAATAATTATGACTTCAGAAGATCAAAAAAATCTTATTTGAGAAACTTGGAAAATAAATGAATTATACATTAGGTTTACCTAATTTTAAATTAATTAATGATGTTATTTATAAACTTTGTACTAAGTGTAAGAAATATAAACCAATGACATCTAAATTTTTTCCTAGACGCAATAATGTAAAGTGTGGATATGGATCTCATTGTAAAGAATGTGAAAAGGAAAAAGAATCTAAGCGTATAAGAATTCCAAGTTTTAATGAAAATGGAGAACTATATTGTCATGTTTGTAAAACTTATAAAGATGTTTCAGAATTTTATAAAGGAGAGAAATATATTTGCCGACAAGGATATTCTAGAGAATGCAAAAATTATGAAAAAGAAAGGAAGAAAATTAAAAGAGCTACTCAGGAAATTAACGATCGAAATCGATTTTTATCACGATTGTTATCTGGATGTAAAACTAGAGCTTTAAAAACAATATTCCTTTCGATTTAACAAAAGAGCAATTAATCGAATTGTTTGAAAAAACAAAATGGAAAGTGCGCATTATCTAATTTAGAGATGCAAACTGTTATTAAAGCAGGCAAAAATCCTTTTAATGTTTCTATCGATAGAATTAAACCAGGGAGAGCATATTCTTTATCTAACATTCGTTTAGTATGTAATAGTATAAATACAATGCGTTCTAATCTATCAGATGAAGAATTCCTAAGTTTTTGTAAAGCAGTAGTTGACTATTTATCTATATAATAAAATAATGAAAGATTTCTTTATTAGATTATTCACTGCACAAAGTGGTTTAAGTAGTAAACGAGTTTGTGGAGTTTTAGGATGAGTGGCATGTCTTATTATATGTTTATGATGTACTTTTCACGGGATACAAGCTCCAGTTATTGTAGATACTCTATTTATATGTAGTACTACTCTATTAGGTGCAGATTCTGTAGTAAAAATATTTAATAGAAAGAAAAATGAAAACAATTATCAAAATTCGTAGATGAACTTGAGAATTTCCTCAATCGTTACTAGGAGCAATACTTCTTCCGTTTTATAATAGAACTAGATTAAAAACGTTTACATATAAAGATCAGGAGGTTTATATTTATGATAAATTTCCTGGAGGAATTTCTTTAGGTTATTATGTATTATTAGATTATAATAGATACGATTGGAACAACAATAATATACGAATTAGTTTAAAAAATTCTATTAAACATGAGGCTGGACATGGCACTCAATCTAAATGATTAGGTCCTTTATATTTACCTTTTGTAGGGCTATTAAGTGGATTACATAATTTAAATTGTAGGCGAAAGCGTAAAAAAGGTATTCCTTATGATTATTACAAATTTTTTGTTGAAGCCTGAGCAGATAAATTAGGAGGAGTTAAAAGAAATGAAAGCAAATAAATATTTTGATATAAAAGAACTAGTTCCAAAAGAGGTATATGAAGAATTAGGAGAGGAAAAATCATTAGCTTTACTTGACTCTAGAGCTTTAAAAGCATTAGAAGAGGTTAGAGAAATATTAGGAATTCCTTTAATATGTAATAATTGAGCATCTGGAGGTAGTAGAAATTATTGTGGATACAGACAGCCAGATTGTAAAATCGGAGCTAAAAATTCGCAACATAAAAAAGGTAATGCTTTTGATTTAATTAGCAATAAGATGTCAGCATCTAATATGAGATACGAATTAGAAAAACATAAATTAGAATTAACTATTCCAATTCGTATTGAAAAATGAGATCAAAATGGCAGAGAGACTACTTGATTACATATAGATACAAATAATTATAAAAATAATAATATTTACTTTTTTAAAGCTTAATGTATTATGAACTAATGGCAGATATTATTTTAGGTATTGTGGTAATTACATTGATTTTAGGAATGTTATCTATTATTCCTATGGCTATTCCTGTGGGATTAATATTAATAGACGCTTTATTATATGGAATAGATACTTTTACAACAAAAGAAAATGAAGAATTGACTTAGAGCATTAGGTTGAATATTTGTAATATTATTTACATTAATAACAACGTTTATAACACTTAGTCCATGTTGTGTATTTATATTCATAGCTGGAGTTATATGTTTAGCAATAGATCATGTCAGACAAGGATAAATACTATATAGACGGATATGGAACAAAACGTCCTAAAGACGTTCCATTTTGAGATTCAGCAAAAGGACAATTAGTTAAGAAAGCTGGTAATGATTTGCTAACAACTGGTTCTTTTGCGTTAGGATTATTACTTCCATTTGGGAAATTAAAGATATTAAAGACTCTTTCTAGAGTACTAAACGGTGCAGCAATTGCAGATTTTGTAACTAGTGATCGAGTAACTACAGTAGATGATGATATTAAAAATGGAGAATATGGTAAAGCTGCTGTAACTGGACTTGAAGCATTATTAACTGCTGGAGCAATAGGCAGCGGATTTAGTAAACTTCCAGGAGTTCAGAAAAGAGCGGCAATGTTTGCAAGAGACGGATTAGTAAAAGATAAGATGGTTGTACACAGAGCTATTGCTTTACCTAAAGGAAAGAATAAACCTGATTTACAATATAAACGTACAGGTGAGAACGTTTACGAAATTCCTGAAACTGAAAAGTATGTAGGAAGTTATGATACAGCAGTTAGCTCAATTAATCCAAAAGATTTAAAAAGAACAGTAGTAGAACATTATAAATTACCAGCTAAGAAAGTTAGAGTTCTTGAACACGATGTTTATCCAGATGGGCAAGTAGATTTAGTAGCATCTATATCAAATGATATACTACCTACAAGTTATTCATTTATTAATAGAGCACATCCATATAAATTATCTGAAGATGTTTTAAAGAATATACCTATGTACAATTGAGAATCTGTAGCTAATAGAATACGTAATTCATTCGGAATTAGTGGAGGATTAGGTGCAACAGGAACTTACATATATTTAAGAAATGAAAAAGGCAGCCGTTAATTCGACTGCCTTTTGTTGTTTTAGGACTTTACAAAATATTTATCTTTAATTCTTTTAAGGAACCAACCAGATCCAATTCCAAATACATACGTTACTAACGCAATAATTGTTACATAAAATGGAAGCAATTTGATTGCCGCTAAGATTGCTACTATTACAACTATTATAATAGCAGCTAAAATTCATTTTTCTTTAGTTGTCATTTTAAATCATTGTGTGTTTGTGTTCTTTCTCTAATCTCTTTTTCAATATTTGCTGGACGTACATAACCTGAAATCAATCCATTATTAACATCTAAAGGAGTTTGTCCAGAATGAAATAATTTATGATTTGTTTTAGTTTTAACTCAATCCATGTAAGTATCTTTTCCTTTAACTGTATTAATTAGATAATCGGCTTGTCTTTTTAACATACTATCTGTTGGAATTGTAGTATCTAACATATCTTGATATCGTTCAGGAGATCAATGAATTAAGCCGTTATATTTCCCGCTAGAAGAGGGATTATCAACTTCTCCTCCACTTTCATGAATAATATTGCTAATTAAACTAAGAGCTTGTTCTTCAGGTAATTGATTCGAAATAAAATAATTATATAATCAATTTATATTTTCAGGATTATATGATCTTTTGATTGTTTTCTGAGCATTGATTAATTTTTGCAATCGATCTTGTTCTATTTTTAAATTTTGAATTTTTTCAAATAAACCTATAAACTCATTATTATATGTTTCAGGAATAGTATTTTTAAATTTTGTAGGATCATATGGAGGATATTTTGGAACTTTCATTCCAAATTTAGCACTAGCTATCATTTTACTTAAAATATTTTTGTATCTAGGATCAGTAGCATATCCGCCTTTAGCTACTTTATCTGCAAATTCATCTACTGTACCTGAAAATGCTTTATATCTATTATTATTTAATAGATTTACATGATAATTAGCATAATCTTCTAAAGAGTTAAAATCTCTAAAACTGTCATATATATATTGATCTTTTCCATTTATAACTTCTCTTGTACGCCTTTTTGTTCCTTTTCCTTTAATTCCTCCTAAATTAAATTTACCAGATTGTGATTTACCTCAGTTTGATTCTAATCCAGATTGTTGTACTAACGCTTTAGCAAAAGAAGTATCAATACCTTTAGAAGCTAATATCTTTTCATATAAAGGAGTCATAACTTTGATAAATTCCGATTTATTTTGAAAAACTTTTGGATACTTTGTTTCTTCTTGAGGTATTTCTATAATTACTTTTTCTTGAGGTTCTTTTAATAAAGTTGGAGTATAACCTTCTAATGAGGTAGTCTTTATTTTCTTTTTAGGTAAGATTATTGTTTCCTGTTCGGGAATTATATTGATTTTAGATTCTCTAATGACAGGTTGATATATTAACTGTTGTTTTAATCAATTATTCATAAATTTTAGCTTTTTGCAAAAATAAAATAAATTATTGATTTTACAAAATGTTGAGCGGTATTATATAGTGTATAGTGTATGCAATATAATATATGTGATGTATGCGATGGGACACATCATAAAAAGTCCCCCTGGCCTAATAAAATGGAAAATCAAATTAAAATTCACTAAGACCAAAAATTTTTCTCAGTTTGAATTTGAACCTCGCACTCCTTAGGTAAAGTGCTATAGTGCCATGTGTGCCACTACAAATTTATATCGAGAAGCTACTGACTTCCTTGAACTCTGGCAAGAGTGTCCTCGACTTCGCAGTGCAATTCGTTTCGGTAATGAGTCGTGTGACAATTCTTACACTATTATCGAAGCGAATGTAACAATTACGAGAGTAAACTTTTCTCATCGTAAAGTTACTCGTAAGGAACTGCGCATCGCACATAAACAATTCATTAACGATTACAAACAAAATCATGAATACAAAACCTTTTGATCGTTCTGTCGGAACGGTTATCAAAATCCTTAATGAACCTATTGTTATTAAGAATAACAAGTTATTGATGTCTTGTATCGTTAATGATTGTTTAATCGATCGAATACCTTTACGGTATTTTCGAAGACTCAGTAACTATCGTGAACTATCTGATTTTAACAGCTTCACGAAGAGAGTCTATCGTACACAAAACTTTATTGAATTGCATCAGTTGTTACAAGGCAAAACAATTAAAGTTGTTGCGAAAACAATTTTATCAAACGGAGCAACAGCTCCAATCTTTGAACTCATTAAAGGATGAAACTATTTTGCAAAAAAGTAATGTTCTACATTACAATGACAATAGTTCTACTCTTCTTGATGAGCGTTGATAGTTTAAATGAAAACGGGTATCTTGTAATATCCGTTTTCATTGTTATTATCACTATTGTAATATGCACTATGTGTATTACAAAGGAAGATTGGAATCAAATGTTCTAAGACAGAAATACTTCTGTAACTTGAACCTTTCGGTGCTTAGGTGAACCGTCATAACGTTATGATATCACAAACAGAAATTAATGCAGTATTAGAAGTACTGCAAACTATTCATGCGTGGTCTGATTCTCGAATCGCTCAGAGTATCAATAAACCTAGATCTTTCGGAGGTTTATGCCGAGATTGTGGAGTTAAAGTAGCTCCTACATATCTGAAGCGAGTTCTATTGAAACACGGACTTTTACATTCCGTAAAAGATCGTCTTATATGGAATGCATGTAAGACAGCTCCAAATCATAAATTAGCAGAAGTTATGATCAAAGAAGCTCGTGTACTTCAAGCGGAAGCTGCACGTGAATCTCCATCACGCCAAAAACTTATTAAAAATGCTGAAATTGTTGAGAAAGTTATCGATAACGTTCTCGATAAGCATTCCGATAAGGAGTTGGTTGAAGAGTTGCGACGACGTGGTTACACTGTAACTGCAACTATCAGTTTATAGCATATAAGAGAATGTGCTTCGGTACATTCTCTTTAATTGTATATATTACTAAGACTAAATGTATTGTGTAATTACAAACTTTAGACCTTTAGCGATTATGAAAACTAGTGAATTGAAAACAGCTACAGCTGTAAATGTTGTTGCTAATGCAACGTCATTTAAAAGTATCGACGACTTGAAAGAAACTGGCAAGTCGTTCGGCGGTATCAACTTCATCGTCGGTGATGTCATTACACTTCCAAGCGAATTTTGTGACGAGTGCTTTCAGAAAAGTACATATAACAACAAGCCTGTTCCGTATATGAAAATCGGGATCAACGGCAAACCAACTTGGGTACCTGTTCGAATCTTTGCTAGACAAATGGCAGAAGAGTGGCGAGAGGTATACAAGAATCATAAGCTCAATTATGAGCTTATGGAAGTAGGCGATGACTGTGAACGAGTTAAACTGTTAATGTCACTTGGCGAAATCAAAGTCGTCGAAACAGTAGCTGTCGACACTACTGCTTTTATAGGTGGAAAAGTCGCCTATACCGACAATGGGCAGCCAATACTGCGTAAGAGACCTTTTGCGATTTTTGAACGTATCTAAACGTTATAGGAGTGCAGGGATTCGTCCTTGCACTCTTTTTACTCCTTGCAACTAAGACTTACATAGATAACTAAGACTTACATAGATATGTAGTAACAAATTCGTGGTATATTAACCAAATTTTTAAAAGATTTTTAATATGAAAGCATTTGATGCACAGAATCAACCTGTGTTACCTCTTCGTGGAGAGCAGACACTCGTTCCCGTAACCGCTGATAAGCTGAAGAACAGTGGTCTGCCGTTTATCGGCGTTTTCGGTCTGTCCGAAAAAGGTGAAGTAGTAGAATTCTACGACTTCGAAACCTATAAAGCAAACATGGACACAATGGTGAAAGCAATCAAGATTCGGAAGAATGCTGATGCTGAAGCATATTACGTAGCCTGTCTGCGAAACAACAAACCATCATGGATCTCTCTCGGTTCTTTGCAGAGGACTTATCGTGAGTCTCCTGAAAGTCAACCGAGACGTGCCTGCGAGCTGTCTGAAAAGCTCAACAACATGGATAACAACTATACGAAACTGGAATATCTCGCAAACAAAGCGATTCGAGTGGCCGACATCATCAGCGGTAAAGTAAACCAGTTTACTCCAGATGGTGTTCGTGTTGCAGATCAGTATCGCGACATCCGAGTTCCTGTCATTGAAATCGCAAATGCGTAATTCAACACTTACTATAAAAGGTAAGTTTAAATGAGCAGTAAACATTCTTGAAACCAACTGTGGTGATTATCTAATACGTAATTATCGCAGTTGGTTTACATATAAAGAAAGGTATTATGTAGTATTACCTATGGATGAAAGTAAACAAGAATGGTGAATTATTGCTGCTTACGACGTATAGCGCTGATGAGAGTCGTTAAACAAAACATCGAAACTCTACTTCGTGTAAGTAGAGTCCGCTAAAGGTGTCAGAGATTCTACTGTTGTGAAATAGAGGAATACTGATTTTTTTCATTTTATTGTTTTTAAATAGTCTAAAAATTAAAAAGGAAGGTGTAAAAGCCTTCCTTTTTAATTAAATTCAAATTCGTTAATTATTTCTTTTTTATCAAATAGTTGTTTTTCAAGTTCAGTTTTTTCTTGCATTAACTTTGAAACCATTTTTTCAAGAATTGTTATTCGATCTTCTTGAGCATTTAATCTAGTTTCGTGTACATCAACTCGTTCGTTTACATATAAAACGGCTTGACATACTTTGGCTAAATCAATTGCTTTAACTGTTCGATTATAACCCGCAGAATCAAGAATAGTGGTTTTCATTTCAACAAGGATTTGTTTTTCTTTTAAAGATTTATTGTATCGTTGAACTGATCTAGTATCAATATTTAAAGCTTCTGCTATTTCTTCATTGCTTTTTGAAGTCATAGCAAAACCTCCATCTTTATATGTTTGAGATTGTAATCCAATTAAATAAGCTTTTTCTTCTGGAGTAGTATCTTTCTGATCTAAAAAGTCATTTGTAAACATTTCAAAATTCTTAGAAAGTTTATTGAACTTATATACATTAGATCGACCGATACGCTTAGTTTTTTCAATATCTCCAGCCTCAATAAGTCGTTCAATAGAGTTAGTAACTCTTTTTTCAGTACATCCACATTCTGATGCGATTCTTCTAATGGTAGGAAAACATTCATATGTATCCTTATTCATATATTTTCTAAGATTCGCATAAACCAGTTTATCAAATGGTTTTAACTTTGTTTCCTTTACAGGATCAGGCACTTGAACGTGCGGTTTTTTGTTGTTATCAGTCATAATCATAATCATAATTTTTAAATTAATGTATCTTTTGTTATTTTCTACAAAGATAGGAATATTTTTTGAAAAGAACAAATTTTTAAGAAAAAAATTTTGAGGGTGACAAAATCGATGCAGGTTCGCGACAAAATCGATGCAGGTTCGCGACAAAATCGGGGGTCTAACTATATAATTAGATAATATGCCGCTCGGGCGGCATTGAACTATATAATTGCCCGACCACCCTTTGGGTGGATCGTGCCATCGGTTCGAGTCTCAAATGACATCTTTACTGTCTATTTTCAGTATAAGTTTAAATCTACATGCTGTTGGACACAAATCCTACAGTTTAACTATTTGATTATCAATAAGATAGTAATTAACATCCTGATTATCAGTTAAGTACACATAAATAATAAGATCGTGAAAAAATTCATTTTATTTTTGATGGTATTATTGGGGGCAGTAACATGTAATGCTCAAATTCGAGCTTTTGTTTCTCCTATTACTCGAACCACAGCATATAATTGGGAGAATAAAACTGTTATTGCAAATGATGTAAAACAAGATTCTCTTGCTATTTTGTGGGATGTGGATAGTAAAATATTTTATGTTCGAGAACTTGATCGATCTTTTAAATGGCATACTTGTGAAGCAACAAGTATTAATGATCTATCTGCTACAAGATTTTTCTGTGATGATTGGGTTTCATTTGTATATACCCGAGAAGTAGTTGGAGGTAGAGTCAAAAGAATACATCTAATTATGGAGAAAGCTTTTGAAGATGGTCATGCGCTATGGATTAGTGGAGAATGGGAGGAAATTGTAGTAGATAATGGCTATTAATTTTAATAAATTCCAGTAGAAAATTTATTCATTTTTATTTGGAAAATTAAATAATTTGTCATATATTATCGCGCGATAACAAAATTTTGCATAAAAACAAATAAAAATACACTTTCAATCATGTTACCATTAGCTCGAATAGGTGAAACACTTGGTGAAGATGTTGCGAATTATTTCATCATTCTTGGTCTTATGTTATTCGCAATGTTTGTTTATGCGTTATTCTCTAAGAAAGATGAGAAATAGCATCAATTAAAGCTCATATTCATTCTTAATTTTAATAAATTTTGTTTTTCGTTCTGTTTGTTTTGTGAATGAATATGAGCAATTTTTGATACTAAACAAATTTTTTAAACATTTAAAATGCTTACCATGTTACCTTTAAGTGTAATTTCTTTACAAGGTGTCATCCTTATCATGATCGCAATCGTTGCGGTTATCTGGGCTTGGAACTTCTTTGAAGGTGATACGAAAAAATGAAAGTTGAGGTCGTAGTTTGGTAATGATTAGGTTTTAAGAAGGTTGAAAATTGATTGAGAGTGGATTGATCACCCCTATCTCACTCTCAATCATTTTTCCTAATCTCTTAATTTTCATTCTAAACTCACAAATATTACTCTTTATTTTTTCTTCTTATACCTAATTTTTTCTCTCTTTTCATTGCAATTATTTTATTGCTCACCTAGTTATTAATAATTTAACTTTAAAAATTATGAATCTCGAACTTGATCTCTATCCTATAATTTCCAATAAAATCATTCGTCAGAAAGATTGGAAATCAATCAAAGAACATAAATCTGGTTTCTGGTCTAGAAAAGATATCGAAGGAAATCGTCTTGTTCGCACACAAAGAGGTTATTTCCTCAATAATAAAAACATTTCAGTAACTTCAGCACAATCTTTCATCCTTTCTCATGGTATTCAAGATGTGCCTCAAAACATATTCTAGTACCATGTTAAAATCACTGAAAAACTGTGAAACAGAACAAATCTATCATGTAACAGATCCTTGGGACTTATCCTTTATTCCTGAGAATAGAGATACTGATCAGAAACTCGTTTCACAGATTATGAATGCTATGCGTCAAAATGAATATATTTTTCCTATCTATATTACCGAATCTGGTGCAGTCATAGATGGACAACATCGACTCAAAGCGTTCAGAAATCTTGCTGAAGAAGAACCAGGAAAATATTTTCTCAGAACAATTGTTATAAACTCCAACAAAAGTCCTATAGAACTCGCAATAATTTTTAATGCGTTTCGAAAGAATTGGACTACTAAGGATTACCTGAGATCATATGTTCGACAAAAACTGCCTTCATATATAGTATTAAATGAATTTTTAAAAAAATATCCTTTATTGGATATTAAAGCTGGAATTCAATTGATCAAAGGTTCTCATTCTGTAGAAACATTTCAAAGAGGTGCTTTATCAATCACTATTGAAGAAAAAGAAATGGCTATCGATAAAGCAGAACTTCTCAATCAAGTATACGATATTGTCAAAGACAAACGTGTTTTTAGACGAGATTGTATACTTGGTTTCTATAGAGTATACTCTAAAATCAATTCGACTTCAAAATTTTTGAAAAACCTTCGAAATTTTGTTGCACCTGATAATGAGAGTATGAGACAGTGGATGGCAGCGTATCAACACTGTATTTAAAAGCTTACTTCCAGAACTACGTAGTTTAATTAAAGTTGATAAAACACCGCGCGCAATTATATTTGGAGTTGAAGGTTTGAATCCTTCCGTAGTTCCTAATTTTATCTTATTTATATGTTTGAAGAACTGAAAGACTATATTGCTAGTCATACTAAAGAAGAAATCCAAGAAGATTGGAAAGAAACTCCAGAATTTGAATCTGGAATGACTGTAGAAGAATTTCTACAATACCTAGCAGAACAACTTAAATCTTAATGAGATGACAGCTAAAGAATTGCTCAGTAATTATGCTAAAGCAGAAAATGAATTTTTTACTGCAATAGAAACAATAAGGAAAAATAAAGAAATCCTTATAAAAGATTTCGAAGAAAAAAAATCCAGGATACTACGTAAAAGACATACACACGTATCCTAAGCCAAATATAACTATATACAGTAAAAAGGATAATAAACTAATTAAATCTTGTGTATTTTTAAATACTACAGGAAAATATAACTTATAATTACATAAATTAAATATAAATGGTTAAACCGCATGTCGGGATTAGACTCTAATATACTGCAAGAAACGGATCCACAAAGCAGTCAATATAGATGATCTTCTTATATTGTAGAATCAGTGCTATTTATATTTAACTGAATCGTTTCATTTGATTCGTAAATCAAATCGCATCGTCAGAGCTGCTTGTGTTAATTAAAGTTAAATCTTTAGTGTAAAAGCTCCAAGTTTATTTAGACTAATCCAGTCTAAATAAATGATTACTCTTGTTCGTTCGAGTAAGTCTACTTATAAGTTTTGTAGAAGAGTAACGAAACGGATTGAGAATTTTTAATGTCATTGCATTTAGTTATATCAACTCAAAGATTTACAAATGTAATTAAAAATTCAAGAGACATCTTATTGAATAACTTTACTTTTGATATTCCATAATATCAAGTTAAGATGCAAATAGTAGAGATGCTTACTTATATTATTTCAAAGTTACTGTATTCAAAGGCATGAATCTATGGAGTAACTTTTATTTTAAATATTATGAAAAGAATATCATATGAAACTGCTAAATTAGCAGCAAAAGCAGGTTATAATGAACCTAATGAAGTCTATTATTGTTTAGATCAAAACAATAATCCAAAAATTGAATGTGTAATCCCTGATGAACCTGGAATCCAAAATAGTGATTTTAAGGATTTGTATACTGTACCTTATACATATGAGCTAATAGATTGGCTTAGAAATACATATAAAATATACATTTCCATATTTCCTGTTACATGGTTTCAATTGTCTGTAAACATATATAAGATAGAAGAGAACCAAGTAAAGGAAGTATTTGCACAATTTTGTGCGACAGTTAACTCTGATGACGATTATAATCGGTTTATTGATACAATACTACAACACATTTTAACGAATATTATTTATGAAACTGAAACATCTAAAGGCTCTTTGTAAAACTCTGGAAGATTACGAAAATAAATGTGGAGATGCCGAAATTGATTTTCTTATTGATGGTAAAGTTTATATTCCCGCTACATTTGAATGTAATCTAGACGATAGAGGAAATGTTTGGGGACTTGTAATAAATCTTGAATTAGAGGATTAAATCATGGGAATAATCTTTTGTGTAGTAATTTTACTTGTAATTGCAATAAATTTACTAGCGTTTACTATAATATCAAATACAGAAAAAGAATATATATCGCTCTTTGTAGTTATTCTATTAATTAGTTCTATAAGTGCTACTTGGTTCCTAATTTCAGTAGCTCCAAAAAGCTATTCTGTTGCTACTCAAGTTATTAATGATTTTCGTAATAATAAATATGAAATATATAAAACAGAAATCATTAATAGTGATACTACCTATTACTATCGTCTAAAACAAAAAGAATAATGAAACTATTTATTATATGCTTCATTATTTTATTCTCCTCTTGCGGAGTTTATATTCCACATAAAAGAGTTAATGAACTTTACAATATGATTCCAGGAAAAGCTTTTTATGAAATTACAGATTCTATTCCTACAAAATCAGAACGTAAAGTTGTTAAAGAATATCTAAATCATTATCGTTATTATCAATACTAATATGAGTGAGTTAGGTTGGACAGTATATCTGATTGATATATTTAGTAAAATATCTACTGTTGCATCTGTTATTACAATAGTATCAGGTATTATTGCAGGTGGAGTACTTTTTGCAATATGGATGAACGCAACAGACGATATTCCTACTGATAAAACTATTAAGAAAACTGCAAAAATATCCATTATTACTGCAGTTAGTTTTGGATTAATTTATACTATAGTTCCTAATCGAACTACTTGTTATCAAATATTTGCAGTAAATACTGCTGTAGAACTATATCAAAATAGTGAAGCTTTACAGCAACTTCCAGAAAAATCTCTTAACGCATTTAATAGAATTTTAGACTCTATTTGTGAAGAAGAGAAAAATGATTCTAAAGATGAAAGTAGATAAAATACTAAAAATCATAGAATCTATTGGAATAAGTTCAATAGTTCTTAGCGCATTATTTGCTTGTTTATGGCTACCTGGATTCTATTTCTTTATTCTTTTATTTGTAGTAAGTTTAGGTATTTGGTTTATTATAGATATATGGATAGAATAGGAAAAATATTACAATTTTAGTATTTTATACTCTTATCATGTACTAAATTTGGAAGAAACAATGATACGATTTCCATCAAAACTCTTTAAGTATGAGGGAGTTGCAATAATAGTTAGCTTAATTGTATCGATTGTAATTATCTTAATTTTTTCTTTAAAATAGTTGCATATCTAATAATTTATATATATATTTGTCACACTTTATACAAAATAAAAATAACTATTAAAATCGAAAATAATGCAGTTGAAAATAACTCTATAGAAGATCTTTCAACCAAAATACATCGTAGAATTCAATCAATTGAAAAGCTACTTAAGGCAGCAGAAATAGTTAATGAAGGTTAGACTCCAGATTGGAATAATGAATTTCAATATAAATATTTTATTACAATTGTACGTAGTATGGGTCAAAATATACTGCAAACCGCAGGAACAACTGCATTATCTACTTTTGATAGATTAGTATATTTTAAATCTAGGATAGCTGTAAAACAAGTAGTTGACCTTCTCGGAGAAGAAACTATTATGAATGCTTTAGTTTTTGAATAGCTATGAAATTTAAAGTAACTAAATCTTCGGATTATACATATGAATCTACTATTGAAATTAATACTCTAGAAGAGTTAATTGAATTTCAGAAAACTTGCGGATGTGAAATCATTCTTATAGATGAAAATGAAATTGAAATTTACGATGATTTTCGAGAGTAATTAATAATATGTTGGCCCTGTGTTGGAACTTGGTATACAAAGCAGACTTAAAATCTGCTGCCCTCTCGGGATTAGGAGTTCGAATCTCCTCAGGGTCACTAGATTTGATCATAACTATATTTGTTTTGAACTCACAAAATTTTTATGTATTTTTGCAAATGAAAAATAAATATAATATGAAAAATTTAAGCAAAATAGAATTACAAAAAGTTGTAACATCTTGCAGTAGATGAGCTGATTTATGTAGAGCGTTGGAATTAAAACCTACTGGAGGTAATTATCAAAGAGTGAAGAAAATAGTTTATGATAATAATATAGATACTTCACATTTTTCTACTGAACCTTGAAATAAAGGAAAGAAAATAAAAACGGAAAGCTATTATTTTACAGACATTAAGAATTTGTTAATAGAAAATTCTCCACATAAAAATTCTAACAAACTTAAAAAACGTTTATTTAGAGAAGGTATAAAACAAAAACAGTGTGAAATCTGTGGTTTAACAGATACTTCTATAACTTTAGAACTCCATCATATTAATGGAGATCCTACGGATAATAGATTAGAAAATCTTCAGATTTTGTGTCCAAATTGTCATAGTAAAACCTCTAATTTTAGAGGTAAAAATACTAGAATACACAAATGTGCTTCTGAATTATTTTTATCAGATGAAGAAGTCGAACAAAGAAGACAAGAAAAACTAAATAAACGAAGAATACCTATAGAACAAAGAAAAAACAAACCAGTTATAAATATTAAATGTCTATGATGTAACAAAGAATTTAAGCCTAGATCAAAACAAACTAAATATTGTTGTGTTGAGTGTTATAGAGCTGATAATGCATCTAATAGACCTTCTGTTTTAGAATTAATTGACAAATTTAAACAATATAAAACTTTTGTAGGAGTAGCAAAATCATATAATATAACTGATAATGGAGTGAGAAAATGATGCCGACTATATAAAATTCCCGATACTTCAAAGAAAATGAAAGAATTTCTTAATCAGATAAATATATAATCTACTATTTACGATAGAGTGTGTATTGTAATGGTAACATACCGCATTTGGGATGCGGAGTCGCAGTTCGAATCTGACACACTCTACTATAAATTTTTAAATTATGTATTACTTATTTGTTGCAAAAAATTTACATATTACCGCTTATATTGGAAAGAAAATTAACAATACTATAGCGAAATGTAATATTAAATTAGTTAGAGAAATTAATTCTTATCGAGTACGCTATACCGATACACTTATTAATTTAAATGTTGTTACAATTTACAAATTAGGTGATAGTGAACTAATTTATAAATTTATCGAGGACGTTAAAGCAATTACAGAAATCGAATTAGAATTGCTAAACAAAATAAATTATTGTATAAATAATGATAAAAGTTTTAAAGTATCAAATTTACGCGAACTTAGAAAATTAGATCAATATATTATCTATTCTACAACAGATTATGCAGGAAAACAATATTGCGTAAATTTGATTGATTTTAATAACAATAATTTTATTAATCTTTGTTATAACTATGACAAAGAATATAAAATATCTAAATCAGATTACATTTTTGATTTTCCAGATGTTTATAAAAATTATAAAGTTATTATTATTGACAATTCTTTTGATTTTATACCTATTGATTTCTTTCGAAAGAAACAATTTACTACAGATTTTATGGAATATTTAGTATCATTAAGTCTTAACGAATTTGATATTAAATATTTTAGTAAATAAATTTTTACTATATGGAAACATTTGAATATATAATAAGAATATACGATCAAAAAAGCTGAACAAAAAACTCAGAGTTTTAATGATTGGTTAAATAATCTTGGAAAGGAAGGGTATGAATTAGTACATTGTGAATATCTAATTTCTGAGAAAGGGAAATTATGTATTTTAAAAAGAAAATAAGACTATAACATAATACTAATCGATCGTAAATATAGTGTTATAGTTAGTCCTGATAAGTGCGAAAATCTGCAAATTTTCAATGCGAAACAGGCAGACTGTTGCAGCAGTTGTCAAAGTCTACTTTGTAGCTAGACGGAGGATCAAAATCCGTGATCCTCTTTTATATTTTACTTCTACCTTAGGTAGAAAGTCTACAGAGGTTTCGGACGCTGAACCAGTAATCAGCGTCCTTTTACTTCTAATCATTGTTTACAAAAATCTAAATAAGTTATGTGTAAAGAATAATTATGCATTAAATTTAACCTTTTAAAGTCAAGGGACAGGACAGGCTATTTACTTATTTAGATTTTCTTTATCTTTTTAATATACAAACCTATGGAGTATATTGCAATTACTAAGGAACTAGAAATTGTATATAGGACATGTTCAAAAATAGAGATCGATAATTATATAAAGAATGATCCATATACTTTTCAGGTTATTTATAGAGAGAATGATAAATATCCTTATCATGTTTATTATGAATAAAATAAACTAAATTTCAATTTACTCACTTAGCTCAGTTGGTTAGAGCACTCGGCTTATACCCAAGTGGTCAGGGGTTCAAGTCCCTTAGTGAGTACTAAAATTTAAGTTCTATGAAACATATAGCTATAAATAAGAACTTTTGAAGATAAAAACAAGTATATTAAAGAAAATCTTCACATTTTTAGATTCTCATTAAAAAAATCACCTAAACATTCATATCATGTTTGCTAGGTTCTTTTCTAGTATTATGGAAACAAAAATTAAATATCTTATAGTAACTAATGCTTATTATGGCACTAAAGAAATTGAGGTCTTTGAAAATGAAGATCTTGAAACAAAATTCAATACAATTGTAAAGAATATTGAGGATAGTCCAGATAGTAGTATTACAAGTATAAGAGTATGGAATGTTGAAACTAGTAGTTATGAAGATGATAAATACTATGTTGACAGACTCTTTACTGTTATGAATAGGGATCACAATCGTTATCTTGATCATAGATTAAAGGTTGGACTTGATACCTATGATGATGACAGCGATCATCCATTTTATGAAGATTATAGTGTATTATAAAATAATACTGATCTTATGTGCTCGTCTTGTTAATACGAGTGTAGAGTTGATCACTACTTAATAGTTCTGGCAAGAATAGGGAGAAGCATACATTCATTAAGAAAGATCTTTATATTTTCAAATCCTATATGACGATATAGGTTATGTTAACCTCGCATATTAACAAAGGAGGTTGCGCGTTTCACCGCTTGTGAAACTTGAGCGACAGGTTATCACTATAAGTACCCGCAGACTGACGCATTCTGGAAAAGTGAAAACAAAGGTAGCTATACCTTTCTCGACGGAGATAAAAATAGCATTTTTTTGATATTTCTTAATTTTATTTATATTCAGTATATCTTTAATTATATTTTAATACTATATACCAAACCTTGTGCACCTACTCTGATGAGGTGAGTATAGAGTTAACTACTACTTAATAATTCTTGGAAAATAGATAATTAAAATTGTCCGTAAGATTAGTTATACATAATCCGAGGTAGGAGGATATAGGAATAATACACGATTCTTATTTAGGGGAGAAGCTTTACGTGTATAAAGCTTTGAAGGGATAACGTGTAGGATTATCAAGTAGGAGATTAATAGATTCGCTAGCGTTTCTAAAAGTATACTCTTGTTTAATCTCCTACTTATTTGAACTTTCTTTAAATAATCAAATATATGAAAATTATTACAGATTATGGAAAAGCTATGACAATTAAAGAAGGTGATAGCTTTGTTGTAGTAGCTAACGATGGTACTACATTTGAGATTCATTCTACAGAAGATCATCTTTATATAAAGAAAGTAAATAAAGATGCAGAGGATGTAACTTTAAAGATGGTCCCAGTTTGCCCTAGTACAGTTAAATTGCGCTAGAGCAATTACTATTGGGATATAGTATAATGGCAGTACAGTAGATTTTGGTTCTATTAGTCTTGGTTCGAATCCAGGTATCCCAACTAACGCTTGTTTAATTCTAAACTTAACTTATTATGAAAAAGATCCATTTTAAAGCTTTGGACATGAAGTTTGTTGAAAAAGTAAAAAATGAAAAGGGTGAAGATATAACTAAAACTGTTTGGTGTAAGGTTAAATATAATCCTGCATATTTTGCTAAATAAAATTATGTTTGCCGTAATCTTCTAATTGGAATAGGAAACTTGATTCTCAGTCAAGTAATGTAAGTTCGAATCTTGCTTACGGTACACTTTTATTAAAACTAAACTATGAAAACGTTACGTAAAACAGCAGAAGAAGCATATTTAAAATATGCAAATAAAATTATTAATCGTGAAACATGGATAGATGGTTTTATATCTGGTATACAATATAAAAAAGAATATCCACAATCTATCGAGCTTTGCGGCCTGCTGTGGGACACAGAGAATTTGGCCATCGGCGGTTACGAGAAGGACGGCCGCCATTACTACACATGGGATGAGGCGATGGAGGCCGCGAAGGCCGTCGGGAAGCGCTTGCCGACTCAGTATGAATGGGAAGCATTATGCGATTTAGGCTCGACTTGGGACGATGAGCTCAAGGGCCGTTGGTTTGGGGGTAACCATAATTCAGATCACAAGGGCTCGCTATTCCTGCCTGCTGCGGGCCTGCGCGGCAACGGTAGCGGCGAGTTGGCCAGCACGAGCTCCTACGGCTGCTATTGGTCCTCGTCGCCGTACTACGGAGGCAACAGCTACGCGGGCTACCTCTACTTCATCTCGGGCTACGTCTACCCGCTGAGCAACTACAGTCGCGCCTACGGCTTCAGCGTGCGTTGTGTACAAAACAAATAATATATATATGAAAATATTTAAATATCGTCTTCCTTCAGGAAAGCACATACTTATATATAGATCTAGAGATAATAAATCCTCTGACTACTTTCAGTATGTTGAAGAGTATACCAAAAAAGATATTGAGCTACCTATTTTTAATGAAGATACTTTATTTGATACTATGCAGGGAAAACGAACAGAGGATAAAATCTTAGTAGAAAATGGAATTGAATCTATTCAAGATTTATCTGAATGTTATTGTCAAATAAGAAATAAAGTATCTAATTTATCTAAAAAAGTTCGAGATTTAGTAATTAAAAAATACTCTGATATTATAAATAATTACATTTTTGATAAGTAATTTTTGTTAAGTCAAAAATTATATTTATCTTTGTAATCTCTTTTTTGGAGAGTATCTGGCTGCATGAAGAGCTAATCTTGAAAATTAGTATTACGTTAATAGCGTAATGTGGGTTGGAGTCCCACACTCTCCTCAACTTATACTAAATATTATGGAACAGAAAATTAAAGAATTATTAAATAATATTGTTTGTCACAAAATATCTATTGGTGACGGAATTGAAGAAATTAAAAAGTTATTTTCAGAATATACTCATCCTGTAATGAATTATAATAAAGAAGATTATCATAGTAAAGATAAACGAATACTTGCAGGAGATGTTGCACAAGAACTTAATGTAGTTGTAGGAGAAATAGGGTGTCCTACTTGTGGAGCTACAATGAAAGGAGGATTTGTTGAAAATAAATGTCCATTTTGTGATCAACCGTATTTTAAGTAAAAATAGATCTATCTTCTAATCTGGTTAGGAAACATGACTGATACTCATGTAATCTAAGTTCAAATCTTAGTGGATCTACACATGCGGTGAGGTTTGGTAACCCCTCTGGCTCATAACCACGAGTTTTGAAAGTTCGATTCTTTCCGCCGCAACCGCGGTTATTTGAATCACAACTAGGACAATAACAACGTTTGCATAAATGTGATATGGTGAAACGTAGGTAGGAGATAAATACAAAGATAAGGGAGCAAATGCCCTAGTAGACTGAAAATCCTCTCCTGAGCTAAGAACCTTTAATAAGAACCTTTAATGAGATAAATACTTAGCACTTTCAAATATAGCTTAAGTAGTAAAGCCTTGGATTTTACCAAGAGATGTTAGTGCAAGTCTAACTATTTGAACTAAAAATTTTAATATTATGGAAAAATTACTTACTTTTTTGGGTTTTAGTATACTAATTCTTATAACTATTA
>ERZ773108.15-NODE-15-length-151063-cov-7.452221_pt1 | contig 151063 bp, 177 predicted proteins | sample MGYA00580570_ERZ773108 | MGnify/ENA primary metagenome ERZ773108 (study PRJEB29015, sample SAMEA2737840) | human gut metagenome | biome: human gut; feature: human-associated habitat; material: faeces | place: China | collected 2012 ...
AATTGAATACAAAAAGCGATTACTGCCAGCGCTGTGGATATGACGGAGAAATCCAGATTGTGAGCAAAGATAATAAACTTGTGTGGCGTTGCCCTAATTGTGGTAATGAAGATCAAAACACAATGAATGTCACACGCAGAACATGTGGTAAACAAACCGATATAGCCACATTATCAAACAATAGAAATTCAGGGGAAGTCCACTCTTATAACAAGATAGATTATCCTGAGCCAAGTCAAAACAAAAACAAGCAATGTGATGTATGTGGAAGACACTTGCTGCACGCGATTGGATATTACGGACAGCATTTGTGTAATAAGCACTATAATCAGATTAAAAAATACGGAAAACCCTTAGATACAAGTCCAAGAACCATCTATGATCTAAATGAGATTACGGTTGTTGGCGATGTTGCGTATATCGACCTGTATGATAAGTCATACAATGTGGTCGCACAAGCGATCATTGACGCCGATGATGTAGATAAGGTGCGTTTTACAAAATGGAGACTAAAAAGTGGCGGCCTATATGTTGTAAATTGCTCAAAACATTCTGGCTCGACTGTTTTCTTACACAGGCGCATTTTAAGAACAAATGAATTTGTGGATCACATAAATGGTAATCCATTGGATAACAGAAAATCCAATCTACGCATTGTAACAAAATCACAAAACCAGATGAATGTGAATTACAAAGGCGTATCACTTACAAAGAACGGTAAATTCTATGCGCATATCAAAATCAACCAAAGAATGATAAATCTGGGGGTATACATCGACGAGTGCGATGCACTGTACGCCAGGTGGTTTGCCGAAACAATTCTCTTTTGTGAATATCGTTTTCCAAAACCGGAGCCAAAATTGCCGGAGAGAAGAAAGGCGGAAATTCGAGAATATGTTTCCAATCGTATTCAAAAGTATTATTACAACATTGCTGCTTAAGTTTTGAAAGGTGCAGAGACTATAATTATTGGTGTTGCTCAACCAGAACGAATGGAGAGAACATAAGGTATAGTCCAAACCCTTTTAATAATCATAATATCGGGAAACCGAGGGTGTTGATTTGTATATCGGAACACAATACTGGAATCAAGGTAGGACACAAGAGATCAAAGATCGAGTTCTGCATTTATAACAATTAAGGAGAGAGGCCATACGGTCTCTCTCTTTCTTTTAGAGAGGTGAATATCATCAAAAAATCAAGCGAAATTTTGTATACAAAGGGCAAAAATGACGAGTGTTATACATTGTCCTACGGCGTAGAACCAATTATTAAATATGTGCCAAAGAACGCTGTGGTATGGTGCCCGTTTGATAAGGAAAGCTCGGAATTTGTGCAACAGATTGTTGCAAACGGCAATAAGGTCATTTGTTCGCACATAGACAACGGACAAGACTTCTACTCGTATGAGCCTGACGAACATTGGGATGTAATAGTATCTAATCCTCCGTTCACAGGCAAAAAGAAAATCTTTGAGCGAGCCTTGGATCTGGGCAAACCGTTTGCACTAATTTGCTCTGCAACGTGGTTTAACGACGCGGCTCCTGTACAAATCTTTTTAGAACGCAACAGAGAAATGCAAATTCTTATGTTCGACTATAGAATGCGGTTTCTAAACAGCGGCGTTATCGATAACAAAATCAACTTCAAAAGCGTATATTTGTGTTGCGATTTCCTGCCTCATCAAATCATTTTAGAGCACCTGGATGTGCCCAAAACGCAGACAAAGGTTGCATAATTTCTCTTTTTCACTAAATGTTGATATAATTTTAGTGATTAACAAAGGAGGTTGATCATTTTGAACTTTAAGAAGATTTTTGCAGTAGCTCTAAGCGCCGTTATGGCTTTTGGTTCGAGTTCTGTAGCCTATGCTGCAACAGATTCAACGCAGGCATTGAAAAACGCATATGCAGCAGCTGAAACGACAAATACGAATTCAAACAAAACAAGCTTTATCAATGTGTCTGCAACGGAGCAGTATACAATGTTGCATATCGTACCGGAAGTTTCCGGGTTTGTGCAGTATTATATGTACATCAGTTCCACAAATGCAAAAGCGAATGTAAAGCTGATCAAAGACTTCGATCCGGCTACAGGAAAGTATCAGACCATTCGTGACCAGAGCATTAACACTTCAACAGGGGATATGGATGTTGAAAGTGCTGCATATATGACAAAGGGCATTAGCTATTATTTGTTGCTTACCGAGCAAATGGCAAACATTACGCTATTACCGGAATATGCAGAACATTCTGTGTCTCTGTACCCACACAATCACACTTATAAAGCCCATACTGCCAAGAATGGAAGATATGACGAGTGTACGATGTGTAAACACCGCAGAACATACACAAAGATCAAATCCGTAAGTGTTTCCACCAGAAAATACACATACAACGGTAAGGTCAAGAAGCCGCGTGTCATTGTGAAGGACGCAAAAGGGAAAACGGTAAGTTCAAAGTATTACACCGTCAAATATCCTTCCGGCAGAAAGAATGTTGGACGATATGATATCTCCGTTAAAATGAAGGGATATCCGTATTACGGCTCTTATAAGACAAAATTTTACATTATGCCAACCGGCACTTCCGTAAAATCTGTGTCAGGTAGCCGCAAAGCACTTACTGTTAAGTGGAAAAAGAAGAAAGCCCAAGTGACAGGGTATCAAATTCAGTATTCTACTGCCAAGAATTTCAAAAGTGCAAAGACAGTGACCGTTGGTAAGAAGAGTACAACCAGTAAGAAAATCAAGAAGCTCAAAGCAAAGAAAAAATATTATGTTCGAGTTCGGACCTACAAGAAAGCAAAAGTGAACGGTAAAACCAAGACTTTTTATTCTGGCTGGTCCAAAGCGAAGAGTATAAAAACAAAATAATTTGCATAAAGTCAGCCGCCGCATTCTCGTGACTTTAGTCGTGAGTTAGGCGGCCATTGTCGATTAAATCAAGCACTTTTCTAAAATTTTCATTCTTTTCTGTAATTTGCAGTATCATTAGTTAGACCACTTTAGAAAGGAGGCTGCTTGTGAAGATCAATACTTCGTACAAAGTAAAGACTTATGGTCACAAAAGAGTTTTTAAAATGACTGTTGAGCTATATAGACAAGCAGTCGATTTTCTGATTGGCGTTTGTCTGAACGAATGGGACGATATTGCGCAGATTGAACGTCCTACTGATAGAACAATGTTTGTTGAGCGACTGGTACATAAAACAAAAGATCGTCCATTCGTGAAGTATGACTTCGACAGTCCGTTTTACAAGTTTCCAAGCTATTTGCGCAGAGCCGCCATTGCAGAAGCGATCGGCGATGTCTCTTCGTACAAGAGCAATTATGCAAACTGGGCTGTCGAGAAGAATGGTAATCCACCTTCTAAACCGAAGGCGGGTTATACATTCCCATGTTTATATAAAGGCGACTGTTTTGTTCGTGTAGATGACTATACGGCAAAAATCAAAGTCTTTGTTAGAAACACATGGGATTGGGTGACTCTTAAGCTTAAGAAAAGTGACGTTGATTACATTCTTCGCCATTGTGCGATGCGCAAAGCGTTAAGTCCAACGCTTCGCCGTCGTGGTAAAGAGTGGTTTTTGGATTTCAGTTTTCAAGAGAAAGTTGATTTGAATGATACCGAAGCATTAGAACGGCGAATCGTTGCTGTGGATCTGGGTGTAAATACACCCGCAACGATCAGCGTCATGCGTGCAGATGGCACTATCTTAGACAGAAAGTTTTACAAGCTGTCTAAAGAACAAGACTCTCTGTTACATGCGCTGAATCGGATAAAGAAAGCACAGCAAAATCACTGTCTGTCCACACCCAGACTGTGGGCAAAAGTCAAAGGTGTCAACAAAAACATTTCTGTGAAAACGGCACAGTATATTGTGGATACAGCTGTTCTGTACGATGCGGATGTCATTGTCTTTGAACATTTGAATGTTCGAGGTAAGAAAAAAGGATCTAAAAAACAAAGATTGCACCATTGGCGCAGTCAAGAAGTTCAACGCATCGTAACAGACAAAGCCCACAGACTGGGTATTCGCATCAGTCGTATTAATCCATACGGCACAAGCCGTTATGCATACGATGGAAGCGGACAAGTCCTGCGTGGTAAAAATGCTAATCTGTCTACTTATGAGCTGTGCAAATTCCAAAGTGGAAAAACTTACAACTGTGATTTGTCCGCTTCGTATAACATCGGAGCGCGATACTTCATCAGAGAAATCTTAAAATCCTTGTCTGCGAAGGCAAGGTTGTAAGTGGAGGCAAAAGTTCCTGCACTTTGTAAGAGAAGCACCTGTACGCTTGCTGATTTAATTAACCTTTATGCGGCTGTGGTTGGCGTGCCATCCACTTGCTGAGTTTAGGCTGTAGAGTCAGTAGCGCAGTCCGATGTTCTAAAGACATTGGAAACGACAAAAAGTCACGTGGAAGCACGCGACTTCAGTCGTGTGAGGCTTCACCTTTCAGGGCTTTGGGAAGCCAAGGCCCTTTTTTAATAATAAAACAAAGCGAGGTGTTTATTTATGCTGACATATTATGGAGTCGATGTGACTCGAAAAGAATTAGACGATATTGAAAAAAATACAGACAGAATTCAGCGTCTTTTACCGGTGCATGAAGACGTAGTGGTGAACATAACGCCGTGTAAACTGGAAAATTCTGGTATAGATGGTGTGGCTGCTAAAGTCTCTTGTGCATACAGGGGCTATAAAGTTATTGGGGAAGGCATGGGATCTGAAAAGAGAATTGCAGTGCGTTTGGCCTGTGATGATGTTATTCGCAAAATCAGAAAGATTAAGACCAGGCTTAACAATGTGGTATCTGTCCAGAGTGTTGTGTTTCCGATCCCACCAAAGCCGGAGGTTAAACACGACAACGCAAAGACGCCATATGATCAAAAAGTACATATTACCGATAAAGTTCTGCCAGTTGAGCGGATGTGTACAGACGCCGCTATTGATCGGCTGCAAGGGGAAGGATTTGCCTTTTTTGTATATCTCAATGATGAGGACACGGTTTGTCTTGTTACAAGAAACGCAAATGGTGGTTTTACCAACTTTGAGGTCTGCTAATGGCAAGTGCAAGACCTTATCAACAACAACTGGAACGTGCTGCTCTTGAAGATAGCGTTCGTTCGTTTAGCCAAACAAAAACGAATCGTGTAGCAGTTAAAGTTGTGACACAAAACAAACAAAAGCATACAAAGAAAACGCCGGTATACACAAAACGGCAGGTCTTGTCTTCCACATTAGCGATATTCATTATTTTCGTGTGTCTGTCAGTTGGCGTCTTTGTAAAGGCACAAATTAGCGCCAAGACAGCTGAACTTGCATCGCTAACGCAGGAAACTAATGTTCTGGTCGATCAAAATGAAACATCAAAGAATATTCTTTTGAGTAGAATAGATGGTAAGAATTTCGACGAATATGTGCAGTCTGTTCTTGGTATGCAAAAGAGAACCGGCACAAAAATCAGATATATCAATGTTCAGGAAAAACTAAAGGAGCGAGAAAAGAATGCCGAAAAGCAAAACAACGAAAGAACAAATTAAAAAGCAAAAGAACGCAATGCCTAAAAAGTCTTTTTATCTCATGAATTTGATGGAAATTATTTTCTTCCTATCAGCACTGCTTGCATTGTTGTATGTGCGCGGCTCTGGGCAGTTTGTTTATACGATTGATGCCCTTTGCCTGTTTGGAGTTGGCCTTGTATTTTTGATTGCTGAAATCGTATTGCGTATTAGAACGCGTTATTACGATTTTTACATTGGTGGAAAACGAATCGTCTATGATAAAAAGCACACGAATGATACAGTCCTTTACGAAAAACACAAAAAATTCTATGAGTATGTTATCAAGGAAGATGATGTGACTCAAATTAAGAACTTTGGTTTGTTCAAGATCATTTATGGCAAAGTAGAAGAAAAGACGATGCTTGGTAGAGAAGTGGAATTTAAAAACACGAAAGACAAGCTGATTGTTCCATATTGGGCAGACAGAGGGCAGATTAAAGCTTCTGGGTTGACCAACAAAGCCTAACATTTCTGTTCTTATTTTGTTTGTGGTACAATTAAATTAGAGTTATAAGTGTGTTGCAGTCATTCCTTTTTGGATTGGCTGCTTTTTTTGTTGTAACTTTAAAAATATCATTATACAAAAAGGAGATTTTTTAATGAAAATTGAAATTACGAAAGAAGAACTGAAAAGAGTCGTAGCTGTATGTGCACCGATGGTGGCTCATACGTCCTCAACTCCGATTGTAGAGTGTGTGTTGATTTCCGCATCATCTGATGAGGCAAAGATGTTCGCATACGACTTTACAAACTCCGTTTCCTGTAATATGGATGCTCGAATTATTGCACCTGGCGAATTGGTGTTGCCTGCAAAAATGCTGATGGATATTTTAAGCAATGTGGGGAATGACATCATTTGCTTAGAAGTGGTTGGTTCGAATTGTATGTTCCGATCCGGGTCTTGTTCTTATGAACTTCCGTTGACGGATGCATCCTTATTCCCTGAAATGCCGAGTGTGCAAGACATGAATGCATTACCTTGGGTGGAGATTGACTTGCAGGACTTCAAAAGCGCCTATAAAAAGGTTGCTCCTTGCTGTGCTTCTGGTACTAATGCTGCGGTTTCAGGTGTCCATATTGAGACCAGTGGAAAGGATGTTCAGGTAGTTGGCTGCGATGGATATCGTGTCAGCATTGCAAAACTTGCTGGGAACTGTAGCGAGCCGTTGTGTTTCACGTTGGACAAAACTGTTGCACGCGCAATAGCGTCTGTGATTGGCGACAAAGTACGAATTTATGTTGGAAGGCGATACAATGTCGCTTGTATTGACGAAATTCAGTATATCGCACGAACTTTTTCGGACGCCTTTATTGATTACAAACGGGCAATGGCTTATGACATTGCTGAAACTGTAACCGTGTCAAAGAAGAATTTAGAGCAGGCCATTAAGTCTGCTTTGCCTATCGTAGACAATGCAGCCAAAACACCGCTTAAGCTAACCTTTGGTGACAAACTGGTTGTACAGTCTTATTCTGCACGTGGCCATGTAAAAACGTCTTGTGACCTGGATGATAGATCCGGAAATAACGAACCAATTGAAATCGGCGTTAACAGCCGTTTTTTACTTGAAAGTATCGCAGCATGTGATACTGACAACCTACAGATTGGTCTGAAAAACTCGATTTCACCGATTCGTGTACAAGATGAAAACACAGATGTAATGGTTCTGCCGATGCGCTTGCGCAAGGCCGCCTAAATAATTAAAACATCCCCGACATCTTTGTCGGGGATGCGTATTTAGAGAAAGGAGAAAAAATATGCAAGTCAATTTTTCAACAACTACGGATTCATTTGTAATCGACAATGTGGAGCTAGGAGATGTGTTTAAGGTGATTGCAAACCGCATTGCGCAACTGCAAGCACCGGATACAGTAACCATCAACACGCCTATTGGCAACGCTCGTTTTCAGTTAATTCCTGGCGGCGGTGCATTCTTTGTCCGAGAGGAATATAACGATATTTCTATACCGGACAACGAGACGCTTGGGACTGTATATTTGGTTATGGTCAATCCGGAGCACAACAACTATAAGTTCTACAAACTCGAGGATTGTGGTGGCGGACAAGTCTTGGCTACATATGGCCGCATCGGGGCTTCAAGTAGCGAGGTGTTTGGTGAGCGTACACATTATTATCCAAAACATATGTACTACATCAAGCTCGCTGAAAAGCTTGCAAAGGGTTATAAGGATATGTCTGACGTCTATCTCGCAGAGGACACAAAAGACGCATCAGAGCCCTCTGAAAAGACGACAAGCAACGTTGACAGCAACAGCCCTGCAGTGAAGCTTTATAATACACTGAAGGCTTACTCTCGACACGTAATTCGTGAGTCGTGTATTTCATCCAATGTAACAAAGTCTATGGTGGAAAAAACTAAGGAATTGTTGTCTGAGCTGTACGCAATCACGGACAATGTAGATGCATTTAATACGCAACTCTTAAAGATTTTGGAGGTCTCACCGCGACGCGTCTACAAGGTAAGCGACCTACTCGCAAAAGGTGTATCTGATTTTGAGAACATCGTCAATCGAGAGGACTCTCTTTTGATGGCAATGGAAGCTGTGGTCGGATCTGCATCTGACAAGTCACACAAGGCCAAAATCGATGGGTTTGATATGTTGGGCGTTAAGGTACATTACGCAACCGAAAAGCAGCGAGAAGAAGTCTTGAAGCATCTTAATGACACGCTTCGACCGAAAGTTCGCAATATTGATCGAGTGATTGCAAAAGAACAGAAAGGGCGGTTTAATAAATATCTTGAAGATAACCATATCCGAAAGGTAAAGCAGCTCTGGCACGGCAGCAGAAATGAAAATTGGCTGTCAATTGTGAGCAATGGACTTATGTTGAGACCGAATGCTGTAATCACCGGTAAGATGTTCGGTGACGGAATTTATTTTGCTCCCAGCCCGTCGAAATCTTGGGGATATACATCCTCTTATGGCAGCTACTGGGCTCGTGGCACTTCTGATACCGCATTTATGGGGTTGTATGCTTGTGCGATTGGTACACCTTTGGATGTGACTTGCGCACACAGATACGACCAAACATATTTGAAATCGATCGGAAAGAACTGCGTTCACGCACACGCCGGAACACAACTTCGTAATGACGAGATCGTATTTTATGATGAAGCGGCAATTCTGCTCAATTATATCGTAGAATTCGATGCTTAATTTTAACAAAAGGAGAGGCTTATGTCTCTCCTTTTTCTTTGTCTTTTGTGAAATCCGAATTTAGACAAAACTGTGTGGTTGTGTCTAATGTTGATTGAAAATTGGACATTTTTGCTGCTTTTCTTATTTTTGCGGTATTAACTATTGGGCGCATTTTGTACTGCTTGGTGATTCATTCTCGGATAACAATCAGTTAATCATCGCATTGTGTTATGATATTTTCAACTTTTAGAGTTTTCAAAGTATTAATAAGTACAAACATTCTATCATTTTTTTAGAAAGGAGAGCTCAGCTCTGACAAATCAAGAGATTTTTAATCAGGTAAAGTTATACTTTGATACGCTGCACGAGAGCAAGCAAGACGGTGGGCTCTTCGTGTTTGCAAATCAAAATCATCTCCAAAAACACAGTTCAGGCGCAGTTGGTTCTTGTATCAATATGATTGCGAATGATCTAATAAGAGAAGACTGCTCTGTTTTCGCTACACTGAACTCATATAATCCTGCTAAAGACGCTGTGTTGCGCACGCTGCGGTCTTTGTGGCGTGCGGACTGCATTATGGTCGATATTGATGCAGATGTTGAATTAGTTGGACGAGAGGAAGAACTCTACAGGGCCTTGTCTTGGTTATGGATTATCGATAAAAAACTGCCTGAACCGAACCTGGTTTCTTTTTCCGGTGGCGGCGGTATTCATCTGTACTTTACTTTTGGACACATTCCAGCATCTATGCATAAGTCATTGCGCTACTTGAAGCAGCTGATCAACAAACGAATTCAAGAATATCTCGATACTTGTGGGATTGTGCCGACCGCACATAAAGAGAACGGAACATTTGCTCATTACCGTGTAGACATGAAGACTGTGGATCCACAGCGATATGATCGTGTTCCGGGCAGCATAAATCCCAAAACCGGTCGCCGTTGTGTTTGCTTTAAAACCGGTGTCGAGCGCTATAGCTATCAGGACATTTTCACCTATTTTGATGAGCAAATTGAAATCAACCGCGCCAAGATGGCGGATTATAAAGAAAAGGCAAAATTATATAGCCGAAAAAATAAAGAGAAGTCTTGTAAGACCCAAAAAGGTAAAAAATATGGCGTAAGTACAAAGAACCGTGTACCAAACAGGCGGGTGCAGGGCTTGTTTGCACTGCAGAAAAACGGAAAGTCTTTCGATGGCTGTCGGGAGTTTGCTTGCCATATTATTGCAAGCTCTATGCGTTCCATGAACAAGCCTGTTGAAGAAATCGAAACGGCACTCAATACATTTAATGCTGGATTTGCAATGCCACTGACTTCTTGCGAACTTCAGGCAATTTTGCGGCAAAAGAACGTTTATCGTTTTACAAATAAGTATATTTCTGATGTTCTGGAATTAACTGCAGATGAAAAGAAACTAATGTTTGCTGCAAAGCGTCCCGGAAACAGAAAAGAAAGAACCTGGAATAATAAGGTTGCGATTGCAAAGGCTGCAATGCAGGGCATGACGGTTGTTCAGACGGCTGAACGGGTGGGTCTCAGTGTGTCCTGCGTTAAACACATGCGTGCCGCGATGCTCCGTGAGGGCGGATTTCTTTTCTGGTCTTTAAACTGTAACAAAAAGGCATTTGAAAAAGAAATAAAAAGACTAGTTGCTGAATTGCGTCAAGCCGCACTTCTGATTAAAAATAGTCCTGTGAGAGCAGGGCTTTCTCGTGCTGCTCAAAATTCTGATACGCGTCTTGAAAATTTGTTGAAACAAGGGCTTCTTGCATTGCGTGCTGTCGGTTCGTTTTGTCAAGTATATAATATTCTCCGTAGGCATAACTCACCTAATGCACTACAGCATTATATAGCCATACACCCCAAGATCTGTGCGTCTGTATTAGATGCATTCTGTCAGCCATTTGCTATCTCTGCACAATTGTCTGACAGTGGTGCATCCGTAGACTCGAGCGCTAAAGGGTGTCTTAAGTTATTTAGCAACGCAACCGATGTTACATCCGAAAGTGCGACGTATGGTTTAAACCGTGCTGCATAAGCAAACAAGAATTTGTCAGCAACAAATATACTTGGCGGTATTATACTTTGTGGTATAACTATGGAGAACACCATAATCGTTTGTGTAAACAAGTGCATTGCTGTTTACGCTTTGTGCTTTCAATCCGTTATCATGTATCACGGTGTTGAGATGCTTTCAAAATGCAAGCAACAAAACTTGTTCTCCGATTATTGGGAAAATGAAATTTGAGAGGTGTAAAAATTGAAAAATATCGTTTCAACTAAAAAATGCATAGCGTTGTTGTTTCTGTTTATTACAATGTGTATTGTCTTTGCAGGATGTAGTCCTTCTTACGAAAAAATGGCAGACAGTAAGCCTATGGACATGATTTCACTTGATAATGCCAGAGTGCAGTTGATCTCTTACGCAGGAAACAAATCAAAGGGTGTCTATGTATGCAGATTTACATTCAAGAATCAGTTGAAAGATAAAGCTGCATTCAAAGATGTGATAAAAGTGCAGGCATATCAAAAGGGGAAAGAACTGTCTTCCGTAAATAGTATCACTACGACCAACTCTGAAGAAAAGAAAGTTGTCCCTAATGGCATAACAACGATTACATTGTTCTTTAGATACGATCCGGAAAACGGAAAGATAAAGCTTGATGTGTCTCCTAAGGAGGCTGAGTCTGACATTGTGTCTGGTTCTTTTTATTTGCCACTTGATGGTGTATTTGAGTACGCTGAATTAATTCAGCACGCATAATTTCTTGCAAAGACAAAAATGTGTTATAATTATTTCATACAGTTACACTGTGTAGATATATAGTAAAGTCAAAAAAACATCATTTTGCCCTTCAGTTCATTAGCCGATGAAACTGGAGGGCTCTATTTTTAAGGAGGATTAACAATGACAAACTATATGCGTATGACTGGCAAGTGCATTTCTTGTCCGGATTCTGTCCGTGGTATTTTGTTTGACCGTGTATGTACGGCTTTCATGTTTACGGGCAATGATAACCAGCACACTTGTGTGCAGATCATTGTTCAGGACGACAGTAATGTTAAGCTGCATGTCCCGAACTTTGAAAGCATCGAAACCCGGGATGATCTTGTGACCATCCATGCCGGTAACGGTACATACAAGTTCACACTGTGCTAATTGGCCGGTTGGCCTAATTTGCAGGGGAGTCATTGATTTGGCTTCCCTGTTTTTTGTTATTTGAGCTGGCAATTGTCAGCATATTGTTATACTAAGGAGATTTAAGATATATATGAGCACAAATATGTTTGGTCTGGTGGTTATTCCAGACGGAGTAATTATCACAAAATACAACGGCAACCGCAAGAAAGTTACAATTCCGGAAGAATTGGACGGTTATCCTGTTGTCGCAATTGACAGAAACGCATTCCGTGGTACACTCGTGGAACACGTGGTTGGCAAAAGCATCAAACGCATTGGAAAATATGCGTTTGCAGACACAAAAATGCTTAAAGAAGTTGACTTCCCGTTTTTGGAGAAAATTGACGATTTTGCATTTTCAAAATCTGCGCTGAAGCGCTTCTTCGTGGGACCACATGTATCCTGCATTTCTGTGCAGGCGTTTGTGGATTCTTGCATCGAACGCTACTTTGTGGCAGAGAATAACGAAATGTATCGAACAGAAGACGGCTCTTTGGCTTCCGGTGATATGCTGGTCCGTTTCAAAAGAGGATCTGCAAATGCCGTGCTGAATGAGATCAAGATCATCGGTGCACACGCATTTGACGGTACAGAGGTTCTTAATATTTCTTGCCCGAATTTGACAATGATTGGCGCATACGCGTTTGCTTGGACAAAGTTGAAATCTTTTTTGCTTCCGCCTCGTGTTAAGTACATCGGCGAGTATGCGTTCGCTCATTCTGATTTGCAAAATGTATTTATTCCGTCATCCGTACAGGAAATTGGAAAATATGCATATGCAAATTGCTACTCTTTGAGAAGCGTGTATATTGGCGAGGGTTTGGAAGAGGTTCCCGGTTATTGCTTCTTTGGTGACAGACTTCTCAAACATGTGATTCTATCGTATGTAGAGAAGATCAACACAAATGCTTTTGCACATTGCAGAAGTCTCTGCGATATTGATTTGTCGCACGTGAAACAATTTGGTACCCATGCCTTCTTTCGTTCTGGACTTACAAATGTCGATCTTGTCAGCATGGAAGTAATCAAGAGTGGTGCATTTAAAGGCTGCAAACAAATCAACTCGATCACACTTTCTTCAAAGTATTACGAAGATCGGTTCGATCTGTTTGAAAAATACTTCGATGTTGAAGAGGTTGCTGCTGACGATTGCGCTGCATTTGACGAAACGCCGTACATTCGGTACCATCGCTCACAAATCGGAATGGAAGAAATCGCTTAAATTTAACAAAAGAGAGCCAGGTGGCTCTCTTTTTTGTTTTGTCAAAAATCTGGTATAATTACGTTATAGGTTATTTCACAAAAAAAGAGTCCGTCTATCGCATTAAGCGTTGGTCGGATTTTTTCATTTTTCAAATATAAAAGTATTAATAGATTGAGGAGGTGCTTTAAGTGTCAAACCTATATACGAGATACCACATGCACAGTTATTTCTCATTGTTGGATAGCACGACGCCGTTCCAGCGTTATGTGGATCTTGTTGCTGCTGAAGGCGGCAAAGCAATTGCATTTACTGAGCATGGGAATCAGTGGTGTTGGATTGCTAAAAAAATGTATTGTGACAAGAAGGGAATTAAGTACATTCATGGAATGGAAGCCTACTTGACGCAAAGCGACAAATTTGAAAGAATTCGCGACAATTATCATGTCGTGTTGTTGGCAAAAAATCATGAAGGCGTGGAGGAAATCAATAGGTTGTTTTCTAAATCGTCTGAGAATTTCTATTTCAGACGACGAATTACATTCGAAGATTTTCTGAATATTTCGGACAATGTGATTACAACGTCCGCCTGCCTTGGTGGTCCGTTGTGGCAAATTCCAAATACTATTCGCTCTTTGGAAGACAAAATTCAAAAAGAAGATGCTCTGATAGTCGCATATAATGCGGAATACAACAAACTGATTGCCAGTAAGCAAACCAAAAAGACAGAGGCGAAACTTCAAAAACTAAATGAAACCATTCAGGAAAAGGAAGCTGCACTGAAGTTACTGGAAGAAAACATTCAGTATCTCAAGGATATGTATATTCCGCTCTTGAAAAAATTCGATTATCTTGAAGTACAGCATCACGTGAAGTCCGACGAGCAGAAAAAAGCTAACTTAATGCTTTGGAAATATGCTAAGAAGTATCATAAAGAATTAATTGCTGGAACAGATACACATGCTGTTGACGATTATGGTGCTGAATGTCGTATCCTTCTGATGGAAAGTAAGCGAAAAACAGGCAATGTCGATTTTCTATCATATGAAGACGAATTTGATATGACCTGGAAAACTTACGATGAACTGGTTGCAGCTTATAAGGCCCAGGGTGTTCTGCCTGAAGAGGTTTATATGCGTGCCATTGAGAACACCAATCGGATGGCTGATCAGGTTGAGGACTTTGAACTTGATAAGAGCTTTAAGTATAACGACATTCCAGGTGTGGACGATACAAAGCAGGCTTTAAAAGAACGAATCAATGAGCGATTTGTTCAGAAAAGACAGGCTGGAATTATTCCGGACAATATGGTGCGAAATTATTTGGACCGTATCCGTGAAGAGTTCCGTGTATTGGACAAGATCGGCATGACCGGATTTATCTTGTTCATGTCAAATCTAATGACATTTTGCCGAGAGAATAACATTCCGGTTTCTCCGTGTCGTGGATCTGTTGGTGGTTGTTTGGTTGCCTACATTGTAGACATCATTGACTTGGATCCGATTAAGCGGAAAACAGTATTTTCGCGGTTTGCGAACGAAGACAGAATTGAGCTTGGTGATTATTACATTTTGGTCACCCGCTGCAGTGATGCAGCGTAAAACAACTTGGTGAACCCGTATTTGCGGGGTGTGCTTGAATCAATAGATTTAAGTGCTAACGGTAGAAGCTAAATAAGACTGTCTTGGTGACATATCCAAGACCGGCTGCAAGAGCAGCTGTCCATAGGCGAATACGCTTCGTAAGAGATGCTACGGTCCGGATACGGATAGCAGCGGATACCGTGCCAAGCCCTAATGCAGGGAAGGTGTAACGACTATCGAAAACGACTCAGATTACAAACAGAAATGTTGAAAGATGTGCTCAAAAAAATAACATTGATCTGAAATGCAGCATTAGCTGTATGTCGCAAGTAGAGTACCACAAATCTGAAATGATTTGGTCACTAATTGTGTTTGGGAAAGTGCCAAGGTCTTTTTCAACTGGTAACAGGTTGTTAAAGAACAAGAGATAGTCTACTCCCACCGTTAAATCGGTGTTAAAGTATTGCGAAAGCAAGGGTGTAAAGGATAGATGTCGATATCTCGCCCGACCAACGTCAAATGGTGTATGACTACATCATTAACAGTTATCCGGAGAAGCAGACGGCTTATATTATCTCATTTGGGACAATTAAGGCGTTAGCTACCATTGACTCGTTGTGTCGTGCTTATGATATTCCGCTTGATGAGGCTGCTGAACTGAAATCCACGTTCAAAGAGAATAATGAGAAACTCATCAAGAAATTCCCAGAATTTTTTGAAGAAGTCAAAGAACAGTTGGGCTTTGGTTCTGATGCCGAGATTGAGCACATTCGTGCCTGGGGTGCGAAGAAGGACGCAACAGAAGAAGAAATTCGTAATGTCATTGCTTATCATAAGCAGAACACGCAGGCAGTTCGTGATAAATATCCGCAGATTATTCGATATTACAATGGCTTGTTTGGCGTTCCGGTGTCCCAGGGTATTCATCCTGCAGGCATTATCGTCGCTCCATCAAGAGTAGACCTTTTCCGGGATTACGGTGTGTTTATGAATGATGGCAAGCGTGTGTTGTCTATTGATATGGATGAGTGTCACGATGTATCGTTGGTTAAGTACGACATTTTGGGCCTAAAGCAGATGCAGATTCTGCGATTAACTTGTGAAACTGCCGGTATACGCGTACCGTTGTCTCACGAGATGGATTGGGAAGATCCGGTTGTATGGAAACATATGATGGATTCTCCGATTGGAATTTTTCAATTTGAGGGTAGACATAATTGCTCTCATTAAACTCTGTGAACCTATAAAAATAGGGTGTGGTTTTAAACCGCTAACGGTATCAGCAAAATAAGACTTCCTGTTAAGAGTAAACCGATAACAGGACATAGACCATAGACGAATAAGCTGACTAAGAGACCCTAAGCCACCATCGTGGCGAGTTCAAGGGAATACCGTGCTAACTGATTGGTAAAGTTATAGCTTCAATCAGAGAGTGTACAGACTATCGAAAACACGGGCGCGAAAGAAATAGCGTGCTCGGAAGTGAGTAGAGTACGATCAAGGTGAAATTCCTTGGTTGGAAGTGCAGAGTAGTTGCTTTTGGTAACAGAAAGCAATGAAAGAGATAGTCGGGATTTGTAGAAATACAAATGTAAAACGAATTATGCTTATAAATTACTGAGTGAATTTGGGCCGCATTGTGTCGATGACATGACACTTGTGAATGCAGCCTTAAGACCTTCCGGTGCATCTTATCGTGATAATTTGATTGCCGGAATTCCAAATAAAAATCCATCGAAAGAAATCGACGAACTGCTGGCTGCCAATAATGGTTATCTTGTGTATCAAGAGGATATTATCCGCTTCTTGCAGGAAATCTGCGGATTGTCTGGTTCTGAAGCAGATAATATTCGTCGAGGTATTGCACACAAAGAAGAAAAACGTTTGCAGGAAGCAATGCCGAAAATACTTGAGGGATACTGTGAAAAATCCAGCCATCCAAGAGAGCAGGCAGAGCAGGAAGCTAAAACATTCATTCAGATTATCAAGGACGCTTCGTCTTATATGTTTGGACGCAACCACGCTACCGGTTATTCCATGGTTGGTTACAAGTGCGTATTCTTCCGGACCTATTTTCCGGCGGAGTTCATTATCGGTTATCTGAATGCGGCAAAGTCTAATGACGACATTGTGAAAGGTGACACGTTGGCGGATGAACTGGATATTTCATACTTGAACGATCCGGTAGTTAAGAAGCGCAAAGCTGAAATCATTTCCGCTTATTCTGGTCGTCATGTGACGGCTGACGATATTCCTGATATTCCGAGAAAAATTGTCGTATATCGTCCGACTTTTGGCAAATCAAAAGGTCGATACACATTTGATCCTGAGAATTACGCGATTTACAAGGGCGTTGGTTCTATCAAGGGCCTGAATGCAAGTGCTTCAGACGAGTTGTACGAATTGGCACAAAAGCCAGAATACAAGAATCTGGAGAATATGTCCGCCGCTGAAAAGCGCGTGGCGTTTTATCACTTAATTGTAGATTGCTTGCTCAACACCAGTATCAAAAAGAATAATTTGAAATCTTTAATCGAGTTGAACTTCTTTCACGAATTTGGCGGTGATGCAACGCTGCTGCGTATCTATGACACATTGGGTGCGTTGACAGGTGATTTTAAGTTTGCGACACTACACAATAAGTCTTTCAAGAAGGCTGAATTGCCGTTTTTGGATTTGGACTTAGATGTACTGATGTCTCTGCCGCATAATGAAACAGAAAAAATGTTTCGCGGATTTGATATGGATCTGTATTTTACCAAAGTATTTTCTGCCTACAAAGACGAAAGTCTGCCGCTTAAACAGCGTTTGGAAACAGAGAAAGAGGCTACAGGCGGCACGTATTTGACACGCATCAACAGTCGTTCTCCGTATTATTACATTATGGAGATGAGAACCTATGATCGAAAGAACAACCCGTATTTTACATTATTCAATTTGAAGACCGGTTTAATTGAGCGGTGTTCTGTGTCGGATGCGCGCTACTATATTAACAACACCATTCAACAAGGCGATGTTATTACAAACTGCAAGTTTGAGAAGGTACGCAAAAAGAAAAAGGTCGATGGGCAATACATTGAGACGGATCAGTACAAAACAATCTTGAAGTCTTGGACAAAGCCCAAGAAATTCAATTAGTTTTGCGTTTTACTTCGTTTCTGCTATAATTTCTTTGTATCACTAAAAGAGGAGGCTTCGGCTTCCTCTTTTTCATTTTTAACATTATTTTTTCTAAAGGAGGCTTTTATGCTAAACAAAACAACCAAGCGTGTTTTAGCATTACTTTTGAGTTTGCTGATTGTTTTCAGCATTCCAATGATGGCTTATGCTGCGACACCAAAACTACACTTAAATCTTAGTAAAGATAAGATTTATTCCGGCGTAACTTATGAAGTAAACGCCCGTGTTGACGGGCTCTCGGCTGATCAAGTTCTGGATGTAACATCAACAGCTTTTGTCTGGAGCATCACAGAGGGTTCTTCAATTTTCAGTACGAATAATTATAAGTACGCCAAGGCTGCGGATGGCACTTATACAGCCAGCGAGACCGCTAAATTTACGGTTTCCGATTCGGTGGGTGAAACAATAACCATTGAGGCTAAATATGGTTCTGACAGCGTTCTCGGCGATGTGAGCTTTTCTGTGCTGCAACCGATCACGAATATTGATCTGACTTGCACCAATGAAAGTTCTGATGTGAAGTTTATCAAGTCAGGCGATGAATCTGATGATGCACTATATGTGAATGACAAGACTACAGCAAACTTCACGGCGGATGTGAAGCCGCTGCATCACGATGACTCTATCTTTGTGTCAGCAACCAAAGCGAGCACAGTAAGCATTAAGGGAACATCTTTTGAATTTACCCCTGGAAATAGTACAAAGGCAGCCGATTTGTCTTTCGATATGAAAGTGGCTCCGTCAAGCGGCTATAAGTACCAAAAGACAGTTAAAGTTACACGCTGCGTACCGTTGACGAAATTTACATTGAGCAACGGCGTAGATACAATTAACTCATACAGTAAAACGAGCGGAAACGAAAAGTACGCTTCTATGAATGTTGTCCAGGATGAGAGTTTTTCTTTAACGGCTAAGAAGATTTCTCCGTCCTATTCAAATGACATTTTCAATTACAAACTGTATAATGTAGACTCGGCGTATAATATTATTGGTCCTGCAGACAGTTCTTATATGACTGTTGATAAATCCTACAATGTTTCACTGAATATTCATAATCCGGGTCTTTACCTGTTGGAGTGCGAAAACGCTTCTGCAGGCAACATATTAAGCAGAGACTTAAAGGCCGCTGTGTTCATTAACGTCACGGAGTCTAATCCTGCAACAAATATTGAATTGCGAAAGGTGGATACGGACGGCAATATTACAGCTGAAGAACTGCAAGATTTGGATTTATATCTAAATGTGAATTCGGCTACTTATGATTTGTCGCAAAGTATTGTAGTGCGTCCGGAGGGCTACACGGATTCGATTATTTATCTGACCGATAACGAAAAGGTTGCTACTGTTGATAGAACGACCGGACTGATTACAGCAGTTGGTAAGGGGGACACACGTATTTATGCTGTAAGTTCACGAAACACCTCTGTTGTGGCTAGTCTGGATGTGCATGTCTTTGTTGGTGTGAATGCAATCACAGGCATTCAAAAGAAGACAGCTACATTACCGGCTGGACACAGTGAGCAGTTGACTGCGGTTGTAAAACCGGCACAACACGACGAGACCATAAGCTGGGCTTCTATGAATCCGAAGGCATTGACGGTTACACAAAATGGCTATGTTACGGCCAATCCGAATTATGATTTTGGTAATTCCGATGCCGTTCTGGTTGGCGTTACGGCGACATCACGGTTTGGCAAAACCTTTACGACATATATCCAAGTAGTGCCTGCGATTCGGGCCTCTAAAATTGACATTAAAGTCGGTAAGACGGCGGAATTGCAAAAAGATGACTCTTATTTCGTATTTAGTGGAACTCCTTTCGATATTTCGGCAGTGGCAACATCCTCATTTGGTGCGGTGTCAAATGATGAGTTAGTTTGGCGTGTGTCTTTAAGTGATGGTAGACTATATGATTTAGAGACGGCAACAGATATCTTCAGTAAGATCTCCAAAAATCCAGATGGCTCTTACACATTGACTCCGAAAATTTCGGACACGATAGCTATTCATTGTTATGCTGTGCTTGGAGGGTCTGGTATTACGTCTGACAGCGTGTATCAAAGTGTTGCTGTCAGAGTGAGCGGGAAAGCTACAAAATTGGTGGCTATTAACCCGGACACAAAATACTCTACTACCTCTCTTGTAATGTCAGCAAATACAAGCGAGGACTTGCAGGTTTCAATGAGTCCTGCTACAGCTTACACAGACGACGCATTTACTTGTGAGTCTGATAATGATACGATTTGCACTGTTGTGAAAACCGGCGTGCAGTCTTTCCGTTTGACTTCTTCTGGTACAGCAGGCACAGCGAATATTACGCTTAAATCCAAGAGTGGAAGCAAGTCCACGGTTCTTAAAGTCACTGTAAATCGCAATATTGCATATGCCTCTGTTGTCGGACTCGAGAATGAGTATGTTTATACCGGATCTCGAATTGAACCGTCGCCTACTATTAAGGCAAATGGCTTGACTTTATATAAAAATGAAGATTATACATTGTCTTACAGCAATCAAACAAATGTAGGCATCGCAAAATTGACCATTACAGGCAGAGGGGATTTTGCCGGGTCAAAGCTTGATCTTTATTACAACATTGTACAAAAGGATCTGGGGTCCGGTAAGCCGAGTGCAGATGTTTCTGCAACGGTACTTGGTACCTATACTTTGGGTACGAGTGAATCTGTTACCCCGAGGTTAACCGTTAAATATGGTAAGTTCACTCTTAAAGAGGGAACGGATTACAATATCGTTTGTCGCAATAACACAGCTGCCGGTACCGGAATTGCAACCGTAAATGGCGCTGGCAATTATAGCGGTACATTTGATGTTGAGTTTACTATTAAAGACTCTATTTCTAACGCAGTTGTTAAAAACATTCCAAGTGTAACTTGCACTGGCAAAGCCTTAACGCCAGTAGTTCAGCTAATGTACCACGGTAGACGATTGACACAAGGCGTGGATTACAGGTTAAGTTATTATTCCAATGTAAGTGTCGGCCAGGGTAAGGTTACAATTTATGGCCAGGGTGTATTCTCCGGTACAGCCCAGGCATCATTCAACATTTTGCCAAAAGCTCCCAAAGGGGTGCGAATCGCTTCTGTGAGGGGTAATTCGATTCGTGTTAGTTGGACGAAAGATACAACTATGTCCGGTTATCAGATTTTGAATGCGAAGACAAATAAAATTGTGGCAACTGTAAAGGGAACACAAAACACTTATACAGTATCTCGTCTTGGCTATGGATCTCAGTATTCTTTCAAAGTTCGCGCTTACAAGGGCGTGGGTGGAAAGAATTATTATGGTGTATATTCTGGCACCGCGTCTGCTTATACGAAACCGAAAGGTACAAGTCTTAAGAAGCTGAAAGCTAAGTCAAAGGCTTTTGCTGTTTATTGGAATAAGCAAACATCCAAAACAAATGGGTATCAGTTGCAGTACAGCACCAACAAGAGCTTTAAGAAGGCTAAGACTTTGACTGTATCCAATACAAAGACGACTTCCAAAACGATTTCTAAGCTTTCAAAGAAAAAAGTGTACTATGTTCGTGTGCGCACATACAAGACGATAGGTAAAACGAAAATTTATAGTTCTTGGTCAGGCTGGAAGTCAGTCAAAACAAAATAACTCAAAAAAAGGTCGCATTTTTTTGCGACCTTTTTTGTTTTTCAGAAATTGCGGTATTAATAGATAGAAAGCCGCTATGGCTGTTAGATTTTTTTTGCTTAAGTGAGGTGGTAGCTTGATTCTTCAGTTTGACAATGCGCAGGAATACAAAGATGTGGATAATGTAACGAGCGCCGGAATGGAAGAGAACTATGTTTCTGACATGGAGGATTCTACCCGCTATTATTTAACAACGATCGGTCAGGTCCCCGTGTGTGGGCCAGAAGAAGAGATTGAGTGTACCATTCGTGCATTACGAGGCGATCAGCAGGCTAAAAACCGACTGGTCGAGTGTAATCTGCGAATGGTGGTTAGTGCTGCCAAGAAGTACATGGGCTGTGGATTGCCTCTTATTGATTTGATTCAGGAAGGCACCATTGGCCTTATTAAGGCTACAAATAAATTTGATTATCGGCTTGGAAATAAATTCTCAACTTACGCTACTTACTGGATTAAACAGGGAATTTCGAGAGCAGTTGCAAATTATGCTAAACTGATTCGTGTACCTGTCCATATGGTTGAGACCGTAAATAAGGTGCGAAAGGCTAAAAATAAGTTATATTTCAAATTTTGGCGGGAGCCGACGATTGAAGAAATCGCAGAGTATTTGGATTTGCCTGTTCGCACGATTCAAAACGTATTCAAGACATATAAGGAAATCATTCCGTTAGAGCAACCAATAAACGACGAGGATGATGGTGCCACGATCCAGGATTTTATTCCTGACGACTCCGTTAACCCAATCGATACAGCTGTGAATTCAGTGCTTCATGACGATCTGATGAAGATTTTAAAAGAAACACTGAATGAACGGGAACTCAATGTTATTATGATGCGCTTTGGTCTTGATAACGAAGACCGTGTTCCAAAGACATTGGACGAAGTTGGTGCAGAATATGATGTAACGAAGGAACGCATTCGACAGATTGAGTATTCTGCATTTCAGAAGCTGTCCGAGTCTGATGCTTGCAATGCTTTGCGCAATTATATCCAGGAGGAAAAATAATGGTATATTTAACGGGGGATACCCACGGGGATTTTCATAAGATTGTAGATTTCGTCGAACGAATCGGTGTAACTAAGGATGACTTAATCGTTATTCTTGGCGACGCAGGATTTAATTTTTTTGGCGATGTGAGAGATATCGTTTCAAAGGAGTTAGTTGACAGCCTTGGTGTGCCGGTGTTTTGTATTCACGGGAATCATGAGATGCGGCCTCGACACATCAACACTTATCATCTTGTGTCATTTGCAGGTGCAATGACTTATCAGGAGCCTGAATACAAGAATTTGTACTTTGGACTTGATGGTGCAGTATATAATTTGCAGGGAACACGCTGTTTGGTAATGGGCGGTGCTTATTCTGTGGATAAGTATGCCAGATTGTATCGTTATCTGTCTTTTGTAGTTAGCAACGGTCAAGATCAGCCATTTTGTACGGTGGACGAAGCGTTTCATTTGGCTCCGAAAGTTGCGAGTTTTATAAAGACCAATCCTTCAAAGCCAGGCAAGAAGGATTATTTTGATGCCATTTGTAACCGCTTGCAGGACGAGATTCACTGGTGGAGTGACGAACAGCCAACCGGCCACGACTTGAGCGCTGCTGCGCAGTTGCTGTCTAGCGCTAATGCAAATTCGTCGGTTGATTGTATCTTGTCTCACACCTGTCCTGCGGATTATGTTCCTATAGAGGCATTTCTTGGCGGAATCAATCAGGCACTTGTTGACGATTCCACAGAGCAGGCTCTTCAAGAGTTGAAAAATATTAAGCCGAACATTCCGTGGTATTGTGGACATTGGCACATCGATAAGAAAATAGATAATGTGCGGTTTCTGATGGATGACTTTCTCTCGTTGGATGGCAAGCATTATCGATCCGATTTTGGACATTCTGCCTGCCATAATCAAGTTTAGAGTTCATTTTGCACTGGAGGGGTTAGATGCAAATTAGAGAACAAGTAGGACAAGACAGCGTATATTGCTTTTTGATTTATGAACACCCGAAGAGTGGTGTAAAAACGTTGCTTTTTGAGGGGGTTGCCAATATTAGAAATAATATGCCTGTCTTTATACATCGATATGACTATTTAACTACATCACGCGGATTTAAGCGTTTGCGCAACTATTACGATATGGTTGAGAAGTTTGGGAAACTGCCTTGTCGGATCGTGGACTTAGACGGTGCTTTTGTGTCTGATGTGGTTTACGAGGACCAAAAAGAAATCCAGAAAACCTTTGAGCTCAAATCTTCGCGCAGCTTTAATCGGGCGTTTGCGGAAAAGGACATTATCGGAAGTGCTAAAATTATGACATCATCAAAAGCAGGCCGTCCCAGAAAAAACAAAAATTTGGCGGCGTGATTTTTGAATTCTGGTCGATTGTGTTATAATTTTTAAGAACATTTTTTAACTATATGCTTGCACTAAATTTGACGAAGGAGATTTCTGATTTCCTTCGTCTTTTTTTGTGCAGAAAGGGGTAAATTTTGAAAAAAAGAAGACTTATTGGAATCATTGCACTAATCGTTGGTGTTGTCATTGCTGGTGGACTGCTAACCATTAACTTTTTGCAGACGAAGCAAACTACAACTGTTTATGCAACAAACACGACGGTAAACGCCGGTGCGCAGATTACGCAGGACATGATTACGGCGGAGAAAATTCAAATTGCTGACAAAAAGGACAATTATGTAACAAATCCGAAGGCGATTGTCGGCTGCTATGCGACTGTTGATTTGGTATCTGACGATATTATTACTGCTGGCAAGATCTCAAAAACTGCCATTTCTACAGATAACCAGTTTTTGTCCATTCCAAGCGGTCAGCAGGCTATTTCTTTCAGCGTTTCAGGCGGTGCGGACTCTCTGTCCAACAAATTGCAGGTTGGAGATATTATCCGCATTTACAGCTATGACAAGCGTGCGGACAAGGTGAATTCTCCGGATACGTTGAAATATGTACGTGTAGCAAATATCACGTCTTCTTCTTATAACGATGTAAAGGGCAACGGCAACAACGGTAAAGACTCCAGTAGCAGTTCAGATGATAGCTCTAAGACTTATTCAACGATTACCGTTATTGTTTACACCAAGCAAGTGAATGACATTATTCGTATTCAGAAATCCGATGGTGCTTATGTGACTTTGATTTCTCGTGGTAATGATAAAGTGGCCGATCAGCTTCTTAAAGAACAAGTAAAACTGTTGAAATAAGGAGGGGATCACTTGATTATTGCGAATATTGGTTGCAGTGGCGCAGGCAAGTCTACTTTCAGCGCTTCTTTGGCTTCTGGCATTCAGCGTGGAAATTCCCGTTCGACAATTCTGCTTATCAATTTCGACGCCAATGTACCAATGCATGCTATTTGGGAGCCAAAAAGAGAAATCAGCAAGATGTATTCCATTGGTACACTCTTCGAGAACGATCGGATCGATGAAAAAACGTTAACAAAGAGTATCGTAACGATGGAACATCATCCGAATATCGGAACTTTAGCATTTTGCATTGGCGACACGCCTTTGCTCTATAAAGATATCGAATACAAGCAGGTAATTGATATGCTGAAAGCTGCAGAACAGCTTGTAGATTATGTCATTGTAGATTGCAGTTGTGATTTGTTGGCAGATACAACTGTGGCGTCTATTGAAATGGCAAACTGCCTGAATGTGTTTTTGACACCGGATCCTATGGGTGTTGTTTATCTGAAGACGGCTCGTTTAATGTATGAGGGCAAAAAGAAGTTCATGGTTGATAATACCAATTACTTCTTGACACCTTGCAGATCTTTCAGCGCAACGCCAAATATTAAAGAGGCTCTTAAAATTAAAGCCTTTGAGTTGCCTTATAGCAACGAAATTGCTGTTAAAAACTGCGAAGGTGATATTTTCGGTGCTTATCAACACGCGCCACGTAGATATAAAAATGCCGTCAAAAAGATCTTAGCCTCTGTCGGTGGTAAGGTAGAAAAGAGTGTGGTGGACGAACAAGCAGTCAAATCTGATAAGTCGCAAAAACGCAAGAAAGGAGAGAATGAGTAATGTCAGAAAAAGCAAGAGAACAGTTTTTAGAAGCGAATGAAGTCAAAGCAAAGGATTCTTATGACAATATTCTGGGTGTTGTACAGTCAAAAGTAAAAAGCGGATATTCTGAACTAATTGCGAACAAGGACGCAGATGATGCAAAGGGGCAGTTGCTGACGGCCATTCAAAAGGTTTTGGTAGATGAGAATATCGGAGTTGAAGGCATCGACCCGATGACACTTACCGAGCGCATCTATAACGATATGGCTGGTTCTTCGTTTCTACATAAATACATTTATGAAACCCCCGGCGTTGAGGAGGTCAATATTAACCGTTGGGACGATGTTACAATTACGCGTTCCGGCGGCAAACCGGAGAAAATCCCGGAAAGATTTGCTTCTCCTCAACAGGCTGTAGATATTGTAAAACGTTTGCTGCAGACACAGCATATTACAATCGATGATATGCGGCCCTCTGTGTTGTCGTATCTGTCCGAGGGTGTGCGTATCTGTGCAAATATTGCACCGGTTGTGTCAAAGGACGCAGCTGTATCTGCATCCATTCGTATCGTTAAGACGGAAGATGTCACGCTGGACACTATTGAACAGTTTGGAACAGCCACACACGAAATGTTGCAATTTCTTCGTCTTTGTGTGAAAGACCACGTATCCTGTTGCATCTCCGGTTCTGTAGGCGCAGGAAAGACGACAACGTTGGCAGCTATGCTGGAACAGGCAAAATATACGGACCGTGTAATTACCATTGAAGAAGGTTCCCGTGAGTTTGCACTTCTGAAGCGTGATTCGCAAGGGAATATTATCAACAATGTGTTGTCAAAATTGACAAGAGACTCCGATAACCCGGATTTGGTCATTGACCAAGAGGATTTGTTGGAACACTGCTTGCGTGAAAACCCAGACATCATGGGTATCGGCGAGATGCGTTCTGCCGAAGCCTATACCGTGGCAGAGGCGGCGCGTACCGGTACTGCAACATATACGACAACGCATGCTTCCAATGCTATCGATACTTACAAGCGTTTGATGGAATTGTCTTACAAGAAATATCCTATGGAGTTTAGTTTCTTGATGCGCCAAATGATTGATGCTTTTCCGATTATCGTACACCAGAAGCGTTTTCCGGACGGATCTCGTAGAATTATTGAAATTCTGGAAGGCGTGCGTTTTAACCCGGAAACAGAATCCGTTGAGGGCAACATGCTCTATAAATTCGTCGTGGAAGATAACATCGAGGACAAAGATGGTAACATTGCTGAAGTGCGTGGTCATTTTGAAAAGGTTCACAACATGAGCAAAAGCCTTTATGAACGTTTTCTGTCCAACGGTGCAACAACTACAAAATTGGCGGCATATATTGATCCGACTAAGACAAAGGAGGGGACCATGTAATGCCTGCATTGAATGTGCTGAATTATTTTACCTACGGGCTTGGCGCAATCTTGATTTTGGTTGGCCTGTTTTTGGTTTTTTACAAACCAAAAAACAGATCTCAAAAGCGAGAAATGCAGAAAGTTGTTTTGCACAATAACTTGTCTCTTAAGGATAAAATCGACATCATCAATGGTAAAAATAGCTTTGGTACAAACGCCATTAAGAACTATTTCTTTGATGTAAAATTGATTTTAGCCAAGATGAACAAGGTTGACGCATATCCAAAAATTAGATTGCTTGCTATCATTATTGCAATGGCGGTTTTGATCGCGTGCTTTGCCATTGATAATCCATTAATTGCGATTGTTCTTGTGCCTGTTGGCTTCATTATTCCGTTCCAGTTAGTTAAGATCCGTTATCGGAAATACAACAAAAAGCTGGAAGAAGAACTGGAGACGGCGCTGTCTCTGATTACAATTTCTTATACGCGCACAACGAACTTACTGCAGTCGGTAAGTGAGTGCATGGATACGCTGCCGCCAACCGTTAAGCCTTATTTTGAAGACTTTTACTTTGAGGCAACATCGGTAAGCGCAAGTTTGGCAACGGCTCTTGTAAACTTAAAAACCAAGATTGAGAATCGAACATTTCAACAATGGGTAGATCGTGTGTTAGTGTGTCTAAACGATAGATCTTCTATTCCGTCCTTGCAGAACTATGTAAATGAATTTGCTGATAATCGTGCTATCCAGGATGAGTTGGACGCAGAAGTCTTTAGCTGTAAGGTTGAGATGTATATGATGATCGGTTTTGTGTTCTTTACACCCGTTCTTCTGTATTTCTTGCAGAAAGAGGCTGTTGGACATCTATTCCACGACACACCAGGTAAGATTGCAGTGTTTGTTGCGCTACTTTTGGTTGTTGTTGTGTTTTTTGCCGGTAATCATATCGCAAAGCCTGTTAAATTCCGCGGAAACAAAGATTAAGAGGAGGGGAGTAAGATTATGTTATCATATGTTTTATATGGCCTCTCCGGCGCTCTAATCGCATTTGGTATTTATATGCTGATGTTATATGTCTCAGCTATGCCAACGCAAAAGAGCGAGACTGTGGTGGCTGAAGTTAACAAACTGGACAATGTTCAAAGCCAGACCTTGATCAACAAGTTGCTGGGCGGTATTAGTAAATTATTTTTGCCGCTTGTTGAGCTCAGTGATAGCACAAAATACCAAATTCAGGCAGCGTTATCTTATTTTAATTACAACGTAACACCTGAGCAGCACTTTTGTGATGCCTTGACGTCCGGAATTGTTGTAGCCATTTTGTGTCTGCCTTTTATGGCCATAAAGCCATGGGCTGGACTCATCGGCTTGGTTCTCGGGGCTTTCATTTTCAAAAATGAGTTTAACGGACCTATTAAGAGAATGAAAATGGTACGCGAAGATATTGAATATGACGCTGCGTTGTTTTGTAAGTTTATATCTGATGCCCTTAAAGAGGAAAACAGAAATGTAATTGATATCTTAACCTCTTGTAAGGAAAGTGTGTCTACAAGCTTCAAAAACGAACTGGAGCACACTTTGACAGACATGAAGACGGGCAACCAAGAACAGGCTCTAGTAGATATGAGCCGACGTATTTCAACATCCACTATGACACAAATTACTGTAGGTTTGCTTGGTATCGTTCGCGGCGATAATCAGACATTATATTTTGAGATGCTATACGAAAAGCTTCACAAAGCGGAACTTACGCGTATTCGTAAGCAGAACAGTCTGAAACCTGGCAAGATCTCCAAGATCTCAATGCTGTTGATTTTGGCAGTTGTTGGATTGATTTTAACCGGTATGATTCTAACGCTGATGGAAGAATTTAAGAGCAACGGTGTGCTGTAAACATTCACTGAACTTTCACTAAAAAATTTTTTGAGATTTTTTTAAAAAATAGGGCGAATTTTTCAAAATATGACTATACCCAATTATGAGGGAGCTAAAAGCTCTGCTTCTTAATTGAATACGAGCCTCCCTTAGCGAACTTGGAAGGGAGGTTAAGATTCCAATGAAGAACAAAATGCTGCGGAAGGCCGCTGAGGCCAAGTCTGCTCTGATCTCCAAGGAGGCTGCTTCTCAGTCTACCGAGATCGTGGTTCTGATCCTGTTCGTTGTGATCATCGTTTTTGCTGTTGGTGCTCTGGTGAAGAGTAAGCTGACTGGTGAAGATGGTAACTCCGGTATTGCCGGTGGTGTGATGGACAAGGTTCAGGGTAAGGCTGACGCCGATCTGGCTAAGGCTTAATCGGACGTTCACTCCATTATAATTAAAAAATAGCCGTTGGGATTCGTCCTGATGGCTATTTTCTTTTGTCTGGAGGTGTAACCTTGAAAGAGTATTTTTTGCGTAAATACGCCAATCTGAAGGCTGCGGTACTAAATAAAACCGCTATTGTACAAACCACCGAGTTGGTGCTCATTCTATTCGTGGCGGCTGTAATTGCTTTTGCCGTCGTTGCGATTATTATGAAGTCAATGGGGGATGGCGAAAGCGAAGATGGCGGGGGCATTCTTAAGAGTGCCAAAGATCGCTTTGACAAAGCACAGACTTAACATTATTTAAGACCGACTTTTCGTCGGTCTTTTTTGTTTGCCGTATATTTTTCATTGACAAATTTATTATTGTGTTTTATGATGTTGGACGAGGAGAGCGTGATACATCAGAAAGGACTTGTATTATGGCTAAAAAATACAATGGCGAATTACTCGCTGCGGCAAGCTTCATTATGAATGCGTATTCGGACGCAACAAAACAGGTCGCTGCAGAGTATGGTGTCACAACTTGCGAGTTGGATATCCTATCTTGCCTAATGCAGCAAGGGAAGCCTTTGTCGGTTAAGCACATTAGTGAGAGTGTTCACTATTCGAAGGGTATGATCAGCCGCAATGTAGAAAGCCTAAGAGTAAAAGGCTTGGTGAGCGTGGAACGCAATGCAGTGGACCGGCGTGCAGTTTGCGTTGCACTGACTGAACAGGCAAACAATGTTGCCAAGGCTGCTATCAAAGCTACAAATAATTTCTCTCATACGCTTTTTTTCAGAATCGATGAAGGAGAAAAAGATGCGCTGATATCTGTGTTGCAGAAGATGGTTGTCAATTTAGAGACAGAAGAGAAATAATAGAGAATATACAGAAACCACCGAGAATTCGGTGGTTTTTTTGTGTGTTGGTTTTTCTCTTTTTCTGGAATTGTAGTATTAATAAGCATGAAAATATAAGGTGGCGATTGAAGTTGAGCGTATTCGATGTGGCGGCATACATCCTGCAAAAGTGTGGTGATATGTCCTGCATGAAACTACAAAAACTATGTTATTATGCACAGGCATGGTCTTTGGTATGGGATGATGCTCCTCTATTTGACGAGGATTTCGAGGCTTGGGCCAGCGGTCCAGTGTGTCCTGAACTGTTTCACAGAAACGAAAGAAGGTTTGTTGTATCCGCTTCTGATGAACGCGGCAATGAAAACTGCTTGTCTGACAATCAAAAGGACTTCATTGACAAAGTGCTGGATTTTTATGGTGATAAGGATGCGCGGTGGCTAAGTCAGTTAGCTGTTATGGAGGATCCTTGGAGACTCGCTTGGCGTTGTGTGCCAATTGGTGTTAAATCTCCTAACATCGTTAGCAAAGATTCCATGGCCTTGTACTATGGTGAGCTTGAAATATAAGAAACCATCTGACAACAAGTAAATTGCGTGTTATTATGTATCTATAAAAGCCCGGATTTTTTGCGCATTTTTCTGATTTTTTCTTGACATTTGTTTTACATTGTATTACTATAAAACGGAAAGAAAAGAGAAAGGTGATAATTTAGCAATTAACTGTCCTTTTCGGGGCGGTTCTTTTCATTTTCACGAAGATTTTGGAGGCGAGAAATACATTACAACTAAATATCCTTGACATAATGTTTAATGTAGGATACAATTCTAATATATAGTTCTGCTATATAAATTGTATTTCCGTTAAATACCAAAGAGTCTACATGATACATTTGTTTTAAGTGTACGTGTGGGCTCTTTGTTGTTTATAATAAATCTCAAATCAAATTATGAAAGGATGAAAACTTAATATGAAAAAGCATCTAACACGTTTTGGTTCACTTTTTCTCGCGCTGCTGATGATTGTTACATCATCTGTGGTTGCATATGCAAGTGAGCCAACGCAATTGAACGAACAAAACACTGTAGTAGATTTTCCGAATGGTCGAGAAATCTACAATGGCAAAACACATTGTCCTGATGTAAAAGTTGCGTATGTCGATGGTGAAACGAAGACGGAACTTCAGAAGGATAAGGATTTTACGGTTGTATATCCTGAAACTGCTACCAATGCCGGTCAATACAGTCTTAAGATCCAGTTTACTGGTGATTATGCTGGAGAGATCGAAAAGGCATATACGGTAAATAAGGCTGATGGATTTGCAGTCAGTGATGTCCGCTTCGACGGGAAAGCACACAGTAATTATTTGTCCTATGCTTATACTGGAGGCGCGATCAAGCCGAAGGTGACAGTGTATTCCGCCGATCTTGGTTCCTATCTTGTAGACGGTAAAGATTATACTGTGTCCTATTCCAACAATCTCAATGTTGGCAAGGGCAAGGTCACTGTTCGTTTCCAGGGGAATTATCTGGGTTCTTATGGCAAAGAGTTTGACATTAAAAAGGCTTCTGCTTCTAAGTACTCTGTAGCCCTTTCAAAGACCTCTTTTGTATACAACGGCAAGACTCAAAAGCCGTCTGTTACTGTAAAGAATTCTAAGGGCAAGGTGCTAAAGAACGGTAGAGATTATACGGTATCTGTGCCGAAGGCAAAGAACATTGGTAAGTATACCGCCAAGGTTACTTTCAAGGGCAATTACTCCGGTTCTATCTCCAAGTCTTTTGCAATTGTTCCGAAGGGTACGGCCATTAAGAAAGTTTCTGCTTCTATGCAGGGTTTCGGTGTAACGTGGAAGAAGCAGACGAAAAAGACAACCGGCTATCAGGTCAAGTACAGTACAGACAAAGCATTTAAGAAAAATGTAAAGACTGTCACTGTTAAGGGCAACAAGAATGTCAAGAAGTCTTTTTCTAAGCTTGGTAATTACAAAACCTATTATGTGCGAGCCAGAGTGTACAGCACGGTAAAGCAGGGTGGCAAGAAGGTTAATCTGTATTCCGGTTGGTGCCAGGCTAAATCTGTAAAGACCAAGGGCGTTCCGGCTGTCAAGTTGAATTCTGTTAAGTCTGGTGAGTATGCATTTACTGCCAACTACAATAGAAACAGCGGTGTAACCGGCTACCAGGTTCAGTATGGCACAGCTTCCAACTTCAAGGGTGCTAAGACAATCACCAAGAAGAACACCAAGACCAAGGCTAAGACTTATTCTACTACTGTAAAGAACCTTTCCGGTGCTAAGAAGTACTATGTACGTGTTCGGACTTACAAGACCGTAAAAGTTGGCAAGAAAAAGGTGACTTATTATTCTAACTGGTCCACAGTAAAGGCTGTGACTACCAAGAAGGTAACGCCTGCTGCCGCTCCTACTGGTTTCAAACTGTCCGCGCCTAAGTATAAGAAGCTGAAGGGTTCTTGGAACAAAGTTGCTGGTGCTTCTGGGTATCAGTTGCAATATAGTCGTGAAGATGGATATACTGGCACCAAAGAGCAAAAGGATGGCGTTATTTATTCGATGAATCTGTATGCTTCGCATTACTATTCATACAATTATAAAAACGATTCTGCCGCTGGTATTGTTACAACATCTAATTTGTCCGCTATAGCAAGTTCTTTAAAGGGTGGTAAAGAATATACTGCTCGTGTTCGTTCTTACAAAACTGTCAATGGAAAGCGCGTATGTGTGAAACGTTCTGCTATAAGTCACAATTGTGATGAAAATGCAGGGGATTGATTTTTTAATGTTGTTAATGGTTGGTTTTTCGTTATTCGATTTTTTCAAAGGCTTTATTTTTTTTACATGGATAGTACAATAATCAACTGCCAATATGTATAATATCGCAACATATATTGCAACATTGTATGTGGTTTGCAATATGCTGGTTTTGTTCTTCTCCTTATGTATAAACTTTGAAAGATACCATTAAAAAATCAACCCAACTGTTGTTGTGAGTCCGGGAATGAGAAGGTTATGGTCCTTCGAAACCGACCGCTAATACTGCTGATAGCGATTTGTTCTTGCAGAAACAAATGGTTATAAGCCAGCAAAAGTCGCATGAAATTTGCCGTCGCACAAGAAATGTGCACGAAAGGCCCGTTGGGCTGCAAAGGATAGTGCGGGCGTCTATAAAATAGATATGGTTAGAATGTGCGCTGAGCGCACTGACGAATACTCGAATGTACGGGTCAATATTTCCGCCTGTAGAAATGCAGGAGCTGCTACGCAGCGTCAATCGGGGATGGGTAGCGATGTACACAGTGACAATCCTCGGTCAGCCCAATATGACCGTTCTTTTGAATGATTGACTGGCTCATAGAGTAGACCTAAGTCTATATGCAAAGATAATAACAACGGAACGTATAGAAAGGTATCCACTGAAATGTGAACCCACTGCAATGGGGATGTTCAGGAACCGTTGGGGAAACAAGTCGCCAAAACTTGAAGAAAGACGGTTTGGGATATATCTGAGTAGGGGCATGGTACCAATGAAGCGGTGATAATAAACCGTGGAGGGACGGCCCTAAGTCAAACAGATTCATTTTATCAAAAAAATATATAAAACATAAATCTTGTTTCACTTGAATTTGCATGTTTGATGGAGCGCCGTGTGCGGTGAAAGTCGCACGCACGGTGTGGGGCGGGGGAAAACCCAGAGACAATATCAAAGGGTTACCTATCGTCATATTCAGCTTGGACCGATATTCAGATGGTGAAGGTCCTGGAAGATACTTCAGAGAGTCTGACGGCTGCTCAAAAGCAGTGGGTTGTTGATAATGTGCTTAAACCCACAAATGAAGTAGCAAAGAAATACGGTTACAAAAAGACTGTAACTGTACGTAAGATAGATGCCGGGACACATGAATATGATGTTGCGGTGAAAAATCATTCGTTTAGAACTCTTAGCAGTAATCCTAAGTCGAATTATTATTACAAAGACTTTAAAAATTCATGGTTTGAATACGCTGAAGATCACGAAAGCTTGATGGATCTTATGGTTACTGATTATGGTAGAACCAGAATTTCTTATTGCTGGATTGACCGTGGTGGTTATTCCGATTTGTGTCTAGTATTCGACTAATTTTAGTTTTTTGGTTTCTTTGATCATTTTTTTGATAGACCCTCCTTTTGGAGGGCCTTTTTGTTTGCTTTAAATCATTATGTAAGAGTTGTTAATATATGTTGATTTGGTGCGAGCCTCACTATGTTGATTTAACGATAACATTGTATATAAATTGTATATAAAATGTATAATTTTTACAATAAGTCATTGACAAATATTGTCATTGATTGTATGCTGTAAGTGAAATGTGTTACATATACAAACATTTAGGAAGGATGGTGATAACTTATGCACAAGTATCGCGAATTTGCACAGTGTTCATTTGATGGCAAAACAAAAACATGTGATTTATAATGCGATTTATTAAGGCTTTGAATCCCTAAACGGATAAATGCTGTGTAATGTATGTTATGAGAAAGGTTGCTGTAGGACGTTAAATTGAATTTTAAAGAAAGGAACAAATTATGAGAAAAGCACTGTGTGTTGGAATTGATAACTATGAACACGTGCCAAATCTTAGCGGTTGTGTAAACGATGCGAATGCTGTTGGAACAGTATTGGAAAGAAACGCAGATGGCACAATGAATTTTGGAGTAAAAAAAATGTGTGCCACCAGTAAAGACTCGCGTATCTCTAGATCACAGCTTAAAGCGGCTGTTGAAGAGTTATTTAAAAGTGAAACAGAGGTATCGTTGTTCTACTTTGCTGGGCATGGATCCTTTGATTCTGTTGGTGGATATTTATGTACAAGTGAAGTGAGAGACGTTGGTGATGGGTTTCCGTTAAATGATGTGATGAATCTTGCTGCTGCTTCTAAAGCACAAAATAAGATCATTATTTTAGATAGTTGTTGCAGTGGATCGATAGCAAGTTATGCAGCAACGCCCGATCGCTCTGTAATATATGACGGCACGGTAGTGTTAGCTGCGTGTGAGGCTCATGATGTTGCATCTGAGAATAACGGCTCAGGGGTTTTCACTTCGTTGTTAGTTGAAGCATTGATGGGTGGCGCGATGAATTTGCTTGGCGATGTGTCTCCTGGTAGTCTATACGCCTACATAGATAGATCGCTTGGTCCGTGGGAGCAGCGCCCAGTATTTAAAGCGAACATTAAGAACTTTGTTTCTTTGAGAAAAAATAACCCTCCGATTTCTATCGAAGATCTTCGACGCATTACCGAGCTTTTTGACGAGCCTAGTGCTGAGTTTAAACTGGATCCAACATATGAACCAGATAAACATGAAGCCGACACAAAAGAAGTCAATAAAGAGCATGAATTAATTTTTTCTGTTTTGCAACATTATGTTAGATTGAATTTAGTGGTTCCAGTCGGCGAAAAGCATATGTATTACGCTGCAATTTACCGTAAATCCTGTAAGCTTACGGCGCTTGGGCAGCATTATTGGATGCTCGCCAAGAAAAATATTATTTAAAAGAGGAGATGTATATAATGGTAATTCAACAAAACAAAATTAAAGTATTTATTCCACACAGATGGTGCTATGAAGACTACGCGAAAATTTATGAATTGCTTGACAGAACAAAATACGAAATATCTGATAAGTCAGTTCCGGAGACCGCTCCGCTTGATTTCATTGACAAGAGATACAATGTTGACCCGCAGATTCAACGGCGGATCAAACGTGCTGATGTGGTTGTTTGCTCCAACAGACCTGCGAACAACAATGGAATGTCAATAGATGAAATTAAGTTTGCTGTTGATAATCATAAACCGATAGTTGCCATCCGAATTACCGATAGCAATAGTTCATATATAAGTGAATATGGCATTCAGGTAATTGCCTGTCGTAAAGATTCTCTGGAGTCTTGGATTAACGAGAATGTATAATAGTGCAGTTGTTATCAGTCAGAAACTCTTCAGCCCTCTACATAGAGGGCTTTTAATTATTTATTTTTTAATTCTTGACTTGGCTATATAGTTTTGTTATTATATTAATGTATTATAGAAACAGTTATAGAAATGAGGAGAATGAATGAAGGAGTGGCAGTATAGTCCAACGGACGTCTGTAGTGTCGGCGTGCCGAATAGTGAAAAGCAAAACATCGAAGCAAAAAAAGTTGAGCAGGAGAAAGAGAATAACAATCGCTTGGACAAGGCTAAAAAGCAGTTTGCTACTTGGATTTTCAGTTTTGTTGTTTCAATTCTGCCTCTTCTTATTATACCGTTTGCCAGATGGTTAGACGGGTGTGGTGTGATGGATATCCTTTCGAAGTCACTGAGTAGTCCAGAGTGGCTTTTTGTGGGGACATCTATAGCAATTACGGCGGCCACGGAATTTTATAGCATAAATGGCGATGCTCACAAGACAGTGTGGTTTTATATGGATTTTGTTTGCATATTGTTAGGCATGCTTGCATATTCTACATCTGTAGTGTTCGCTTATTGTAGGCCAAATCACAACTACAACACAACATTTGCTATTATTGTTACTGTATATCTCATTTATAGTTTAGTGCTTGGCTGTATAAGATATATACGAAATATAAGAGAAATAAAGGGGTGACTTATTTTGGAGAAAATCATTTGGATTTTTTTCGCAACATTTTGTATCGTTGGTATATGTATTATATTGCAGGCTCTCGGGGTGTTTGATCTTAAAAGAAAGCATGTGACAACATCCGCTGAAGGTACACAAACTGTTTATCGTTCGATGACACATCCTTATAATGAGAAAGACATCCTTGCATATAGGAACCGCTATATTGAAATACTTGATAACTCTATGGATGTTTCTGAACAGACTGAAGCTATTATGCAACTACTTGAATCTGGTTATTTTTATGTGCATGTGCAACAAAACGAAGGAAATAATTACAATGATCAGGTTCAGTCGAAAAAAATGAGCAAATTATTGACACAAAGTGCTATTGATAAGATCAAAAGAATGGAGGGCCTTAATGGAGAATATTCATTCTAATTTCTTAGATGCTTACAATGATTTAAAAACTTACACAGAAAAAAGTCCAAAATTCAAGGATCGACTAAAATGGCTTTTAGCGGATATGAATAACTTCATTGATAAGAATGAAATAAGTGAAGATGTGTATGTTAACGAAACCGTATTAACATGTGCATTGATTGATTACTTTGAAGATGTTAAAAGATTAAAAAACTTTCATGGTGTTGAGCATATCAATGCAATTAAAATAGTAGCATATACCTCGTATTGGCTTGTTACAAGAAAGCCAATTCAGATATTGCATAACAGAGCGGAGTTAGTTGACATTAACGAGAGGTTTGTGTTTGCGTATATTATTGGATTTTTAAATAATGAAGAGAATAAATTGTCACTGCTTGAAAGAGATGATCATGGTATAAAGGCTTTTAGAGAGTCTTTGTTGTATTTTTTAAAGTTTCGTTTCATCAAAGCTGATGCTTTAGAAATCATGTTAATTGCTTTTTTTGCAGGACAAATTTATCAAAATGACACGGACATCAGCCAAGAATTGAGTGAAAAAAAACTCCGTTCTCAAAATGATTAAATGTGCATCGTGCGGCACTTTGTGCACTTATTCCATCATCGTGGCGAGAATAATAGCAACTTATTAATGATTAGTACAGCGTAAGCGAAATGCTTGCGCTGTTTTCCTTTTTGTGGAGAGTATGTTATAATTTTCTATATATGAATTTTTTTTGAAAGGAGCACCAAGGGGGTGTTCCTTTTTCTTTTTCACATTCAATCTATTTTTATCCGTAAGGGGGAGGTCTAATGAAAAAATCTATTCCAAAAAGAATTTTATCTGTGTTTCTGGCATTGCTAATGTTCTTTACGACATTTCCAGTCGGTGCCATTCAGGCATTTGCCAACGTAGCATCCGGGCAGATTACCATTTCCAATGGTAAGAAATACAAAGTTGCCTGGAATTACAACTATGGTAAAAATGAGAATGGTAAAATTCGCATTCCGGAATACAGTAGAGAAATCGCCGGAAATAAAGCCGGTGCCGGTACAACCAATCTTCTGAGAAAGTATGTTTCATCAGATTTGTCTGGTAGTGAAAAGAATGCTGGCAAAGATGAAGTGCCGATTTTTCGTCTTTCCAGATCTTACGGTTATACCAGTGATGAGAGCGGAGCCAGTGCGGTAACGACAATCAATGTAGATCCAAACAAGATTACTGATTTTATCAATGCTGCAAAAAGTGACGGTATTAAGATTCCAGAAAAGAGGGCGCGGAGGATTTATTACGTCCTCATCAACGGCTTTAAACAATTCACCACCAACTCCGGCGATCAGTTTTACCGTGAGCAGCTGTATTTTATTGCCACCCAGTGTATTCTGTGGGAACTGGATGAGGGCAAGCGTGTTGGCTTTGGCAATGATACGAAGTGGACGGATGTGCGTTCTAAATCGTATAAGGCTAATGCTAAGCATAAAGAGCGCAACCAAGATATTGTTGGGTCCTATAGCAAGAGCATTGACGCTTCTTATCGTTACTATTGGCATGACTTCTATTACACTGTAAAGAATAAGTATTTCAATAATGTAAAAGATTGTCCTGATTACTATAACGAAATTTTGGAAGCTGCCGAGATGCAGATGAATGGGCAGCAGTTCCAGTATAAGAGTGGAAGTAGGTGGCGTAACTTTAGCGATTTAGGTAGTAATGATTATACGCAGATGGCTTGGAATGACAGCAAAAAGCGTTACGAATCTACTTACTATGTTTCCAAAAAGTTTTTGGGTACTGAGTATGGTAAGTATGATCCAAATAAGATTGTGCTTCCTATCAGAAACAATGATGGCTCAGTATTTACCACTACGTTTACCGGTGATGTTAAAGTCTATTCGCAGGCAACTACACAGTCTAAGGTGATTTGTAATGTGAATAGCGCTATGCGTAATAGAATGGTTACGTCGAAGGGTAAAAAAGGTCCACAGTACAGAGGTGCTTCTGTGTTGGGTAAAACACGAAATGGCAAGTTTTACTGTGTGTACTTTGGCGATGAGAAAAAAAACACAACTTCTTACTATGGCTATGTCCCCGTAAGCTCTGCTAAGCTGAAAACAAAACCTGCAGAGCCGTTTATGAAGGTAGAAGTGAGCGGCAATAAGCTGACATTCTACACATCCCGCCGGTCCAATGTGTCTGTCAATTTGGCTTGGCATATGAATGCGCCTGATATTTATAATAAAGCAACTTATTTCCAGGGCAAAGATAAAACTGCCGGTGTTAAGGGCTATATTTGTGGTGGTCGTTATAATACCGTGCGTGTGCTGTTTAATCTAAAGACCGTGGCACATAAGGCTTATTTAAAATGTTCTCTCGATGGAGCAAACTTAAAGACGATTACTGTGGCACATGGAGAGACAGTTTCCGGAAGCTACTTCAACGATCAAGAAAAGACGCATCCTCAAAAGCACAACAATTACAAATATACTTACAGCTATAAACATTGGAGTGCGTCAAAGAATGGATCAAAAATGACAAATCCGGCGCCAAGTCAGAAAAAGATTTATGGCGATACCACATTCTGGATATGTCTGGATAAGAAAGAGAACGCAAAGGGCAGAGCAGTTTATTACTGCGGTTTGTGCGGAGCACAACTGTATGATACTTCAACCAGTAAAAATGACAGAGAACATTACGCCGGAGAAAAGTACACTATTCCAACCGGTTCAAAACATGTGTGCTCTGTCAACGATGGAAAGATTACATACAATGGCAAGACTATTGATGTTGGAGATTATTCGATCACATTCCAAGGCTGGGGTCAAGACAATAACGCAAATGCTAAGCTGGCTACCGGTACATTGAATGATAGTTTGAGCGTGTTAAGCAACCATAAGGCCGGTTCTCAGACAACTGTGCCAAGCAGCACGCAAAAGTATTATGCAAAATACACACTCAAGCTGACGAACGAGAATAAAGTTTTATTTAAGTGTTCCATTGATGAAAATGAGATTGCGTTGCTGCGTGGTGCACCAGGCTCTACACAGGGTCCGGTTCCGTCTGGTGAATCCCATAAAGATTCCAGCAATTTAAGTGATTTGCAATACAAAGGTCATCCGCTGAGTGATTATAAAATTACATTCAGCTATTGGGGAACAAATCCTGATTATACGGTGAATGATAAGTCGGATGATGCTTCATTGACTGTTGGCAATGACATTGCAATGCCAAGTGCTAAAGTGACAGTGTATTATGCGAAGTACACATTCACGCTGCAGTCTACGGTAAACTTTGTTTGTGCGCTGTGTGGTGAAACGATCAGTTCAACAACTGCTAACGTTGGACAGACGATCAATGCACCTTCAGTAAAGGGGCATAATTGTACGGGCACAGCTGCAATAGCCGGGCTGAACGGCGATTTGGAAGATCTGAACAGAACTTTCAAGGGCTGGGGCGCTACGGCAGATAACTATGATTATGCGAAAGATCAGGTAACGACGATCAAGACGCCTGCTGAAGGTGAAGTAACCTATTATGCGCAGTGGCAGCTGCAAAACAATATTTCAGCAGCCGGTTCTTTGTCCGGAATCGATGATTTGCTAAATGCCATCAGTAATTATGAGTCCAATTATAAAGATGTAACAATTGATCCAAGTGATGATCAGGCAGTGGCAGCTGCGGCTGATGCAAAAGAAGCTGCAGATGAGGCACAAAAGAAAATCTCCAAATGGGTAAGCGTATCAGATAACTGGACGCTTCAAGAGGGGAGCAACAAGGCGATTAAGCCTTCCGGACAGGCCGGAGCTTCAACTGACTACGAAAATTCTGTAGAAACAGATATGTATGTAACGGACAATAACTCATTGGGCAAGGTGGTTACGGTTTCTATTCCAAAATCAACCGGCTTTAAGATTGTGAGCATTGTTGTAGACGATGGTGCAGTAAACAAAGACGGCAGCCCTGTTGGTTCCAGAACACTTTATCCACAAAACAGTGAGCAGTTCTATAAAATGTCATTCAATACGAATGTTGCATCTTTGAAGGCTTCTGACATTCATGTCACATTTGCTCCGGTTAGTGATTCCAAAGTCATCCTGAACTATGTAGCATTGACGGACAGCTTTGATTACAATAGTTCTTCTATCTACGAAGACAACGCTATTGTGTCATCGAAGGTTCTGGATTGGGACGCAGCTAAAGCGTTTACATTTAAAGACGGTTATTATGAAGATACCGTTGAACAGACGGACGCTGACGGCAATACAACAACGACTACAGAAAACGTTCCATATTTCAAAGAATCTGTAGAATATGGTGGAAGCACATGCGATTATGTTGGTGCTTATGGTTACATAGATGTGTTTGGTAACTACCAACATAAAGAAGTGGCAGGGGAGCCTGATTTTACTGTTGATGAAATGCACGGCACTCTGAATGTGTATCTGTATTATATGCCTAAGGGCGATGGTAAAGGCGGTATTGAGTACAATTTGTTTGCTCGCGGAGACGAAGCTGTTGAGGCTTTAAATCTGCTTAAAACCGGCTCTCAGCTGCTTTTGTATCGATCCAAGTCACTTTCTTCGCTGCCGGTCAATGCGGATGAATTGTTTGACAACATCAATGAAAAGTGTGGTTCAAAGTTCTCTGATTATTTGACGGCTCAAAATAACTACGCTTGGAAGTGCTCGTGCGGTAGTATCGTAGAGAATGCTTCTATTTGTCCAGACTGCGGTAAGTCTATCGACGACCAGGGCAGTGTCCCCGAGTTTTGGGTTGTTCCGGAAGCATGGCAATGTTCAAAGTGCGAAACTACAAATAGTGGTTTGGAGTGCGATGGAGAAACATGCACGAATACCTATATGCAACAAACGGCTTCGTCCAAGACTTGGAAGTGCTCTACCTGCGGCCATTCTAACTCTACGCTGACTTGTCAAGGTTCAACGTATGATGTGGAATTAGTTAAAGACATTACGGCTAATGTGAGTGAGAGTCGAGCAAATGTCAATGCATTTAAAGAGTATCCGTATGCTTGTGAGGGGCATGAAGGGGATAGCCCATATACTGGCGGTTCTGTTTCCCTGATTCGTTGCTCTAAGTGTCATAAGTGGTTTTCTGGTGGACTAGGAGTGAGTAACGGGAGACATACATCTACGGCATATGTTGGTTCTCCACACATCGGCTATTCAAAGATTAGTCTTGCTTTGTGTGGTGGCGGTGGAACAGCAGATCAGTCGGATACCGCCTATGTTCGCACCGGTGGTTCTTTGATTAGTTCAACAATTGCAACAGGCTGGCAATGCTCTGTGTGCGGAACGAAACATCCGGCCGGAAGGGCTTATTGTGGACACAGCATTTATCCGAATTATGTAACTGTGTCACTTCCTGCAAATAGTTTGACTTCTGGATATTACTATTATTTTGTCATTAAAGATAACAAATCTGATCGCTATTACTACAATGACGAGGTAACTGGTGGCAGTGTGCGTTATACAAATAACCACCTGGTGTATAACGCCGAAGCATATTATGGAGATCAGTTAAATCAGATCAAAGTATATGATAACTCAACGTTTAATTCCAGAACACCTGTTGCTGGCGCGCGCGTGATGGTTTTGTCTGAAAGCAAGTATAAAGAATTAGTGGGACTTAAGTCCGCAGATGATCTTACCTGGACTTGTTATGGCTGTTCTTACAAGGAATGTCCGTCATGCAAAGAAAAAAACGCCTATGATGCCATCGTGTGTGCGAATTGTGGAGCGTGGTTGTCTGATATTCCGACATATAAAACGAATCCGTATAATACGGATTTCTGCAGTGAATGTAACGAGCCTCGAAGTGACCCCGATTTTCAGATCTTAAAAACCGACGAGAATGGGGCTGTAATGTTTTATGGTGACGCAGACACATACAAGTTCTTTATTATGCCTGAAGACTTTACTGTGTCTGATGTAACTAAAAACATCAAGGACTATAATGAAATCCATCTCAACTATTACACTTATGAAGAGGCGTTTAAAACAACGCCAAAGGCTTTTGGAACTGTTTCTGAAAAGAGTGTTGTCTCGTCTTTAGAAGAGTTTAAAAACGCAAATACGGCAGGGCAAAAATCTATAGTTGGAAAAACATATTTAACTGAGGTTGAGCTATGTGCTAAAGAGCGTATTGATTTGAGACTGCACACACTGGATAAATCAGCTAACTTAAATCCAGAATACAAACACGGTGATCCTGTTGAGAATGTCTCAATGAACGTTTATAAGATGGATTCTCTAGGCGTTTATCAATCCATCGAAAGGGATAAGGTTCTCAATACTTCTAAGGATTTTGATTTTTATTCAGACAATGGAACTTATTTGAATTATTCTTATTATCCGGCTGAGCCAGGAACATATAAATTTGAGTTCTTTTTTGTAGATAAAAATGGCGAGAAGCAAAAGGTGTGGACGACTCGTTCAGGATCGGTATCCTTCAAGGAGAATGTGCAAGAAATTAAGTACACAGGCAAGTATGCTAAGCTTGATTATTATTTGAAAAAACAGACTTATGCAGACGATAAAACTGTGACAACCTTTTTTGATTCGGTGGATCGGTCCTATAATGAAAGCGGTGTTTCATTTTATGATAATGACAACATTGTGTATTCTTTGTACACAAAGAATGAAAAGGACGAACTTGTCCCATATACGACTCTTGATCTTAATAAAATTGGAATTTTAGCCGAATTGTCCCAAAAAGTAAGCACACTAAACGCCCAAAAAGAGACAGATGCTAAGAACTTTAGCAAAAATAGTCATCCATCTTTCAATAAGTCATACACATATCATGACGATGCTACAAATGATAATTTCACGATCACCGTGGACTATCAAGACTATGAATTCTTTGCATCTAAGGCTATGGAATTCGCGAACAGATGGGGCGAATGTCACAACCCATATTCTCCGATTACAGAGAAAAATGTGACGAATGCAGCAGATGCGTTGGCGGCAATTTCCAATATTACTCCAATTAAGAAGTATTATATTTCAATTACAACCAAATCGCCAGAGGATTTGTACTATTCTGTGTCTTGTGATGGATTCACTTCCGATGAGTCTTCAACAGTATTTAAGGTTGATTCAAAGTCTCTTGCAAATTATGAATACTCCGCTGATACAGAGGGCACGATAGACGGATATAATGCACTTTCTGATTTTACTGTGCTCAATTTTGCGAATGGTAATGATGTGCTCTTAAATATTGGCAAAGGTGATCAGACACAATCGAGCCAGCTTAATGGTATTATTACAACATCTAATGGCTTGCCGATTATCGGTTACGATGGTGTTGAGTATAGTAAATTGTTTGACCAATTTATGCTACGGGGCAGCGGCAATTCCACGATCGCATTGAAAGATCACATAAACGAAGATCAAATCAATTCTTTACAGAGTGTTCTTGAGAACGACATGATGGCCTATGGCGTAATGCTGGAATATTATCCGACGGGCAAGCCTGTCGCAGCCGATGCTGAACGAGCCTGGGACGCTGACGGTATGGACAGCACACAGAATAAGTATTCTGTAATTAAGTCACAGTATAACAAGTCAAAGACCGGTGTGATATACAAAGGTAGCGTATTCGATTATGCCAATAAGTCAGTCTTGTATTTTGGTGACAGTGCAGAAGGCGCAACACCCGGTGCGTTATATAATATGCTTTGCGGCTTTGCTGTTCGTCACCAGGCAGCAGACAGAGATGGTTATGTAGTCTTGAAAGTGTTGTGTTCTGAGGCTACCATTGATATTTACGCTACAGATTTAGCTACAAAATACAGCATTAAAAACAGTCTGCAATCGACAAACCCGGTTGTTGCTAATCCTTTTATAAAGAGTAGTAATCTATTTATAGATGGAGTTCCGTCAGAGTTTGTTGGTATTTCGGCTGTTGAGTTTAAAGAAGATAAGTTGAAGACGAAAGTTACCAATATAGATAATCTTGCAACTGCTCAGGTTACAAACCGAGAGGACGCTCAAAACGCAACCGCTCGTGTAACTCTGGATAATACGCTTCAGTATTTGAATTTGTATACAAGCAAAATTGCAACACCACTAGCGGTGCTAAAGGACTATAATGTTTCTCCAGATGGTAATGCTACTGTTATTAACGAGGATAACGATCTCCTGACGGATGCAGATGGCTATATCTATACCCTAAACGCAAACTGCTCTTTAGATGCCACCACAAAGGATGTTGGTAAGTCAAACTTCATTTATGTCGGATATAAGTTTGAAGATAATGACGGCAGTAATCCGGCCTATCCAAAGAATACACATCCATACAAGATGAGTGTACGTCTTTTGTCATCTGTGGATAAAACCCTCGAAAATGATGACCGTAGACTGTTTGGCTTGTTTGGAACATCAACTCGCGTGACACCAAATGGAACAACTGCGAACAACATTTTTACATTTAAGAGTGATGTCCAAGGTTCCAAGCCTCTTGGTTATGAAACCGTAGAACATTATACAGCCGAAATGGATCTAAAAACTTATCAGATAAAGACCAGCATCCAGAATGGTACAATTACCAAAACGGTGACTGGACTGCGTGCTGGTAATTACAAAAATATCGCGGGTGCTGACTCTGTTGTTACATTTACGCCGGATCCTGGTTATCAGATTACTTCTGTTAAAATTGATGGAAAGGAATTAAATTCTGGCGAAAAGTTAACAGGCGCACAATTAGTGTGGACGGGTGACAACAAAAGCGGTAAAATTTCAATTCCCGGAACTTTGAGTGCTAACCATACGGTTGATGTTGTTTGTACAAGAACATACACTATTACAACAAGCATCACGAACGGCACAATCACAGATACAATTACCAAAATTAAGTATGGCGAAACAAAAACCATTGAGTTTACGCCAAATGACGGATTTATGGTAAATAAGATTGTGATTGATAAAGGACTCGACACTGAAAAAACAATCAGTGACGTTTATAAGTACTGGAGTGGTGGTAGCTATACCTTTGAAAATATTACTGCAGACCACTCATTTGACGTTGAGTGTACGGCTGGCATAGTCGTCAACACCTATCTGTCAAAAGAAGCATATGAAACCGCTGGTGGCTCTACGGATCCGATTGACCCATTAAAGAGACAGGTGGATCTATTGCCGTATGCAATCCCAGACAGTGCTGTAAAAGAGAAAAATGTTAGCTCCGACACAATGACGGAATTAGAGTTTGCGAAAATGCTGTACGGACCGGAAACAAATCGCGATACGATCGATGAAAACTCTTGGGCAGCACAGTTTGGAGAGGTCTTTGCATTGAGTCCAGAAGAACAAATTGAAAACATGGGATTTGCTGTTTCAAGCGGAGTACAAGCAAACACAAAGCTTTCTTCTTACTATAACAAAGAAGATTTCCCATTTGTATTTAGCTATTACTTCCCGAAAGAACTTTTAGATTCTCTGACAGCGTATTATTTAGAACCATCAACAATGTGGTTTGGGTGTGGGCCAAGTGGTACAGCTAATTTGAAGTATCAATTGTGCTATGAAGTACCAGGACATAAAGATTCAGATAAAAAGCACATCAGTTTGTTTGGTGGGGTTCCGACAGACGGAAGTAAAGGTGCTACTTACAATGTCGGTTGTTATGTCAATGAAAAGTATCTGCCCGTGGATGTTAAATTCCAATATCCAAATGCAAAGTATTCATATGGCACGGATGTTGTAACGTCCTTTATAGTGGATAACCACAGCACGAAAAACTTTACCGATCAAAATGCTTTGAATGCGACTGGTGGTCTGTATGCTAAATTGTATAATTTAAACACAGGAGAGTGGCAGTATGAAGCCATTGAAAATGTGGAAGTCAAATACGATAAGAAATTGATTGGTCGATACAACTGTCAGTACGCCGCCAGAACTGCTGTGGTGCCAGCTGAAAAGAACAATCTGATTTATTATACTGTTCGAACGCCTGCTGTTAGTTCGATCGATAGATCTTATGGTAATCTGGGGTATAAATTTTATGGAATTATACCGTGGGTTCAGCTACGTTATAATGACGAGGAGAATGGACAGTTTGTGTATTGTGACTCGGGGCTGCAAGATAAAAACCTTGTGCAGCTAAACGATCTTGACGATACCAGTTTCACAAATTATGAAGGTTATAACCTGAATGGTGGAGATGGATATTCTTATAAAGATCCGACAAATGACAAGCCGTATGCGAACACGACTTCATGGCAGGAATACACCTGCGAAAATGGAGTGTTTAAACTGCATACTTACACAGCAAGACTTGGCTTCCAAGAAAATCTGTTAAAACCGCTGGCATCTACCGGTGCAGGCAGTGCTCAGAACCCAAGCAAAAAAGTCGAAAACAATAACGACGAGAATTACTGGGAAACCAAAAGCGGTTACAGTCTTGAGAGTCGAGTGACAGCGAACTTAACGCCACAGCGTAAAAAGGATCCTGCTTTACCAAATGGTAGTTGCGTAAATGCGCAATCTGCATTGGCGTATTACCCAGAGTACAATTACCAAACAATAAATGGTAAATACTCAGCGTTGTATGCGATGTATGGATTCAAATCGGCTCCAACTGACAGAAAGTATTTTGGACCTTATGCATCATTACGTCCTACTGGTGCCAACACGAACGAAAACCCATATTGGTTTAAGTTTATGGAATATGAGGATGAGGACAGCAACGCACGTTCACTGCACCATGTACCGGTATGGTATCCAAACGATACGGACTACAAGATCCAGGTTCGTGTGGCTGATTGCTGGACGCCAAGTGGTATGTTAAGCTATGTTGGTGATTCAAACGCCGTAAAGATCAACGGAAGCCTGTTTGACGACTTCAAGACACGTGAGACTTCTCCGTGGTAAAAACAAAGACAGGGGCGCTGAATGCGCCCCTGTGGAGGGTATTATGAAACAAAAAGAGAAAAAAGACCGCAGCATCATTGACGCAGACGCGGATGATGTTGTGGATCTGCCGCAAGGCGATAAACGGAAGAATAAAATCATCGTCGTTGTGATTATCGTGATCTGTATCGTATCTGTTATTTTGGGCATTTTGTTTGCACATAAATCTGACACTGATGTCGATTTAACTACTCAACCGGAAGCATCCGGGTGGAGCGAAGAGTACACTGCAAATAACTACACCGAAGATACGGCTAAATATCCGGATCACGAATTACGAGGCGTAACGTTAAAGTAGAAAAAAGACTGTCCGAGAGGGCAGTCTTTTTTAGTTTGTTTTGCAGTGTATTATATTTTGCCGCGGAGAGCAAATGTGTTATAATTTTCATACACAGAGACGCTCCTTTATTTCACTTGAATTGGTTCTTCGGAAGGGAGGAACTTCTCCAATGAAGCGTCGGATGCTACGTCAATCGTCGAAGTACGCCTGTAGCCCACACTCAAAGAAAAGCAAGCCGAGACTGAGCAAGGCTTTACTTTCTCTCTTTGTGTACACTTTGAGCATACTGAGTACGACGAACAAACTCCACTAGCTACAAGCAGCAAGACGATGACAGCCTTTACTAAACGCAACAAAGTTGAATTGCCAAGCATTCTAACGCTCCTTTCCGGAGCGTCTCTGGGACTTCCGTCCAATAGCATTTTAGAACACGTATTCCGTGTTGTCAATACAAAAGCCGCCTTTGCAATCTGCATTGGCGGCTTTCTTTGTGATGTAAACTATATTTTAGAGACACTGAAAATTATGTTATAATTATTGACGGAGATGCCTCAAGAAGGGCGGTTGGGATCCAATAAAGAACAAGATACTCCATTTTGCTATTTGAGTGTTAATCGTCTCCGTATAAGGTCGATGCCTGTTTCCGTGAGGAAGATGCCAATTGTGACAAATTAGATTTTTGTCAGACCACATTTAAAATTAATCACAATCACGCCTCTTTGAATATTCTTGTTTATTAATATCATCTTTAGCAAAAGAAGAAAAAGCACCCTATATGAGTGCTTTTTTCTTATTTAAAATAAAGTTTTTACAAAATTCTTCATATTTCAAAGGCTTGCCATCTTTATTTTTCTCCTTTAAAATGAATTTTTCCTTTTTTATCAAGAGTGAATCTTACTCCGACCTTGGCTTGCCCATTTTTTGATGAAGGCTTTAACATTCCTGAAAATTTATTCACAGCGTTTTCAATACAAATGATTTTTTGTACTGTTTGCCAAGCCTCATTTGTAAGAACAACTTCGCCGCAAAGTGGACATCCTCTTCCAACCCAATCAGGGTATTCGTTCAGTTGGATCGAAGGGTCCGCCCAATTGCAGTTAGGGTTATCACATTTTAAACCGCTAATATGTGCATTCATGAATTTTTCTTTCATTGTTTTGTTTCCTTTCCACCTCGCAATAACGAGGGGTTTTTATCTTTTTATTTTTTTTGAATTTACAAAAAAGAGGCAGATACCCGCCTACACGAATAACTGCCTCGTTTGTATTAACTTATTAATTTAATTATAACATATTTTTCGCAATAAAGAAAAAGTACCCGCAAAGGATGCATTTATTGCTTTTTAATTACATCGGTAAAACGCTTTTATCATATCCATATGTAATTTCATTTGGATTTTTGTTGTTGAATAATTCCATAATTAATTTTCCCTTTCAGTAACTTTGGAATCAAAAAGTTTTATTTTTGCTTAAAATGAACGTGGTTTGGCAAGTTTTTCTTTTTGTGTTATAATTATCCATAGGTCAACAATGGCGGTCAGTGGCTGCTTTCATTTAACTTAATATTTTTTTGAAAGGAGTACGCGAGTATTCCTTTTTTCTTTTGTCAGGAGGTTTTTTATGTTAGCCACAGTTCGGCTTTTAGGCATTCCAATTACTTGTTATCCCGCTTTTATCATCTGTCTTTGTTTGGTAACTAAAATCATTCGTATATTTTTGAATAAATACAGTAAAAAGCAAAGTGAAGAAAAGGCTGTTAGAGACGAGAAGATCGCACAGCTTCAAAAAGAGGCTGGCGGGGACAGAAATGTGCTCTCTGATAAAATTTACGAATACTACAAGGAATCCAATTACAATCCATATTTAACATTTCTATCCAAAGTGGCATTAATCATTATTGACTTTGCTATTGTGGCAGTAATGGTTACAACATTTAAGCCCATTTCTAATTTTCATGTGGTTGAAAAGGATACGGCAACTACCATTACACAAATATATATGGACAAAGAAGAGAAGTCCACACCATACACGGAAATTCGTGTGTTAAAGGATCTGGAAAAGTATGAGCCGGACTTTGAAAAGGGCGGAGTGTCTAAAGCGGACATTCAAAAGCTTTATGATTTAAGAGACTCCTTTTCTTTGGGCTCATTAAAAACCTATTTGGTGCCACCGGTAAAGGATAATCCTCAGTTGATGTCTATCCCCACATTGGCTATGGTTTTGTATGTTTTACAATACATTATTGGGTTGTGGCAGAGCATTGAAAAAATGCGATTAAGCTTTAAGAAACTCAAACCGGCAGGTAAGGCTATGATGTTAACGCAGCCAATTTTGAACACGGCATTTTTGGCGTTGACTGCAACGATTGTGTTTAATACGCCAATCGTGATTAGTTTCTATTTTATCGTAACTTACACATGGAACCTGATTAACACTATCGTACAATTGATCAAGACCAGGAAGACAGCAAAGAGTGCCAAAATTGCTGCAATCAATAGTGCAAACGAAACGCTAAAACAAAAACAGGAGGGAAAAGCTTGAAACAAAAAATCACCATGAGAAGCAAGGGACCGAGCAAACAACTGCCGAAGTCACTTCAAGATACCAAACCGCATAATCTTACGATTTATTACTGCTTAAAGGATAATCAGGAAGTAAATGTTAAGCCAATAATTATGTTCGCAAAGATGAAGGATAATAGGCTGAAAAATATCAATATTTTGGATATTTCAGAGGTCACAAAGAAAAGCTATGCGAAAAGAACGTACTGTATCTTAATGAAATGCGACTCCAATCAATATGTTGTCTTTAAGCATTATTTTGAGGAGGCAATGAGGAAATACATTGTTGGTACCTTGGAACCAACACAGGAAGCTATTGAGCGTTACGCAAAGTAGCAGTAATATTCACAAGTAGTCAATCAGGAGGGCCGTCTGTACGGTTCTCCTTTATTTTTTCAAAGGTAGGTAAAAATTTTATGGTAAACGGATACAATTTGGCAAATGTGGTCAATACAAAGGCATATACGTCCGCAAAAAGGGTTGACGTGACGGCGATGGCCGCTCGTGATCATGAAGTTGGCAAAGCTTCACAAGAGTTGATTGCGTTGTGTTATCGACAGTGTAAAGTGAAAAACAAAATTCAAGTAGCAATGAAGAATGCATATTTGCCATACTGTTCGGTGGATGATTTTAATTCTCTATATTTTGTGACAATACAGAAATGTGTGAGCAATTATCGTGAGCCGGATGGTCCGTTTTTGAATTATTTAAATAAAGCCCTGGATGCCGCGTTTAAGAATGAAAAAAAATCCGGCTTTTTAAAAGTAACGGGGAACATCCCAAAAGAACGACGCGATGAGATGAAATCAGTCCCAGTTCAGAACTATGTGCTGGGTCGAAAGAGTAAAGACCATAACGAAACAGAGCAGGAAATAATGAATAAGACCTTGCTACATGATGTGGCTGCTATTGATGATGGGGAGCTGCTGTTATATAAGTTTTCAGATCCGGATAAAGTAAAATCGGATAAAGCCGTTGGCGTAAAATATGGGTTGTCTGAAAAGCAAGTGAGAACACGTATTGAAAAGGTTGTTCAGGCATTCAAAAAAAAGAGTCCAACTTTCTTTACAGATTATTACTACGACACAGACAATGCCGATACAAATATTTGTTTGCAAGTGGCTTAGAAAGAGGTGGTTTACTATATTGACACAAATCAAGCAGAAGCTAAAAGAGAAAATGGCTTTTGCTCAATCAACGGATTTTATAATCTTCTTCTCGATTGCAGTTATCTTGGTGGTTATTCTCATTGAATTAACTATCAACGTGTTCTCCATTTACACCATGAACATCGTGGCAAATAATGTTGCCAGAACTGTGTCGGTGTGTGGCGAAATCGATAATGCAAAAAGCGAAGAAATTTATGACACTGCGGCAAAACAGCTTGGCAAACGGATCGAGACGGGTTCTCTGGAGATTCGCTTTCACACAGAGTCTGAGAATACAAGTTATTATCATTATGATGACTTGCTGCTAACAAGTGACTCCAAAGCCGGGCAATATGGTGTGAACCTGGGCGATGAATTTACTGTGCACACTTCAGCGCAGGTGGTCTTGTTCCATGTGGGCGGCAAAGCCGTAAAAACAACGCTGTCAGCCACTTCTTCCGGCGTTGGTGAAGTTTACTTCAAGTCGGAGTAAGGGGGCTGTATTATGCAATCTACTCTAAAAAACAAGCGTGCATCCATTATTGGCGGAAGCGCAATTTGCGTTATGATCATTCTCGTGGCATTTACAATGATTCAAGTTGTATATATGCTTAACACACATTATACTGTGACGCGCGCATTTGAACATTCTCTTACAATGTTAGAAACGACACTGCAAAGAGAAACATATGACTCACTCTCTGATTTCCAGAGCGGGTCGTATCAGGGTGATCTTGAGGCGAAGCTGGAAGAGCAGGGGACAACCCTTAAGAACAAATATCTGTATTTTCTCGAGAAGAACCCGAACTTTAAAACGAATGAAGAAAACAATCAGCTTGTTGGCAACGGGTTTACAATTAGTCTTGATGACATTAACATCAAGTCTATTACCAAAGATGCAACAGATCATAGCTTTAAGGTTGACTTTACTGTAACGGCAAAGATCTCATACACAACTAAATTGGCATTGGCCGAAAAGCCAACAAAAATTTCAACCGGAAAAATTGATTTTACTTCCAGTTACGAATTTGTACAGAATGTTGGAGAAGATTCCAATAATGTATCTGGAAACACTGGCGGGTATGCTGACCAGGGAAGCTAAAAAAAATAGGAGGAATTTAATTTTGACAGTCATGTTTCATACAGGCGCGGTTGGAGTGATTTATTTCATTCTAACTCTCGGCTTTTTAGGATATCTGACATATTTATCAGTTGTTGACATCAAGAAGCATCAACTTGAATATTGGCAGACGGGGTGTTTGTATCCACTTGCAATCGTGAATGTGGTATTATGCGCTTTAGCTGAAAATACATATTTGCGTTCCGTTCACGCTGCAGAGATCCCGTGGAAGCAATATTTAATCAATCACGGATTGACGGGTTTGATTGTATTTGTCTTTATTCTGGCTTTGGCTATGATTAAAATTAAGGGCAAGAATGCAATCGGTGGCGCTGATATTTGGGTGTTCGCTGCCGTGTCTTTAGTGACAGGGTTTACATATTTGCCATACATGCTAATCGGAACCTGCGTTTCGTATCTTCTGTACGCGCTTATTTATCGAATCAGAAAGAAAGAAAAACTAAAAATGGCGGCGTTTGTTCCGTTTATTTCGATTGGTACTCTTTTCGCGCTGGTGCTCAGTATGGTATAACTATATCGGAAGGATGTGGTTATCTTGAAAAGAGTATTGACATTTTTGCTATGTGTGGCTTTAATTGTTGGAATTGGCTTTGCGTGTAGAAATTTACACGAAGCCAAGCCTGTGGAATCAACCACTGTCACCGCGACTGTTTCACGGCGAACATCGCAAAATTCTGAACAAACAGAAAAAGCGACAGTTGTGCGCGTGGTGGATGGAGACACACTGGTGACCAGTAACACTTCAGGCCAAGAGCAAAAGGTTAGACTCATTGGCGTTAACACGCCGGAGTCCGTAAGCAACAGTGAATCAAAAAATTGTGCTGAGGGGAGAGAGGCTTCGGCTTATACGAAATCCGTACTGACGCCGGGAAAGACGGTGTATCTGGAATATGATGCAGGACGAACAGACAAATACGGCAGAACGCTTGCTTATGTGTGGCTTGACAATTCGACGAACACAACATCACTTAACGAGTTGAGCAGTCATATGTTCAACGCAATGTTGTTGGCAAAAGGGTTCGCGAACACAATGGAAATTGAGCCGAATGTCAAATATGCCTTGTCTTTCGAAATAATTAAACAACAAGCACAAAACAATCAAGTCGGGTTTTGGTCACACGAACAAAACTTCGTTTGGTAAAGGGGGATACATATATGCGAAAACAAGTACAGACGATTGTTGCAATATTCGCTGTTCTTTGTGTGCTTTTGAGTACAACACCGGCATTTGCCGGAGTTATTTTCCCACATGAGAACGCTGCAGACACAGCAATCGAAATCAAGGCTCCGGCTACATACAGCTATATTATGTGCCGTGGCAATGACAGAAGGGGCAATTACTTCACGGACTCGGAAAAGTGGTTTAAATTTAAACCCGCTAAATCCGGGTGGTACAGTCTTCGCCTTTCAACAACAAACACGAACAGAACTTTGTCCTTGGTAATCTTTGAAGAAAAGAATGGACAGCCTGCTTCAGAAGCGATTGGCTCCAATATCTCAAGCAACGGTGCTAACTGCGCTGCGTATCTAAGTTATGAGCTTTCGGCAGCCAAGAACTACTATGTTTACTGCATCAGTTCTGTGTATGATTACAAGGTTGAGCCAAAGGCATCTACTGTTCAACACACATTAAATATTGCAGCTCATCAGCATGTCTTTATGTACAATGAGTCCTCTGACGGACGAAGCATCAATGAGGCTTGTGCGGCGGCTGGATGTGATTACGTCAAGAGCTACGGTAAAATTGCACAAGCCTATTGCTCAACGACACAATATGTTTATGACGGAAAAGCAAAAACGCCAAAGGTCGTTGTTAAGGATAACCGAGGGGCAGTCGTGAGTTCAAATTACTACACGATAAAATATTCTGCGGGAAGAACTAAAGTTGGCAACTATTTAGCAACAGTAAGCTTTAAGCAGCCATATGCGAAATATACCGGCAACGATCACAAAACGACTAAGAAGACCAGCGACATTAACTGTACATTTAAGGTGCTTCCACGTGCGGATAAAATTGTACTTAGCCAGACTGTGTACGGCTATAGTGGCAAAACAAAGAACCCATCCGTAACGGTTAAGGACAACTTCGGCAATACCGTATCATCTTCATATTATAAAGTAACGATGCCGTCGGGCAGAATGAATGTTGGGACTTACACAGTCAAGGTTACATTTAAGTCGCCATATAGCGGTACAAAATCAACAACATTTGTCATTAATCCGATTGGGACATCTTTAAGTTCTGTGACCGCTGCAAGTAAGGGCTTTACAGCAAAATGGGCAAAGAAGGCAGTGCAGGTTACGGGCTATCAACTTCAGTATGCACTACGCAGCGATTTCAAAGATGCAAAGACAAAAACATACAGTGGTTGCTCAACAGTTTCCGGGAAAGTAACCGGTCTTTCAGCAAAGAAAAAATACTATGTGCGTGTTAGATCGTACAAGAATGCTGGAGGAAAAAACTATTATAGCGTTTGGTCTTCCACGAAAAGTGTAACAACCAAATAATCTAAAAATTTCTCTCGTATGCAAAAGTGTGGTATATTTTTAGTATCGCACCAATGCGTGCGGGAGATTTATTTTTTTTATAGGAGTGATGCAAGTTTTGGACAAGGTTTGGTTATGCGTTTTTCTGTTTTCGTTGCTAATCGAAATTGTCACTGTTCAGCTAATCAGCATTTGGTTTTGTATTGGAGCGGCTGTAGCATTAATTGCCAGTTGGTGTGGCGTACAGTCATCGGTACAAATCATTTTGTTTGTGGTTGTATCAGGTCTTTGTTTGGCGTTCATATATCCACCAATAGCGAAATCCATTAAGAAAAGAACGCAAAACCTAAACGCAAATCGCATCATCGGAGAATCCGGTATTGTGTCTGAAGACATTGTTACAAACGATGGCACAGGACAAATTAAAGTTCTTGGAGAGACCTGGAGTGCGAAGCCGGAAGATCCGGAGATTAAATACATCAAGGCCGGGACGCCTATTGAGGTCGTATCGATAGAGGGCGTTAAGGCTGTCATTAAAATTTCTGAGAAGGAGTAAAAAAACATGAAATATGCTATTGCTATTGTTGTGGTGGCGTTGATCGCCATTGCTATTGCTAAAAACATTCGAATTGTCCCACAGTCGTTTGCTTATGTGATTGAACGGCTGGGTGTGTACAGTACAACCTGGCAGACTGGGTTACACATTAAGATTCCGTTTATCGAACGGGTTGCTAAGAAAATCTCTTTGAAGGAGCAGGTTGTGGATTTTGAGCCACAGGCTGTTATTACAAAGGACAACGTAACCATTCAGATTGACACAGTGGTGTTTTATCAAATCACCGATCCGAAGCTGTACACCTACGGCGTAGAAAATCCGATTGTTGCTATTGAGAATCTGTCAGCTACGACATTGAGAAACATCATCGGCGAGTTGGAACTGGATAACACCTTGACATCCAGAGACACAATCAATGCTAAAATCAGAGTTATCTTGGATGAGGCTACTGATGCCTGGGGTATCAAGGTGAACCGCGTAGAGCTTAAGAACATTATTCCACCAAGAGAAATTCAAAACGCGATGGAAAAGCAGATGAAGGCAGAACGTGAGCGTCGAGAGTCCATTCTTCGCGCAGAAGGCGAAAAACAAAGTAAGATTTTGGTTGCAGAAGGACATAAAGAATCAAAGATTTTGGAGGCGGAGGCTGACAAACAGTCCGCTATTCTTCATGCAGAGGCTGTTAAAGAGGCAAAGATCAGAGAAGCTGAAGGTGAGGCCGCTGCAATCGAGACCGTGCAAAAGGCATCCGCAGATGCAATTCGTCTGTTAAACGAGGCAAATGCAAACGATGCGGTGCTGAAACTTAAAGCCTTGGAAGCATTTGCAAAAGCAGCGGATGGTCAAGCGACAAAAATTATTATTCCTTCCGAAATTCAGGGTATGGCTGGTTTAGCGGAAGGTGTTGTGGAGACAATTAAGAAGTAAGAAGGGTTGAGGAGCGTCATTTCGGCGCTCCTTTTTTATGTTATGAGAAAGAATAATATTCAACATTTGTCACAGACAAAGAAAAAGGCACCGCTTGACTATGCAATCCGGATTATGTGGATTGGAGCGTTGTGTTCTTTGATTTTTGCACTGGTTTCCATTGCATCCGGACTACCCAAACTGGTTAGCCTATCTAAAAACTATAACACCGAGTCAGTAAGATATGAACAAGCGCTCAAAGAAGAGCAAAAATATGCTGAATATTCCAAAAAAGAAATTAAAGACTTTGCAGAACAAAAGGCGTATGAAGATGGCTATTGCTACCCAGATGAGTATATTTTTTTTGATGTTTCTTAAAGATTTTTTGTCTTTTTTTGTTTTTGAGGTATTAATAGTTAGAAAAAACATTAAAGAATCGAGGTTAAAAAATATCTTTTTTCGCTGTATTTTCTAATCAAAAAACAGCGCAAACGAGTATTTAACAAAAGGCTATGAAAAAAAAATTCATTCAGAAAATTAACGAAAATGGTTCCGTTATTCGTGTGTTTGTTACTACGATTGTATTGACCGCTATTTTGTTTGGCTGTTTTCTGGCCAATGTAAGCGTTCCGTCTGGATCAATGGATCCGACAATTAAGGTCGGTGATCGCCTGATTGCAAATCGTATCGCCTATTCCGGCGACAAGAATGTAAAGCGCAATGATATTATCATTTTTCGTTATCCGGACAATGAAAAGAAAAAATTTACCAAGCGTGTAGTTGGTATGCCCGGAGAAGTCATTTCTGAAATTAACGGGACTTTATATGTGAATGGAAAAGCAAAAACAGAGTCCTATGTTGTAAACGATCATTCCAGCACTTGTGGTCCTTACTATGTACCCAAAGCAGGGGATAAAGTTCGGATTGTTGACGGCGAAAAAGACAAAGAGGGGAATTGGATTAGCGGTCAGTGCTACATTGGTATCTATTGTGTCGGTAATGTAGAGACAGTTAAGCAGTATGATGCAGACAAAATGTTGGACGGCGGAGAGCCTGGTTTTCTGGAAACCTATTGTGAAAAGAAGGACAACGACTACTATGTGAAGGCTGATTGCTACTTCTGCATGGGCGATAACCGAAACAACAGCTTGGATTCTCGCTACTGGGCCAACCATTATGTTGTCAAGGAGAAGATCGTTGGAAAGGTTTTTTGTGATGTAACTGCAGGCTTCAAGAAGCTGTAAGTTTCACATTGAACAAAACTTCACTCGCAAACGCAAAAATGGTATAATTTTAATAACGGTTTTTGACCGAATTCTATAGTAAAGGTTGGTTATAATGGCAGAAAACAATTCCGGTGTGCCGGTACTCGATGATGCAGTCTTCGACATGACAAACAGTGAGAATTTGCACGCTGAGGTTAGCGAAATCTTAAATAAAAACGTCATCACAGATAACGATGTAGAGAGGTATCGAATGAATAAAGATTCTTCTGTGAGTGTAGGCGAATTCTGTAATTTGCTTAACTCGCTTCTATCGGAAGACGAGGATAAGTTTACGCCTGAAGAAATGACAAAGGAGTTGCTTAAAGAAGAGCCTGTAGAGTAATTGATTTTGTCCATTTCGTTGAGTATGTTATAATTAATTTGTAACAAATTAACGAAAGGGGCAATCTCGTGGGAAAACATCCGTGGCTCTTTGCAATTATTGTCTTGGTGCTTGCAGGTCTTATTATTGGCATTTCTGCAACTGATATGTGGCAGTATATTATCGACTTCTGTAAAGTTGGTATTGATCTGTTCGTGCAGTGGCTTAACGAGATCATTCGTGCATTGCGTGATTCTATTACATCCGTTACCGGTACGAAAACGACAGCATATATGCAGGGCTTGTTTTTCTTGAGTTAATCTATGGGAGACAGTTATGTGGTTGACATCTGGTCAACGAAAAGATATGTCAGAAATGATTTACACGAGTTTAAGCCCTTCTTAAATGAACAAAAAAGATGTACATCTATTGACGGGCTTGATGAGTCGATGGAGCGACAGGTTGAAAAATACTGTAAGCGCCATCATTTGCGATATAGTTTAGTTAATCAAGCATTCACAAGAGGTTCATCTTATAGACGAACCTTTTTTTCATGCAATAAAGGCATAGACGGACATTACTTCTGTGCGTATTGTGGGCGTCTTTTGCCAAAAGCCCAAGTAACGGTAGATCATATTGTTCCCATTGCGCCTGTAAAAAGCAGCAAATTTAAACAATGGTTGCTTAAAAAGGCCGGGATCGAAAACATCAACTGCGAAAAGAATCTGGCTGCAGCTTGTCGAGCTTGCAATTCGCGTAAGGGAACGAGTAGCGGTGCGTATTCAATTGCTGGGTGGATTGGAAAAGTGCAGTGGCTTTGGATAGTCCGGCATTTCTTGCGTTTTGGTACATTAAGTCTTATTCTTTTTTGTCTTTTTTCCTTAATTTTTTAGTATTTTTGAAATGTGTGGTATTAATAGATGTGAGGTGGTTAATTGAACTGCAGAGAATATCTTGAATTGGCCCCTGAACGTCTTTTGGAAGAACTTGAAAAAGACTTTGTGTATGACGTTCCCTTCGGGGTGGAAAGTCCGGACGATTTGTCGTTGGTTGCGACTTATCTCTCAACGACTACAAACCAATATTCCTTTTTGATGCAACTGTCCGCGCTTGCGACTGTTCAAAAGCGTCTTTGTGCAAGAGATGGTGACAAACAAAGAAAGGAAGACGCCATTGATAAAATTTATGTTATCGACAAGATTGTCAGTGCCGTTAAATTACGATACGACACTCTGTCCCGTATGGTGACGATTAAGCAAGAGATCGATAAAGAACTCAATATGGACAGAAAACTTTGATACAGCCGCTTCTGCGGCTTATATACCGGGATAATGCAGCGGTTAGCAGGTTGGCCTCATACGTCAACAGTCGTGGGTTCGAATCCCACTCCCGGGCCCAACGCCTGGCACGGGCAAATGTGCAACAATATTTGTTAAAAAGAGGTAATCAACATTGATTGAAAAAGATTTTGAAACATTGACCGAAATGAAGCCAGCCGATAAGGCAAAGGCGTTTGATTTAATCGTTAACGCCTGCAAGAATAAAGAACATGTAGACCCAGACGTTGAGGGCATCTTGAAGTGGTGCACGATGTGGTTTGGAGACTAATCGTCTCATTTGGCTCATAGCCATTACGCTAACAACTTCTGTGTGCGTTTATGCACTGCGTGTTTCGAGTAGAAAGTGGGTTTTATGGTTGAGTAGGATTATCATTTTACTGATAACTGCTATCGTAATACTCAAAGGTTTGAATTATTTTTAAGAGAGGTACAAATATGAAATATTTTTCAGAATTGACTAAAGAACTATATGACACTGAAGAGCAGCTAAAAACAGCTGAGAACGCTTTACAGGACAGAGAAAATGTTCGCAGAGAAAAGGAAAATGAGATTGTCTCTGCGGTTGAGTCTCTGCGCCAGTGCAAGCAGCTGGTAGAAAAGAAGCAAGAATTGCTCAATACTCTTGTGCAAAATTATGTCAAAGAATATAACGCCTTGCCGCATGATCGCGACGGCAAGGACATTGCTGAAGTGCGGCGAGAATACATGCCGATGCCTGATTTGCATCACTTTTTGGAGTGTATTTTGCCATAAAATCCAAGCGCCTTCTTAGGCGCATAAATGCTGGATTAGTTCACCTGGTAGAACATCGGCTTTGTAACCCGAAGGTAATCTGTTCGAGTCAGATATCCAGCACCACTTATGCAGATATGGTGTTCAATGGTCAGCATCCCGGTCTTCCAAACCGGTGGTGGGGGTTCAAATCCCCTTATCTGCTCCACTTTGGATTTTTTCATTGCACCTTGGCCGGTTTTCAACGCGATCAAAACTTTCGTTGTTGAGCCGGTCATTTTTTGTTTTTTTGTAATTTGTGGTATTAATAGATGTAACCAATATGTGCGCATAGCTCAGTTGGTAGAGCAGTGGGCTTTTAATCCATTGGTCCGGGGTTCAAGTCCCCGTGCGCGCACCATTTTGTGTTGTTTGTGCCGTTAGCTTAGTGGTTAGAGCAGTAGACTCATAATCTAAAGGTCCAGAGTTCAATTCTCTGACGGCGCACCATTATTATTCATATGCTCGATTGGCGGAATTTGGCAGACGCGCCAGATTTAGGATCTGGTATCGAAAGATGTAAGAGTTCGAATCTCTTATCGAGCACCATATGGCTCCGTAGTTCAAAAGAGTAGAGCGCCAGCCTGTCACGCTGGAGGTTGCCAGTTCGAACCTGGTCGGAGTCGCCATGTAACAAGGTAACTTAGGAGTTTCTGCATAAGAGGGGTGATTCACCTCTCCCAATGTTCTTATAACAGATCGATATCGGTCTGCCGCATATGTGGGGCGTTGTGATAATTGGTAGTCGTGCGGTCTTGAAAACCGTTGGGTGTAACAGCCTTCAGGGTTCGAGTCCCTGACGCCCCGCCACAAATAAATTGTTTTTTTGGAGGTTTTGTATGAAATATACATCAGCAGAGGCCAATAAGTTGCTTCGTCAACTCAACGAACAGAAGGAGCGTTTGCTTAATATCGAATCTCGCAGCAGCACTTTTATTGCAGCTGTTGGCGAAGATATTGAGGATGTGCGTCCAGAATATAGTTATGAAAAGGTTCAGGAACAGATTGATATGCTTAACCACAGGATCCGCACTGTGAAGCATGCAATCAATGTGTTTAATGCAACTCAGGCTTGCTCCGGATTTGATATGACAATTGACGAAATGCTTGTATATATTCCCCAACTGACACAGCAAAAGGGAAAGCTGGAGAAAATGGCATCTCGGCTGCCTAAAGAACGCGACAACGCCTCTTTCGGTTCACATTCTTCTTTGATCGATTATCGCTATGCGAATTATAATGTACAGTCTGTAGCAGATGATTTCAGAACAGTCTCCGAACGCTTGTCAAAAGCGCAGCTTGCACTGGATAAGGTAAATACTGAAATCTATTTCGAGATTGAGATTTAATTTTTCTCCGTCAGCACGCATCTCCAGCCTAAAAGCAAGTAATACATCGGTTTATTGTTTTCTGTTATCGGTTATTCGGATGTTCTTTGTTTTCGATTGTGTTTAATGTTTATGATAGTGCCTTAATTAGATGATAATCTATATCAACGATGTGTGCTGTGAAAACTCTTTGAGGCGACAAGAGTTATCGGTTAGGCGTTGTCTCGTTTGTACAAATACTGGATTGGCGGAATTTGGCAGACGCGACGGATTCAAAATCCGTTGATTTAGATCGTAAGGGTTCAAGTCCCTTATCCAGTACCAATTTGCGAGTTCCGGACTCGCCTCGTTCGGTATTGCCGAGATAGCAGTACGAGAAGCGTTGCGCACCTCCACCCGATTTTGGGTGTGTGTCCCAGTCAATGAAAAACCTGCTCTTATATGGCGATGTAGTCTAATCGGTAAAACACGAGACTTTGACTCTTGCATTCTGGGTTCGATCCCCGGCATCGCTTCCATATGCCCCCATAGTCTAATCTGGATAAAACAGGGGACTTCTAATCCCCAATTCGGAGTTCAAATCTTCGTAGGGGCACCATATACACCGCTTTAGTTTAAAGGACAGAACACAGGGCTACGGACCTTGTAATGCGGGTTCAAATCCTGCAGGCGGTGCCAATATGCAGACAAAATCAGATCGATTTTTTTTGCTGTGGTCGAGCACATATTTCACGGCAAATCTGATCTGTCTGCATGTATTTTATCATCTGGATATAGCTTAGTTTGGTAAAGCGCCGGATTTGGGATCCGGAGACCGCAGGTTCGAATCCTGTTGTCCAGACCATTATGCGCCGTTAGCTCAGCTGGTAGAGCAACAGACTCTTAATCTGGCGGTCTTGGGTTCGAACCCCAAACGGCGCACCATTTTGGCGATGTGGGTGAGTGGTTGAAACCGGCGCACTGCTAACGCGTTAGTCGTAAGGCTCGAAGGTTCGAATCCTTCCATCGCCGCCAAAAATTATAAGGAGGGTATGTCCAATGTTTTGTACCGGTTCAGGGAATTCAATACAGCTTACAGAAATTCCAGATGCTATCTTGGCTTATTACCGGCGTAATAAAGCACAAACAGATCAAATCAGTATCATTGTCGGCACAGATAGTCAAAATTTCAATAATACAAAAATGGTATCTGTTATCGCAGTTATTGCCCATGGACATGGCGGTATCTTCTTTTATGAAATTTCTCGTGAAAACTTGATCCAAAATGTAAAACTCAAATTGCAAACTGAAACTGCTGCCAGCTTAACTTTGGCCGGGGAACTGGTAGACATGTTTGAGGGTAAGGCAATATATAGAGAGATGTTTGCAGAATGTCCATTGTCAATTCATATTGATGCTGGAAATTCGGTTAACGGAAAAACAAAGGATCTTATTCCTGGGCTGGTAAGTTGGATCCGCTCTTGCGGCTACAATGTTGAAACCAAACCAAATTCATTTGTGGCCAGTACAATTGCGGATCGGATTACCAAATAGTGATGATAAACACAAAAAGCCACGCTGAATGGCGTGCATGGCTATCAGGTGTGGCTATTCACATGTGCTGATATGGTGGAATCGGCAGACGCGGTGGATTTAAAATCCACTGGCCGCAGGGCCGTGAGGGTTCAAGTCCCTCTATCAGCACCAATATACGCGTCGATATCCCGTAAACGGTAGCGGCCCTGACTGTAAATCAGGTGTTCTCGGACTCAGCAGGTTCGACTCCTGCTCGGCGCACCATAAGGGTAGAAGTTGTTTTTGTATGTTTAGCCCGGCTCTACATTGTAGCTGCAAAATCAAAACATACGTATTTTCACATGTGGTTTCTGGTGTAACGGTAGCACGCTTGTTTGTGGTACAAGTAATCTGGGTTCGACTCCCGGGATTCCACCCAGACATACAGGGGCGTAAAGATAACAGGAAATCGCCTGGTCTCCAAAACCATGGTACGAGTGTTCAAGTCGCTCCGCCCCTGCCAACATTCCCACGTAGTTCAATCGGTAGAGCGCCTGACTGTTAATCAGGAAGTTGTCAGTTCAAGTCTGACCGTGGGAGCCATATATTTGCGGGTGTACCGAAGAGGTTAACGGCGTGGGCTGCAAACCCATTCTCCATCAGTTCGAATCTGATCACCTGCTCCATTTGGACGCATAGTGTAATAGGCTAACATGGCGGTCTCTCTAACCGCAGAGTCTGAGTTCGAATCTCAGTGCGTTCACCATTTTCGGTCGCATCGGCAAGCGGTCTAAGCCGCAGGTCTTTCTAACCTGTATCGTGGGTTCGAATCCCACTGCGATCACCATGCGAAATTAGCTCAATTGGCAGAGCAACGGCTCGATAAGCCGTAGGTTGTAGGTTCAAGTCCTGCATTTCGCACCATATGCCACGGTAGCTCAGTAGGTAGAGCGTCGGTCTGAAGAACCGAGCGTCGCTGGTTCGACTCCAGCCTGTGGCACCACTCATTTTGCTGGATTAGCTCATCGGGTAGAGCGCTGCCTTCGTAACGCAGAGGTGTTCCGTTCAAGTCCGAGATCCAGCACCATTTGGGAATATAGCTCAGCTGGGAGAGCGCCTGCCTTACAAGCAGGAGGTCGTAGGTTCGAGACCTACTATTCCCACCACTTCTGTAAGATTCTCATTTGGGGGCATAGCTCAACTGGGAGAGCATCTGCTTTGCAAGCAGAAGGTCGAGGGTTCGAGTCCCTCTGCTTCCACCAATTTTCTCATGAGCCGGAGGTTTGTTTTGAAATTAACACAGAAGAAAATCGTTTCAATCATTTTAGTCCTTGCAATCGTTCTTACATCTGTGGCTGGCGGTATTTATTACGGCGTGACCGGAGGTGTGCATGGCACACCGGAAAAGCAGCAAACCCTGCTTAGTAACAAGTCATTTGTGATGAAGCCGCAAAAGGGTACAGAAGGCCCCGCCATTTATCTTACTTTTTCCGATGATGGCTCAGTTGCATATGCAGATGACGCAACCTATTCAACTAATAAGGTAACAGGGATGTATGCAGTATACACGGGTGACGACATTGCCAAGTTGTACAAAGAAAACAAATCCACAGATGGATTGTCTTATAGCGACATCAAAACAGTTAAAGAAGCAGTGGATTCCATGGTAGATGCGCAATTGGCAAAAGACACGACACATGTCGTTTATTTGCAGTTGTCCAATCTTAAAGATGAGACTGGAAAGAACATTGAAAATCGCATCTTCATGGGTGTATCCGATGGTATGGATGGATATTCATTGGAAGAAATGAGCACCAGATCTTATTACCAAATGTCGATTTCTTAATTTTAAGCAAGTATGGCATAATTATAATGTAATTTAATTTAGGAAGAGAGGACTTTTGTCCTCTCTTTTTCCGTATAGGAGGTTTTAGTATCAAAACATTAGTAATTGCTGAAAAGACAAAAGCTGCCAAAGCGCTTGTAAAAGGACTTTATAAAGAGAATTTTAAATTTGTTGAGCCTGGAAAGAAATACAAGCCGCCGAAGAGTAAGGCTGGCTATTTTGAGTCGGACAATGTGATTGTAACATATGCGTGTGGGCATATTTTAAGACTCAAAACCATTGAAGAATATCTAGGCTTGCCTGCAAGTCCTCGAAATTATGATTGCTTGCCGTATGTGCCAGATCAGTTTGAACAAACAGTCAGCGATGATGACTGGAGCAAAACACAATTCGCTATTATTGAGAAGCTATTAAAGCGTAAAGACATTGGGCAAGTGATACATTATGGCGATCCGGATAATGAGGGAGAATTGATTGTAAGGGAAATTTTGTCATATTTTGGATATGCAAAACCCGTAAAGAGACTTTGGTGCAATTCGATGGTCCCAGATGTGGTTGCTGAAGCTTATTATAATGCAGAAGATGATAAGAAATACACTGGTATGTACTACCAAGCAATGGCTCGCCAACAGTTTGATTTTGCTTGGGGAATTAACATTTCAAGATTCCTGACTAAAAAAGCAGGAATGAATTTTCCGGCTGGTCGTGTTTTAGTCCCAATTGTAAAGTGTGTTTATGATAGAGATTTAGCCATCCAGAACTTTAAATCAACCAAAAGCTATGGCATAGATGCGCTTCTTAAAAAAGATGACTGGAAGGTTAAGATTACAACATCAAAACCAGCCATCTCTATGCCAGAGGACCAGAAGACAATTGTTGAAAAAATATGTACACAACTGGCGGCTGCAGATAAAGTTGTTGAGAAGATAGAAACAAAAGAGAAGTCTTTAACTCCAAAGCGTCTATACTGTCTGTCGTCCTTTCAGAGCGATTTCTTTAAGAAATACGGGTACACGCTTGACCAAGGTTTGCAAACGATTCAGAAGCTGTATGAGCGTGGATACTTAACATATCCGAGAACATCAGTTGAATACTTAAGCACAAAAGAAATTCGTGCGATGGAATTCATAATCGCTAAACTCGTTGCGTCCGGTTATGACCTGCAATTTCACGAAAAGAAAAGTGTCTTTGATGACAGCAAGTGCGTAGGGGGACATACTGCTCTAACAATCACCAAACAAATTCCAACAAAAGAAGAGTTGGATGCAATGGACGAGGACGAGCAAAAGGCTTATGCGTTAATTTTTAATCGAACCCTGAGTAATTTCTCTCGCAACGCGAAGATTAAAGAAACACATCTATATATAAAAGCAGGGGAATATCAATTTCATGTTGTCGGTAATGAATTACTTGATAATGGCTTTATGAAATTTGAACCGAGAAGTATTAAAGACCCTCTACCGGCGTTTTCAGTCGGAGAAAAGGTAAATATGTCCTTCTCTGTGGCTGAACGAGAGAGCACACCGCCTCCAAAAATCACGCCACCTGCGTTGTTGGATTTTTTAAAGAATCCGTATGCGGATGAGATTAAAACATTAAACAAAGAAGACGATGAAGAATATTACAAACTTCTGAAAGAAGGCGCTACACTTGGCACCGAGTCAACAACGGCATTGATAGTCAAGAACGCACAAAAATATGGATATATTGCTTTGAAGGGAAAAAGTTATTCAATTCAAGAAAAAGGTGTAGCACTTATCCAGCTCTTAGACGCGTTCGGTATTAACCTTTACAAAGAAAAAAACATTGAGATGAACAAAACGATTGTTGCGATTGGCAATCGTACATACACGCTCGACGAAAATAAGCGTGAGATGAAAAAAGAACTTGATGCGATTTTCTCGCGTATTGCCAATGTGCAAATTACAGTTAATCAGGATGATGCGAAAGTTGTTGGGAAGTGTCCTCGTTGTGGGTGTGATGTAGTCGAACGCAACAGGTCTTTCCAATGTTCAAATAAAGATTGTGAGTTTTACATTTACAAAGAGGATAAGTTTTTTGCAAGGTTTGGGCGTAAAATCACAGCCTCTACCGCCAAGTCGTTGTTAAAAAAAGGCGAGGTCCAACTCAACAAGTGTAAATCCAAAACCGGAAAAGAGTATTCTATTATCATTCATGTAGATTACAGCGGAAAGTATCCCAATTACACGACCAGCTTCCCGCCTACCAAATATAGAAAGAAGGAGTAGTTTTGAAAAAGACAAAATTTGCAGAAGAAAAATCAAAGGGAAGCAAGGCACTTTCGGTTGTTATCATTGTGCTTTTGGTTTTCCTGGCAATTTTTGCCGTATCATTCAGTGAGTCGCATTTATCGTCGAAATCAGACAAGCAAGTATCGGTTGGGCAGTTGGACGCTTCAAGTGAGCCAATGGTTGAGCAAACTAAACTGTATCGTGAATACAATGGTGATGGATTTATCTTGTCTCTCTCAGAACAAGGCGACTATGTTTTGGTTGGCAATGACGCAACCTATCAATTTACGGGTAAATATGTTGTTAAACGCGGACAAGAAGCAATACAAGCGGTTGGCGAAGATACAATTAAGAAAGCGGGTTTGAATCCAAAGAAAATCAACGCGAACAACTTGTATGCAGTCAGTTGTAATTATAATGAGCATTACTTCAAAGGCGGAACAGAATATTATAATGGTAAAATTCAAAATGCTGATGATAGTGCTTTTTATTTTTTGATCTACTTCAAGCAATCTCAAAATCAAGACTTCGTATCCGCCGTACACTATCTTGGTGATATTGCTACCGTTAAATTTGAAAATTCGTTTTTCTAAGAAAAGGGGGAGGTATTTATGGCGAATGACAAGCAATCACAGCGAAGCAACAAATACAATGGCAATAAGAATGTCGTAATCATTGGCATTATCGTTGGTGTTTTAATTGTAGCGATCCTCGGAACGTTATTCATTAAGACAAACAATAATAAAAGCATCAAAATTGACTACGATACTTATACAACGGTGACGGCAAAGCCTGGTCAAGAATATACCACAAAAGATAAGGACGGCAATCTTTATTATATTAAATCCGATGGCATGTATTGTGATACAGATTACGGTCAAATCAAGGTAGAATACCATAAGCCGCTCAATAAGTTTAACACATATTCGTACACAAACGAAGCTTTAACCGTAACAACATTTGACATCAATAAAGATGGCACTTACACTTATACCGTATATTACACAACCGGATGTCGAGATGTGTTTACAGGGAAATACGATATTACAGTTGGCGTGAATAACGCATTTAAAGCGCTGAATATCAAAGATAAGCAGGAATTCACAGATGCCTTTTTTGTGGATTCTGGTGCTATTGATCCGAATAATTTAGTTGTGCTTACAATGAACAAGAAGTCGCTGACTTCTTATGATGAAAACGGCAAAGTCACAGCAAAAATCGACGACATTCTGCATCATCATGTAGACGGAGAAGATAATGAAACAGAAACAAGCGCGGTGAGAAGTTCTGTAAGTTTACAAGACGAGTCCATCTTGGAACAATTCGTTATCTATTTGACCGGAACAAACGACAATATGAATGCCGTTGCATATTCTACAACCAATCGGTTGATCTACAATCAAACAGGAATTAACGGAGAGTTGAGTGTTACACCGTTGAGTAAGGGGGTACAAGATGCACAGTAAAAAAGGAAACGCCTCAGAGACTCAATCGATTCAATCTCAGTTTGAATACTTGCATGGGAAATACAATAAAAACGATTTTGACGGACGTTTGTCATTGCGGTGCTGGTTGTACTTGGGTGGCGCCTTCTTGCTCACTATTGCGGGGATTGTAATTTCTGTAACGACCAAAAACTACTACTATTTGATTTTATTTGGCATTGCTGTTGCTTACTGCATCTGGCAGTTTGCAACATTGCATTTGGCGATGAAAAAGAGCGAGATTGCCTATGCTGAAATGATTTGTCTAGGCTCTAAACGCTCTCATATCGGATACGGAATTACAAACAGCAGAATTTATCGATTCAAAATCACAAATCTCTCTGTGCCAGACGAGTGCGTATTGCTCACAAAAACTGTGTCGGAAAATGACAGTGAAAACGCAAACGACAAAATTGATTTGCAGTTTGCTTACGATTTTAAATGGCGGTCATTAAGCAAAAAGACGCGAGATGCCACGATGAAATACGTCGAAGGTCAGCCGTGTGTCGCCATGTTCCATTTTCGTCACAGCGGTCCGGTTGTGTTTAATAATGCATCGTTAATTTCTGTTCTCCCGGTTGATGTTGATCAGATTTCTACTGAGGCAAAACAATATATTCGGGATTTGCATGATGTCTCTTGCTTTGACGAAAAATAGCTTGAAACGGCGCGCATTGTTGCGCCGTTTTTTCTTTTGGTAAAATCGTGATATAATTATAGCGTTATACTTATTTCTTGCAGTTATCTCTTTGATGGGATGGCTGCTTTTTTTGTCATTAAAGTATAAACTTAATTATTTTTAGGAGGAAATTTTCATGAATAACGAAGAACTTGATATTTTCTACAAGGTACGCAAGGATTTCGCAATAGAGGATGCAGCTCGCGCCATTGAGGAGTATGCTGACGATACTGTTGCGGATCAGATTGACCCTGCAGAGGTTGCAGATGAGTTTCTGGAAAATCACGACTGTAATATTGCTGATAACTATCAGTATCAGGAAATTGTTGAGCGCATGAGCCGAGAACTCATGGCATAATTTGTTTTTGTTTTAACATCAAAGAAAGGAGGTTGCTGTGGGGTCTAAAGAAGTTTCTGCCACGTTCTTGATTGAATACATCAATAAAAGAAAAAATGTGGTTATCGGAACAACGCTCAAGTTAAAAGAGCGCGTGTATCTATTCGGTGATTTACCAGATACACAGGGTGTAGCAATTGACGCTATTGGGTCATACACAGAAGATCGTAAGGGCTTCAATGTGTTGTCTTGGACGTATGAGAGATTGGCACAAGACGATGTGTTCGTTTCTTATGCGCGCACATTTCCGGGAATTGGAAAAATTAAAGCGTTAAAAATCCTGGCTGAATACGGGGCGGATTATGGCGTTTTTTCTGATTTAGGGATAATGCAACAATACTCCGCTTCTCACGCAGCAGAAATCGTCGAGATAGCAAACAAACAACAAACTTCGGATGGTAAGGGTGCATTTATTAAACGACTGGCGGGTTTTGGCGTAATTAAAAAGGCCAAAATTCACAAGATCGCTTCGGCTTTTGACGAATGTGAGTTCTTTTCCAATCCGTTTGCGGCCATTTATACAGCTGGAATCAATTTACCCTTTAGAGTATGTAATTCGATTGTGCTGCAGATGCAATCAGATAAACCGGAGTTGCTCAATCTTGACGATAGAATGTTTTATGGCGTCGAGTATACGCTGCAACAGTTGCTCTCAAGGGGTCACACCTATGTGAATGCGCAAGTGCTGCTTGAAAAGTCAATTGCGACACTTAATGATGGCGTGGTAGACGATGCTTACTTAGTGGACGCTGCGTGTATAAAAGGATATATGAACTTACTTAATAAGAAGCATAAGATCAAGGCCGAAAAAGGCAAAGATGAATTGAGAATCTACAATGCTTTTTATTACGATTGTGAGAAATTCATTGCCGAAGAACTGCATCGCAAACTTGTAAGCAATTTTAAAAAAATCAGTCTGGAAAAAATCCAGGCTGAACTGGATTTGTTCGATTCCAATTCGGCATTCAAACTGGCAGATAGCCAAAGGCTTGCCGTTGAAACCGTGGTGAACAACCCAGTAGCCATTATTACGGGCTCTGCCGGTACAGGTAAAACAACTGTGTTGAACGCGACAATTCAGACACTGGAACATTTGGGCCGCTCAAAGATTGTTCTTGCAGCTCCTACTGGTCGTGCGGCAAGACGAATGTCAGAAGCTACCTCAAGAGAGGCTTCAACATTACACTCACTGCTGCACCTTGGAATTGAAGATGAAGACACTGAGGCGGTCGATGTTTATATGGATGATGAAAAAATAGATGCAGACGCTGTGTTTATTGATGAAACATCCATGTGTGACATTAGCATTATTTACAGACTGCTGCAGAAGCTCAAACCTTCCTGTCGTCTGTACTTTATTGGAGACCCAAACCAGCTGGAAAGCGTCGGATCCGGAAATGTACTTTCAGATATGATTGAGTCCTACTGCGTGCCCGTTGTGAAATTAAAATTCATTTACAGACAGGCTAAAGACTCTAATATTATAATGAATGCTGATCGCATTCTTCACGGACGTCAGAATTTAAGTACCGGTGATGACTTCTTCATTGTTCAAGAGACAGAAACGGAAAAGATTGCCAAGCTGGTCGCTGGTATTTACCAAATGGAAGTTCGCAAGGTAGGCAACCTTTTAGAGGTTCAGTGTATCTGTCCAATGCGCATTAAGGGAGAGTTAGCCACAAATCAGCTTAATAAGATCGTTCAAGACAAATTAAATCCCGGAAATTCTGCCGGTTGCTTTCGAGCAAACGGATTTGTCTTCAAGCGCGGAGACAAAGTGATTTGTTCTAAGAACACAAAGACGGTTCGAAATGGAGATATTGGAATCGTAACGGAATCGCGCAACAACACTTTGGTGTGTGATTTTGAAACAGGCGAGGAGCATTTCGCTGTAGATGATGCCATCGATCTTGGAATTGGGCTTGCGTATTGTATTACTGTACATAAATCACAGGGGAGTGAATTCCAGACTGTGATTATGCCGGTGTCGCGGGAAAATCAAAGCATGCTACGACGTAATTTGTTTTACACTGCAGTAACAAGAGCGAGAAAGAAAATGTATCTTGTCGGTGATCCTGAACAAATTTCTAAAACTATTGCAAACAATCGTACATCCAAACGGAATGGATTGCTAATGCAGAGAATAAGAAAAGAGTTTTGTGCATGATAATAGAAGTCAGCGTCCATTTTGGATGCTGACTTTTTTCTTTTTTCTAAAAATTGAGGTATTAATAGTTGGGTGATATAGTGGACAAAAACAAAGTGGAGAGCGAAAGCGAACAATTGTTCGACGCTTTATACAATAAATACATGCGTCTGATCTACTCGGTAGTTACGCGACGAATTAATGGCAGGGAAGATGTTGAGGATTGTCTGCAGGATATTTTTCTGTATCTTATAAAACATATTGACGCCATGGAATCTGTTGAGTCGGAGTCAACCAAAAATTATGTAGCGACTGTTGCAAACGGGTTTGCAATTACATACTATCATCGAGTAAGTAGACAAAGTAGCCAAAACATCTCACTGGATATATGTGCAGAGATTGCGGAAATGCCAAACGAGAACGGTGGCGAACTAAGCGATATTATCAAGCGCTTACCGGAATTAGATCGCGTTTTCGTATATCTGTCTTACATTTACGGTTATACAAGTAAAGAAATCGGAGCGATGTATGGACTGAAGAGTAGTTATGTACGCAAAAGATTACAAATTGCAAAAAAGAATATGAGAGAGGAGTTAAAGCATTGAAAGATGAAGATGTTCGGAAGTCTGCAATCATCGCACAATATGATGAAGTTAAACACCAAAAACAATCAGAAAAGCCAATTCCATATGGAACATATGAACATTTGCATAGCGCTATTTTCAACCAAACAAAGACAAATAGTGTAAAAAAGCATTTTGTTACAAAACGCATCGTCGCTATTGCAATTGCTATCATCCTAATTGCAGGAGCGTTTGTTTCTTGTATCGCGTTCGTTCCTGAAGGCAAAAATCTTATTACGCGCAGCACCTTGTCAAACATTCTAATTTTCAGTTCAGATACAAAAGGCGACAGCGTTGGCGAAATTCAGATAGAATATGTGCCCAATGGATTTGTATGCGATCATAAAACAAACACGTCGTCAATGATCAGCAGACATTATGTTTGTGATAACGATGAGTGGTTCCAGGTTGAAAAATGTCGTAAAAGAGTAAATGTTTCTATTGATTTAGAAGGATATAAAGAAATTGAGAACACAGGGTCACGTATTGTTTTAGAAAGTACAACGCAACCACAAACTATGCGAATCGTAGAGTATAAAAATGATTATATCTACATTATTACCGGTACAGTTAGCACTCATATAGATCGGGATATAATGTGCAAGATTTCCGATGGTGTTCAATAATTTCACAATCATTACAAGATAACAGATATTATATTATGAAAACGGAGGATTTGAAGTGAAAAAAATCGTTTCTTTTTTAGTTGCATTGTTCATTATGTTAACAAGCGTGGTAAATCTAACGGCATACGCCGGAGAATCTGGAGCTGCTGATAATTCAGACATTGAACAGCGCTTTGTACATATCAGCTCACACGCTGAGTCGTTAGATAAATCCGGCATTACCGCCACATGTTTCGCAAGCGTCAGCGCCAAATCGAAATGCAAAATTACAATTAATATGTATTTGCAGAAGAAAGAGGGTACAACTTACGTTACAAAGCGTGACTGGACCGCAACTGGAACCGGAACGAGCCTTTCAATCGAGAAAAAGCCCGTTATTGATATTGCTGGGAAGTACCGATTGTATGTTCACTATCAGGTCGGCAATGAGCAATATTCGGCTGTTGCTTATTAACCGAGGCATTCATAAAGAACCGTTTTGCCACAGCGGGGATTGTCAGCTATGAAAGAGATTATGTTCTTAAAGTGGCAACCATAAGTTATCTGTCTACACACTATTTATCTATGAATGCGTTCCTGTTTTCCTGGGACAGGGCAATGTCTTTGTCCCAGTTCGTTTTGAGGTTTTTTTATGATTTTAAATGTAAGTAACAATACTGATTTAGTTCGTTTTTACAATGGCTGGTTGCAAAAAAGGTTTGATGATGGCTATTTTGCGGTTGAAACAGAGAAATTAAACAATATCTACGAATTGAGTCCCAAAAATTTCGAATTGGTTGTTTTTCAAACTAAAGATCCGCATAATCTCTTTGAAGATTTTGAGTATCTGGATAAGCTTGGATATCAATCTGTAGCGATGGTCACGTTGACGCCATATAAGGCAGAGGTGGAACCGGCGCTTAATAAGAGACAAGTCTTAGAAGATCTGGCATTACTGGGTAAGAAATATCCGCATCGTGTCGTCTGGAAGTATTCTCCGATTATCATCAATAATGAATATAGCGAGAAATATCATCTCAAGAAATTCGATAGTTTGTGTCAAAAGCTATCCGGTGCCGTTAGGGCGTGCATCGTTGAATTTGTTGAACCTTTTGAGCAACCTATACATGCTTGTCTGTATTCTGCTGTTGTTGATATGGGCACAAAAACAAAAATGCTTTCTAAAATGCAAGAAATAGCACAAAAATATCAAATTACAGTTTACGCGAAAGGCACAAAGAATTCGGTTGTAAAGCTTATGCGCAGCATTCTGTGTCACAGTGGTGTCTCAAAGGATGCAAACATTGATGTTTTTGATATGGGTTTGCCAAATACTTGCAAGGGAATGTGTCAATACTGCTTCGTAGGTGGTAACAAGTTTGTCGGTAAGCGCACCAATTGCCTGGCTTCCTCGCCAATTATGATTGGTGAAGTAAACAAAACAAAAAAGCATATTAAACGCAAAATTGCGCGCTTGACATAACTATTTTGCTGTGGTATAACTTAATTATAAAGTTATATATGAAATTGAGTCACCGACTCTTCTTATGTTATTTTTTTACATTTGAAGGGCCGGTTTTTTTGTTTTGTATATGATTTATTTTTTTAGTAAGGAGAAACAAATATGGCAAAAAAGAAGACGGAACAATTGGTGCTGACAAGAAAAGTCTCTGATTTTAACCCGGTTGACTATCTCGAGACCGGCACCCAAATCGAGACAAACGAGTTCGGCCAGGAAATTACCAAAAAGGTAAAGTACCTTCCTGCACGGGCACGTCAGCTGTGGTTTAATCTCTATGTAGAAGAGACAAAGAAAGTCATGTCATTGACAACGGAACTGCAAAAGTTCAGCAACAACATGATTATTCAGAAGGCCACGCTGACGGAGGTGTTGTTCCCTGGAACAGAAAATCAGATGATATTCCCCGTAGCAACGGGGCAGGCAAGTGCCTACCAGGATTCTGACCCGTCTGCTTTGGAAAGATGTGAAACCATTGCAAAGGCCCGCTGCTTGGGTTCTGCAGGTTTTTCCATTCGGGAGGAGCAGATGTTTGACGAGGGAGAAAAGCCCGTTGACGGGCCTCTCATTGACCGTCGGAGTGCGGTAAAAGCTGATTCTGATGTAACTGGTGATGCAAAACCAAAAACTTCGAGAAAGAAGAAAACAAACAAGCCCAAAGAAGAGGAAGTTCAAGAAGTACCTGTAATCGATGAGGCACAGCCGGAGCATCTGTTTCCGCCTGTGGTAGAGGATGATGAAAGCGAGCCCGACACAACGGATGTTATTTTGTCTGATGACGAAAAACACCTTGAGAAGTGTCTGATGGCAAACTTCCCTTACGGCTCGTTTAGAGGGCAAAATGTTATCGATGTTATCGACAACCCTGGCTTCATCACTTTCGTTAAGAAAATGAAAGGCAGGGACTACAAGAACAACTTGGTCAGCGATGATTTGACCCTGAATGAGCTGATTGCAACGCTGTGTCGTTATCTTGATGATCCGACACCTTCTGATCGGACCACTATTCTCGACACAATTAAGAGAATGCGCTCAATATAAGAAAGCATTCGAAAAATAAGAAAGGAGGAAATGAGCTTATGCAGTTCAAGGATAACAAAGAAGACATCGAATATCTCAAGCAGAATGTGTCTATCCAGACATACGCCGAGGATATGGTCGGGATTACGGAGTGGAAGCAAGTTGGTCGTTCTTATGTAACACCCAAGATTGAGTTTGCAGCTCCGGACTCGAATGACATGTCGTCCCTTGTAATTGACCTGCAAGCCAATTGTTTTTGGCGTAACTCAGGCAAGGGCAGAAACCCGCACGGAAGCATCATCGATTTTATCATGAATACGGAAGACGTGGATTTCAGTCAGGCAGTAAAAATCTTAATTGATTACGGAAATCGCTTTTTGGCTGGCATTCCAGATCGGAATGAATTTGCAGCTGCTGCAAAATCCAAAAGACAAAGTTCATTGCGTAATGTTAGCAGGGAGTTTAAACTGCCTCTACGTCATCCTTGCGATGATCCACACACCGGTTATAAACGACTGTTTGCATATCTGGTGGGGTTTCGAAAGATTACACCGCATGTTTACGACTACTTTATTGATAACAATTATATGTATCAGGACCTTACCGGTAAGTGCATATATGTGTCTTACAATGAAGACGGTGTTCCTGTATTTGGTTGTGTTCGAGATACCAACTGGAACGAGCGTATTACTTACGGTGTGACCGGCAGCGATGTAGATCATGCATTCTACATTAACAATCATTCAAATAAAATGGTTGTTACGGAAGCTGTGATTGATGCAATGGCGTATATGTCCTTGTTTGATCTGAATGGTGATGATTTCGCCAAATTCAACTACCTGGCGCTTACCGGGTGCTCAAAATACAAGTGCATCAAGTATTGGCTGGAAAAGGACCCGTCTATTGAAACCATTTATCTTGCCTTGGACAATGACAAGGCCGGAGAAAATGCAAGAACGCACACAAAGAAGATGTTGAGTGATATGCGTTGGGATGGAAAAATTGTTGATGTACGTGCCGAACACGGGAAAGACATCAACGACGAGCTCAAGTATGTTGTTGCACAAAAGGGGGAAGTAGATGATAACCAACAGCTTAAAGCTGGATAGCTACTTGATCGGTATCAATCGGTCCTACAAAGACAATGGTAAATATATCTGCTTTTACACGCAGACACATCTGCCGGTTGTTATTGATAAAGCCAGAATTACCGATCAAATTCTTTTAGACTGCGCACGATTTGCCTATAATGGAGATATTTCGTCTATTCGAAATTCTCGCGATTTGTTTGGTAAAATCAATTGCGTAGTGATGGTTGGCGATACAGCCAAGCGTTTTCTCAAGGACGCTTAAAAATTAAATAAAGAAGTCTCATTTGAGGCTTCTTTTGTTTTACAAAAAAAATCAAGGAGAGATAAGTTATGCGTATTAAAAGAAATGATGGTAAATTCCAAATGTATGTAATCAGTGCTGTTGATATTCAAAGAATCGAAGGCTGCACATATTCTCAAGCTTGTTGTAAAATGAAAAAATATGATTATTTTTACATCAATTCCCGTCGCTATATTCTGGCAAGTGATTACTTTACAAATGGCTATCTGGTAAGTGAAGCAATGTACTATTCACACTTGGGGGAGGGCGTTGACACGAAAGTCATTAAAATACGCCCTGCAATGTACACGGTTGAGGATATTATGGACATTTTCAGCGTAGGGAGACCGAAGGCCGAGAAAATTATGGATGTTATACCCGGTGCTTTTATGCTTGACAACGTTCGGTATGTGTACGATAGGGACTTTGTTGATTGGCTGGAAAGCCTACCCAATAAACGCTTGAATGTTGCATAATTTGTCTCGTTTACAAAAATGTGTTATAATTATGACGTTATAAGTTATAACAAAAAAGAAATTGATTTTAAGACGGTCATCCTTGTGGTGTCCGTCTTTTCATATTATTGTAGGAGATAAAATGGCATTAAGAAAATTCACAAAACCAATCGAAGAATTGAGAGAGCAATATTGGCCTCTGCTTGATTCTTATGTTAGTCAGTGTTTATTTGATGGCTTTGATCGGTATGTTGTCTTGTCCTATAAAGATGACATTATGCTAAAAGATGCACCATCGCAGTACGATGTTGTGTTGGCAAAGATCGTGCTGACGTATCGTGACAAACAGCTGAAGGCAAAAGTCGTTGAGCATGACAATCCATATCAAATTGTTCAACGCATCAAATACAAGGACAACGAAGGTATTAAAAACAAATACATGTTCTTGTATCTACCCCTTACCAAAGAATACACCTTGAATTTCCCAAACAACAAAGTACGTTTTAACTCATTTGAAAAACTGAATGAAAAGTTTAAAAAATTTGAGTTTGTGCCGAAATATGACAGGGATTATTATTTAGGTGTTTCTTAATATACAAATAAAATTAATTGCCAGAAAGGAGAATTATTATGGCAAATAAAGAAAATCGAGGCAGAGACATTGCAATTTTTAATTTTACCGGCAGACTAGTAGCTGACGCAGAGGTGCGTACCAACAAGTCCGGCAAGAAATTTGCAATTTATACAGTTGCTTCTCAGACATTCAGTCAGGATCATGCAAACTTTTATGACTGCACGCAGGGTGGCGATATGGGTTGGCTAAAGAAAGGCATGCCCGTGGCTGTATCTGGTGTTCCTGAATTCAAAGAATTCACAGACAAAGAGGGCCATCAGCGCAAGAAGCTCTGTGTACGGGTAAATGATTTGACTGCCTTTGGTGGTCAGAACGGTAATGGCGCTTCCAAGCCCGCTGCTAAGACTGAGCCTGCATCCGAAGATGTGGGTGAAGAGGTGGACGAGGACGACGATCTGCCCTTCTAAACTATAACAAAAAGAGACGCTTATGCGTCTCTTTTTTTGTTTTGATTTTGTTTTGTGTTATAATTATGGTGTTAATTATATTCTGCGCATTTGCACAGAGGTTATAGTTATAAAAAAAATAAACATTAAAAACAAAAAGAGTCGTCAGTTTTTTACTGATGGCTCTTTTTTTTATTAAGGAGGAAATTTATTATGGCAAATAGAACGAAATGGAATCGAGCGGCACTGACTGCAGCAAATGAGGTTCCTAATGATATCCATGGGGCAAACAATGTTGCCAAATTGATTAATTACTTTTTCAATTTGATCAGCGACAAAAAACTTAGTGTTATTATTGCTGAATCTGACCAAGGCGCTGTGGCCGTCGAACTGCAGTACGCCTATAAGTCTCGGGTAGTCACTGGCTGCTGGTATCAAGGCGAAATTTACTTTGATAAACGGACTATTGGTGGCGAGTCAGCAGTTGATGCAATGTTTATTGTCATTGCGTCTTGCATGACAGAAACTTCATCTGCACTCGACAAGGAAAAAATTGAGCAAAGGATTGTTAATCTTGAAGATAGCAATTCCAGAATGGTTCCTTGGCGTCCGCTTTCGTTAAGCGGACCTGTTTTGCCGGCGTTTTTGAACAACTTAACGCCTCTTGTGACTTTGTGTGCCAATGGAGTTCCGTACCCATATGCGGTGAACGGTCTCGGCATCTCTGCAAAGGCGTTGCCGATGGATGCGAAGCAGACTGTCAATTCAGTACCTGCATTTAACGAACGAGACTGGACTATCAGACAGGAAAATTCCTACAACAAGTTTGAGAAGGAGCGTATTGCTTCCAATCAGCTTGTCGAAGGTTATGTTCCTACAAACAACGATAAACTGTTTGTGTCTCGTCTGTATAATGGCATCCAAAAGATGGGGAAAGCACCTGCTTTCTTCTTTTATGGACCTGCCGGAACTGGTAAGTCTGAAATGGGTAAATATTTCAGCAAGATGACCGGAATTCCGTATACTTTCATTTGTTGTTCTGCAATGACAAACGAAAGTGATCTGCGTGGTAAGCCTAACAAAATTGCTTCTAACGGAGCGCTTGTTAAGTTCTTTCAGCGTGCAGTTAAAAGCCTTTGGAAAAAGGATGTTGATGTGACTGGCATCGATAACGATGAGATTCAGTATTCCTTAACGGAACTGGTATTGGCTTGTCGTTACGGCTGGATAATTGAAATCCAGGAGCCCTCACTGATTATCAACGCCGGTACGCTTGGCTTTTTGAATTGTGTATTGGACTCCAATCGCACTTTGATCTTGCCGAATGGTGCGCAGGTACCCATTCATCCGAACACCACATTCATTTTTACAACGAACGTGGATTACGAAGGATGCAATCCCTTCAACCTGTCCCTGCTGTCCCGTGTTGCTTATGTCAAGAAAATCGACGCACCGACAGTTTCTGAACAGATTGACCGTGTGATGTCTGTTACCGGATATCAGGGCGATAGGGAAGATGTGGCCAAGGTCATTCATGCCATTGGCGAGTTGCAGGAAATCATCCGCGATCAAAGCATTACGCAGGGCATTGCTGATATTCGTGGGGCAATTGATTGTATCAATGATTACCAGTTCAATGGTGGGACTTTACGACAGTCTGCTGCCCTTACGATTGAAAATAAGACCTCTTTGGAGGATGGTTATGCTGAAATTATCAGCGACAAGCTTGACTCTATTTTGGGTCTTAATTAAGGAGAAATTCATGAATAAAAAAGAACTGCGAGAGTTTGTGAAAGAAAACACTTCTCTCAAGGAAATAGTCAAGGCATCTGGTTTTCGGTCAGTCCTACAAGGGCTGGCCAATTCCAGTTTAAACTATTATAGTTTCAAGTCTGTACCGATTCGTACAGATTTTGCCCCTGACGGAAAGATTGCCTGGATTTCCGACAAAGAGTGCTACATCAATTTGGACTCTGTGCTGGATAAAGGTCTGAACTTTGTGGAGCGAAAAAAACTTGCGCTTGGTAAGCTGACTCACGAGGTTTTTGGTCATGGACTGCATACGAATTTTGCCAGAGCTGCAGAGTTGCAGGAGAAAAAAGTGTTCCCATATGGTGAATATTTTGACGGCTTTCAGCAAACCGATGAAGTAGAGAAGGCTTACGGAATTTCGAAAGAGTTATTTGATAAGCTGTTTTTTAAAATTGCGAACATTGTTGAGGACCCGGTAATTGAGTACCTTGCTGTACAAAAGTACCCTGGATTTGCTTCCTATGTAGATGCTTTGACAGAACGTCTACGGCAACATATTTCAGCAGAAACGCCTCAAAGCAAAGATATTAATGCATTGCTTAATTTGCTTCTTTGCCAGGCAAGAGGTTGCTTTTCGGATGAAAGTCTGAAGTTGTATCCGGAATTAAAGGATACGCAGCCTTTGTTTGCTGTGGAGTCGATGCCAAATTATGAGGATCGTCTTCACGTTGTTGGAAAAATTATGCAGATCTTGTGGAAGTATTTTAATGAATACTTTGAGCAAGCTGATAGAATCCAACAGGCACTCAATATGCTGTCTCAATTTGCAGATGACAATGCAATCTCTGATGACCAGAGTGAGATGAATGAGCAAGAGGATGGACAAGGACAATCGCGTTCTACAATGGTTGGTCAAGCCAATCAGAGACAGAGTGCTCAGTCAAGCCAATCTTCTTCTGACAATTCAAGCAAGGACAATCAGAGTGGCTCCGAAGGCTCTCAGAATGACTCAGAAGGCAGTAAGGCTGAACAGCCTAGCACTGACTCGCAAAACAAAGAAAACGGCGCTGAAAGCGCTTCTACGGGCTCTCCAAATGATGAATCTGGTGAAAATGATACTAACGGCAAAAATGCCGTTGGTTCCAAAAACAAGCAACAAAAAAGTTCTGAAAATAAAAATCAGAAGGCAGACGGCCAGAGCCAACAGAATGAAGAAACAGATAAAAGCAAACAAGCGCCTATTGATCCTGCTTTCAGCAAAGCACTGCAGGATATTTTTGCAAAAGCCGAAAACGAAGCAAACAAATCTTCTGAATCAGTTTTGAATAAGATCTTTGCCGAACAAAACCTGGAAGATCTAAATCGACAATATGAAAATCAGGAATTCGGTAGATTTATCAAAGATGGCAGAGTAGCAAATCTGTCACACAGTATTCGCAGAGATTTTGAGACTGATGTAAATGCTTATAATGCAATTTTCACATCAAAAGAGAAGGCAATTGCGAAGACGTTGGCCAAAAAAGTCCTAAAAGTTCTCAAGGAACGTCGAAAAGGGAATATCTACTATGAACAAGATGAGGGCATTATGTTGGATGTCAACGCGTATGCGTCTGGTTCGGAGCGAGTGTTTATGGATATCACCGCACCGACAAAACGTCCGCTGTGTGCTGTCGAAATCATGGTTGATGAATCTGGCAGTATGGACGGAGATCGTGAGAAAGCAGCAAGACTAGCAGCAATGTGTCTGGAAGCGTTTTGCAGAGAGCTTAAAATTCCATTTGGAGTTTACGGTCACTGTGAGCACGAAAGTGTTATGATTAACGAGTATCTGAAGATGGATGACGTCAAGAACAACATCAATGCTTCAAAACTTGTGTTTATGCAAGCACATAATGCTTGTAATCATGATGGTTACGGACTTCGTTTTGGCATTTCCAAGCTAGTTAAGCGGCCAGAAACACAAAAGTTTTTGTTCGTGTTGTCAGATGGGCGTCCGAATGGTACTGGTTACGGCCATACACAAATGGTTCACGATATGGAATATTTGAACAAAATATGTAAAAAATCACATATTGCAATTATTCCTATCGCTATTGGCGACGATTTTTATAATCTGCAAGCCATTTATGGCAAAGAACTTGTAGATGGCCGAGATCTACAAAAACTGCCGACAGAAATAGCGAGAATTTTGCTGGCAAAAATCAAAAAGCTTTTATAATAAAAAGGCGACAGAGAAATCTGTCGCCTTTTTTCTGTTCATTTGTAAAATTTGTCCGAAATTCACAAAAGTGTTATAATTATTTTAACAAGGAGAATGCAGCTGCCATAACTGGCACGAAATGCGTTCTCCTTCTTTTTATCTTTTGTGTCTTGTGTTCACAGAACAAAAAAATACACGAGACACTTAAAACAATCCAATACGATGAAAGGAGGATTTCGATGCCGGAACACAAAAACGAATACAGTTCGCCGGAAATGATGATCAATGTAAGCGACCTTCTCAAGAAAGACTCACACGGTAATATGTGCATTCCGTATCAGGTAGACATTCGTTTGTTTAATGGGAAGAAGCTGAAGGCATTTGCGAAGGTGACTTATGGACACATTGTAATCAATGACATTTGTATTCTTCAGCGCTTTGGTAGAATTACGATTGTATATCCATCAAAGAGACTAAGCAAGCGTAATGGTAAAGACACATTTGTAAGCGTTGCTTTTCCAAATACCCCTGAAGCTTCAAAAGAACTGAATCGGGGTATTATGCAAGCGTACAAGATCGCTTGTCAAAAAGATACAGATGAGCGCATCTCTACGATTCCGCAGGCTGCGTAATAAAAATTAAGAAATCAAACAACACGGCGGGAGTGGTACAGTTATCAGATGTGCCTTCCCGCTTTTTTTTATTAGAAAGGGGTGATGAATTTGTGACACAAAAATCGAAAAATATTCTTTTAGGAACAATCTTTTCTCTGATATTCCTTGGAATTTTCCTTTGTTTCCCGAGCATGGCATACGCTGCCAAAGCACCGTCAGTAACACAGGCCGCAGGTATGGCTGAAGTAAAAAATATTATTGGCCAAATTTCTCCTTGGTTTAATTCACTATGTGTGCTTGCGACAGGCTTCTCACTTATTCAAGTTATGGTAAGTCGAGATCAAAAAGTTGTGTCCGGTGCTTTGAAATTTATAACAACAATCTTTGCTGTATTTGTAATTTTCAACTTGTCCGGAGCTATCATTCAGTTTGTCGGTCAGGCTGTGCCAAATCACTCCTATACCTATTCAAATGCCAAAGATCCGAGTATTGGCGGTTTCAGCAGTGGCTTGTTTAAAGATGGGAAAACTAAATAAGCAAAGATGCGGAATATCTCCGCTTCATGATAATCAACAAAATACTTACAAAACACTACGAAAGGGGGATTACGTATTATGTTGACAAAAAAGAATACGCTTCAAAACAAAAACAGCAAAAAGCTAAGCAATTACATCTCCGCTATGGCTGCTTTTGCTGTAACAAGTGCAATGGCAGTTCAAGCGTTTGCAGCTACTGGCTTAAGCGATGCAATTTTGAATGTCATCAAGAGCCTTGGTACATTGCTAAACACAGTGTTTACACCACTTTGTGTTCTGGTACTTGGTATCTCAATCGTGACGATTATGATTGGCAAGTCTTCCAAGTCTGCAGATGAAGGCATTAGCTGGGCTAAACGCGCTGTTGGATGCTTTGTCGTGTTTTTCCTGCTTGGCTCTATCTTGACATATGGTGTCAGCTTGTTCGCCGGAACGCAATACGATTTCGGTGCGGCTAAAGCAGCAGACATTATGAGTTTTGCTCAATTATTCTAAACCATTAAAGAGTTAATTCATCAAGGGGCTTAATTCATTTAAGCCCCTTATTTTTTAGAAACGGAGGTGAATACACAAATGGTTGGAAGTAGTCTAATCACAAGCATACTTAGCGATGTAATCTGGGCATTGTTGTCTGGTCTGCTGCAACTTGTTCTCTCACTGTTAAACACAATGGGCGAATTTTTCATGAAACCATTTAACTTTTCTACCAATATGTTTGTGTCTATGTTCGGGGCAACATTCCTGAATCAGCTCAACACTATCATTACAACTGCTGGTTTATCTATTTCTATTTTGCTTTTAATTTTCGGCCTATTGCGCGTATATAGTGGAAGATTAAATGATGATATTCCGAACCCTTATGCATTGGTTGGTAAATTCATTATTGCTATTTTTTGTAACTACTGGTTAGCAACCGCAATCACAGACTATATTTTTCCATTTGCTCAATCTTTCTTTAACAAGGTGCTGAATCTTCAACTCCCGCTATCAAAAGTGAGCGGAACTGACTTGTTAAATAAGTTGACAGATGGAACTCTTGGTTCTTTTTCTAATTTTGTCATTTCTACGAATGGCACATTTAAGTCGATTGAAGCTTTGTTCGGAGTGCTTCTATTTTTGATCTGCGTTATAGCGGCAACAATCAACTTATTTAAGCTGGTTGCTGAAAATGCAGAACGGTATTTCACGATCAACTTATTGGTGCTAAGTGCGCCACTTGCGTCAGCGACTATCGTATCTGAAAAGAGCATCCAAATTTTCAAAAACTGGTTCAATTTGATGATTTCAAATGTTTTGACCATCATATTCAATCTTGTTGGTTATAAGTTGTGTCTGCTTGCGTTCAGCAACTGCTTTTCTGCATGGGGTCGTTCTACAGGCGACTTGTCAACAGATGCTGGTACAAAAATCTTGTCTCTGATTTCTCTTATTGCTATCAGCAAGATGGCTCAACGGTTAGATCAGCTATTGGCACAAATCGTGTTTAAGGTTAATCCGATCCAAAATAGAAGCTTCCTGATGAGTAGTCTTGGCGTTATGAAGAGTCTAGAGACTGGCTCAAAGCTACTTACTGGCAAGGGTCTACATAGTCTTGTTACTGCCCCATTCAATAGAGGCGGCGGTGCTGGTAAATCAGCATCTGGTGGAGCTTCAACTGGCGAAACGCCATCAGGTTCAAATGCAAATCCTTTAAGTGGCATTTCTGGTGCTTCAGACACGCCGGTTGCAGGCAAGAAAAGCAACATAATTAATGCGGATGCGCCAATTAAACAAGGGGCTAAACTTGGAGAAAATACACTTGGCATGCTCGATAAAAATAAATTTGACCGCAATATGGATGGTTCCCTGGCCGGACTTCCAAACTACGAAACAGACAAAGATGGCTCTATCGATGCATCTCAGGTTATGGATGCTCTGTCTAACAATGGACGCATCACGCCAGCTCAAGCATCCGGCGTTATGAGCGATGTACAAAAGACACTCAAAAAAGGGAATGCGGTTGTTGGCTTCAATAGTGGTAGACCAGTTATTGCGAAAGTGGACGGTCATCGTGCATCAGGTGCAATTTCACCAGAAGCTGTGGCGGTTAACTATAACAGAGCACACGGCGGCTTACAAAAAGGTGACAATCCGAGCGTCGGAACATTTACATTTACAGGGAATACCGCAGCGGATGCAACAAAAGCTGCAACGACTTATGCAAAAGAAAACGGAGTTGTACTCACAAGTATGAACACGGCTTACAATTCCGCAGGAGCTGTTGGCTCTTATTCGTTCCGTAGCATGACAGCAGACGACTTGAATCGCAAAGGTTCAAAGTTTGTCGATCCTGGATTCTCGTCAAGAGGACAATATGAAGAAAATGAGCAATAAATCAAATTAGGCGCAAGAAGGGAGGTTTAGGAATTGGGAAATGAAGAATTTGAAACCAATCAGCAGAACATAAATGCTGGTGATAATACAGGAATAGAAAAAAGCAATTCCTATTCCGCTGACAGTAATCAAGAAAAACAGTCTACAAAACAGCCGATGGGGAAAGTATCATCCCCATCGGCTAACGCCACAGGACCGGACTTCAAAGGCGCAGCTGACAAAATGAAATCAGCTTCCAGTACATTTTCCGGAAACACACAAAAAAATAGCGATAAGAATCGTCAACCGAACGGAGATCCAAATGGACAAACCTTTGACGGCCAAGACCAATCGGATGATTCCAAACAGAAAGACACACCAAACTCTAACAACGAGCAACAAAAAAACAGTCAAAAGGCGGCTGAAAATGTAAATAGTGGCAGCGCAGACTCAGGCGGTGCCGGTGGTGCTGGTGGTGCTGCAGATGCAGTCGGGATTGCCAATGCTGCACGTGGTGCTGCTCAAGACACTGCGCATCTCTATCAAGACAATGGTAAAAGCGACATTGAGAATACCGCCGGAGACATAAAAGATGTTGCTGTTGGTGCCGGTAAGGTTGCAGCAAAAGCCTTAGCAGACGACTATGCGGGTGCCATTAAAGACGGAGTTCGCATTATACCTGCAATTCTTAGAATCGTTTTGCCGATTTTATTTCTTCTTTGCGCTATGATTGTGCTATTTTTAAGCACTCCGGCGATGATTTGGAATAATATTAACAAAAGCTATTCTGATTGGACCTTAAAACAGGCAACAGTGGCCATAGACGATGCTGTGTCCGATGCAGCCTGGAGCACTGTTAATCATATGAAAAAAGATTTAGGCAATAGCAAGGTTATTCCAAATTTTGATACTCTGTGTAACTCATATTATGACGAAGAACATTTCGGTGGATCCGGATATGCCTACCAGATTGATGGCGGTGGAGAGTTTAGTATTGGAGTAGACATGGACGGCTATACGGGAGCGAATTTAAACGATGCGGTATTTCGTTATGTAGATCCTGACAACAACTGTGTAGAAGTCGTTTATAAAAATGCTTATGCCGGAAGCGGATCTTCAACATATGACTACACCTACTCGGAGATTATTAACGCGTTTGTTAAATACCGCGAGAAGCTGATTGAAGAAAATGGCGTTGTGTCTGTATTCACTGAGGGATTAGATGCTGTAAAGCGATACATAAAAACAGGCGGGAAATCTGTTTTTATCGATGTTGGCAGGGTCGTGAGCAAGGTTGGGAATAGCACGGCGTCAAGATTCAATATGACTCAAGTTGCAGATAATTTTGCAAAAATGGAATCCGATCTTGAAAGCGTGGATGCCAATATGGCCAGTTGGGGTCTTACAGACACATCTGCGCTCTATTACTACATGCACCAGTCGGATGTGGCAGATAAAATGTATGATTATTCTTACCAAGTGGGAAGCGACAAGATAAATGTTGGCAGAAATTTGATTTCCAATATTGACAAAGCATATTTGAGCGATACAACAGAGGGGGATACGAATTACCACTCCATTAAACGCATTATTGTTAATGTATCGGTATTTGCAAACGACGATAATAAAAATGAGCAGCTGAAGAATGCTGACGGTACTACAAGTTCTCGCTTTGTGCAAAAGATCTTCAACCTAACTGATAAAGAAATGGAAGAAGTGGCCGGAAAAACTCTTATTTCTGATGCCATTATAGAAGCAGCCACAAATACGCCCGAATATGAAAAAGGCGATGAGAAATACGATCCGTATTGTAAAATGACGCCAGCACACACGGTTTATGTACAGCTTTGTGGCGGCGAGAGTCTATTGAGTCAATTAGAAGGTGATGGACTTCTTACCGGAAACCTGACCGAAGCAACTGCACGACGTTATGTAGCAGTTATGGCAAAAAGCTATGTCGGTAATCCGACGCTATCTAACCGAAAGGGCGTATTCGTCACTGACGATATGTTCGAAAACATGATGAATGGCAGCGTAAAGAGCATTTATGCCACAAAAGACTCTGCCGGAAATGTAATTAAATACAACGAAGAGACCTTTACAAAAGGCGAGTTGGCCAAAGGCGAAGATGGTTTGTTTGTAACGTGCATCTACCAAAAGGCTTTATCCAATTCTAAAGTAAAGTTGAGAGAGTATCTGTTTCCTGGACAGTATAGCACAAAGAACGGAAAAGCAAATCAGAATTTCAAGATGATTGCCGGAGAGGAGTATTATGAATATTACAGACACAATCTCTCCAAAGATAAGGCAGTCCAGGCCAAAGTAAAAAACAGCTACCACGCATTGATTAAAGAATCAAAGCCGTACAAAGAAGGTTGGAAAAACGCATTTAATAAAAACAGTAGTACGCACATCAAGCAAGGCGATATGCTATTTATGAATGCGGCATTCTATTGGACAGCTGGAGAGCAGGGGAATGAGCTTGGAGAAAAACTTAAGAATTATCCAAACATCGCAATGGCATCTCTGTTCGGACAAAAGAATAATAAAAATTACGACGCAGCCTTTGCCAAATATAGTAATCACAACTGGGCATATCAGGTTGGCATTGTAACAGGTGTTAATTTGACAAACAAAACAATCAATGTGGCTACTTATAATTATGACGATGAGCCATTCAAAGCAAATCTGACGGATTATAAAGACTACAAAGATTGGTCTGTAACGAGAAATATTCGCGGATCCAACTTTACCGTGACAAATGTGCGAATTGATGCCAAAACCGGAACCGTAACGCCTATCGATAAGACTTTATCACACTATTATCATTTGTATTCTGTAACCGGATATGCGCAACCTGACTATCAGTCATTTGTTGATGCTTACAATGCTGCGTATCAAGAGCAATTGGAGTCCATGTCCTCAAGCATTGATACATATAGCACATCTGGTGTGCTTGGATGGCCTACAAAGAGCCATAAGATTACAACCGGATTCTACGGTTACGCAAACCATAATGGCGTTGATTTTGCCGTTCCCGTGGGCACAAAGGTGTTTGCCGCAGCTGATGGTGTTGTTGCCGAGTCAACATATACAACATCAGGCGGTTCTGCAGGTAATGGCTTGAAGGCACCAAATGGTCTGGCATATAGAAGCTTCGGTGAACATATTTATATTCGAAGCGGCAATGTAACGACACAATATTGCCATCTATCCAAAAGAATTGCAAAAAAAGGTCAAAAGGTTACAAGGGGACAACTTATCGGGTACTCTGGTAATACAGGTAACTCAACTGGTCCTCACTTGCATTTTGGCTATTTGGTGAATGGCTCGTACAAAGACCCATCAAAACTCTTTACTACAACTGTAAAACACACTTACAAAGGCCGCACCTATTCTCCCGGAACATCATACAAGATTACCGCAACACACTATTGCGCTTGTGCTATTTGCAACGGAACGGGCGGAACCGGAACGACGGCCAGTGGTAAAAAGATACGAAATGGTATGTCGGATCCGCACTACATTGCTTGTAACTGGCTACCATTAGGGACGAAAATCAGCGTCAAGATCGGCAATAAGACTACAGTGTATACAGTAGCAGACAGAGGCGGTAGCGATTTTGATATTGCCCCCACAGGCAACAATCGTGGACGTATTGATATTTTCACGCCCGGAGGACACTCAGAGTGCTACCGGATCGGCAGAGAAGACGGAACCTTGCAAATTCTTTCTTGGGGTAAAGGATAATATTTCCTGCATTTCCTGATATTACCAGGTCAATAATGCTTCGGTGTTATTGACCTGTTTTTTTGACTATGTTATAATTATTGAGAAGATGAAATCAAAGAAGTCCTTAAAAAGAATGCCTGCGTAAATTGAATCACACTCAAAGAATCCATCGGAATGATGGATATGCGTAAGTTGTATCTTTTTCTTGGATTTTTTTGAAAATATGAACTGAATAGATGCACAAATAGGCAAATGTGCAATTTAAGGAGAACTATCATCTGATAGTTCTCTTTTTATTTTTACTAAAGGAGTGATGGAACATATGGAAGACGGATATTTTATTCCTAAAAATTACGAAGATAATATGATCACCGGCTCGGGTCGCAGTATGCGCAACGTAGTCGAAGCCGTTATTTTCTTTGCGATTTTCGTATTGATTTTTGGCTTCTTGCCAATCTCTGTCAAGGCGAGAATCGTCTTGATTATTCTTTTCGGAGGCCCGGCTGCATTTTTTGGGTTCTTTGGAATTCATAAGTGCTCAGTGACAGAATATGTGCTTCTATGGTTGCACTTTAAGTCGCAGCCAAAAGAATACAAACGAGAAGAGCTCTTCATTGACGAAGACGAACTCGAAGCCAGCATGAGAAATGTACTTTCTGATGTTCAACAAACAAAACAAACAAATCAAGAATAAGAGAGGTATGATTATGAAAATTGATGACAAAGACAAGAACAACACTCGTCAAAATGGCGAAAACGGATTTACCAAAGAAAAGTTTAAAGAATTTTGGCAAGACAAGCGTACACGTTGGATTGGTATTGCGTTTGTTGTAATGCTCGCGCTGACAATTGCTAATTTCGTTGTTCAAGGCGCAATTCATTGACGCCCATAGGTTAAATTCGCAAAAGGTTATCCTGATTCGGCAGTACGAGCTTTTGCGCGTGCTGCCTTTTTTAGTAGGGGGTGTTTATCATTACAGCAACAAATGACTTCATCAATATTTATAAGATGCTCGATGAAGTAATCGTTACAACAGACAATAGATATTTGACCATTCTTGAAATCGACCCGATCAACTTCTCGTACAAAAGCATCGATGAAAAGAGAAAAATCATTCGCGCTTTTGCCGCATACTCAAAGATCCTTCCTGTGCGCTTTCGCATTAAGGTGACATCAAGACGCGCTAATGTAGATCATTACATCGCAAATCTGCAAAAGGAGTTCCAAAATGAAGCGGACAACAAGTATATCGGAGAGTATCAAAAAGAGTATGTTAACTTGGTCCGCAACTTGGGGAACAGAGAGGGAATTGAAAGACATTTCTACTTAATTCTCGAGTTTACTGAGACTGAAAACATGCCGGTTAATAATGAATACGATATTGTTGACTATCTACGTCGTGCCAGACAGACAGCAACGCAGTATCTGCGTGGATGCGGTAACGAAACAGTTCGCCACGAAAACGAGGCGGAATGGGTCGTAGAGACCGTTTATCGCATTGCTAATCGCAACGGGGACCTGGGAGAAATGTGGTATCGTATTCACGAAAGTAATCCCGGTGTTCTTAAGTATTACAATAACGACGAAGAAAAAATGGTAGAGGCAAAAGGATATTACAACGATATTTGCTCGCCAAAAGATATCGAAATTCATCGCGATTACGCGGTCGTAGACGGCGTTTATTACACGTTTTTACTTATTCCGGGATCCGATTACCCGGAGTATGTTTCCGGTGCCTGGATGGACTTCCTGTTCAATTTCTGTGAGGGTGTAGATGTTGATGTATTCGTTGAAAAAAAGCCAACCACGACAATGAAGTCTAGAGTGCGGCAAAAGGCTCGTATCAACACTGCTCGACTCAACCATAGCAATACAGAGGGAGACAACAAGGACGAACTCGTGAACTCAATTCAAGCTTCAAATTACATAAAGAACGCTTTGAGCGGGGGAGAGGAGTTTTTCTACGTCGGTACACTGATTACTATTTCTGACGAAAATCCGGATGTTTTGTTGTACAAGCAGGGGCAGCTTCGTGAGAAGTTAAGCACAATCGATATTGCCGCTATGGAGATGCCGTATCGTGTTGAAGAGTGCTTGCAGTCAACAATGATCGCCGGTACATTACCTGAAAAACTTTGGAAAAAAGCAAAGCGTAATATGACAACAACCGGGTTTGCTTCCATCTATCCATTTACTTCCTTTGAGGTATCTGATGATGACGGCATACTACTTGGCATTAGCCAGGACAACAACTCCATGGTTGTTTCTGATAATTTCAATACAAAGAAATATGCAAATGCAAATATGGTGCTTCTTGGCACTTGCGGTGCAGGCAAGACATTTACACTTCAAACAATTTGTATGCGATACAGATTAAAAGGTGTACAGGTCTTCTCAATTATTCCAGAAAAGGGAGAAGAGTTTCTTTCCTCAACTGTTGCACTTGGAGGATCATACATCAACATTTCCAGCGGTTCTGTTAACAAAATTAATGTTATGGAAATTCGTCCAACAATTAACTTCGAAGAGGCTGATGAGATAATTGAAGAGAATGATGATCTGAGCGCTTATATGTTTAGAGGACGCCGCCGCCCCGTTGTTTTGCTTAATCAAAAGATTGAAAACTTATCCACATTCTTCTCTCTGATTCTGTCAGATATGTCCCTTGAAGAGCGTCAGCTTTTGGACGAGGCCATCATCAACACATATGCCTCAAAAGGGATTACAAAGGATAATAAGAGCCTTTTGGATCACTATGAGACACGTATGATTGACGGAAAAGAAACCAGATATCCGGTGTTTAAAGAGATGCCCATTCTCGAAGATCTCTACAATGAGCTAATCAAAAACGAGCGGACAACCAGACTTGCAAACATCCTTAATCGGTACGTGCATGGCTCTGCATCTGTCTTTAACGGACAAACAAATGTGGATTTGGACAACAAATACATCGTTATGGACGTGACGGATTTGAGCGATGAATTAAAGCCTGTCGGAATGTATGTGGCTTTGGAATACATCTGGGACAAGGTTCGTGAAGACAAAACGCAAAAGAAGATTATTGCCATTGATGAGGCTTGGAAGCTAATCAGCGAGAATGAATTAACAGCAAAATTCATCAAGAAAATCTTCAAAACAATCCGCGGATATGGTGGTGCAGCTATCGCGGCAACGCAGGACATCAAGGATTTCTTTGCACTTGATAATGGCGCATACGGCGAATCAATCATTAACAACTCCAAAATCAAGCTGCTGCTTCGGTTGGAGAAGAAAGAAGCTGACACAATTCAAAGAATTTTCGATCTATCTGATGGCGAAAAGGACACAATCATGGCATTCGGTCGCGGACAGATTCTTGTCAAATCAAATTCAAACACGTTTGCCATTGACTATAAAGCATCAAAATATGAAACGCTTTTGGTAACGACGGATCGTGCATTGTTGAAAAAAATTCAAAACGGTGAAGAGATTTCCGCTGCTGATTTGGCAGCATAATTTATAATTTTCAGATAATTTTCAGGTACAAGGGAAGGAGAATAAGAAGAGAATTGTGCCTGTGTTATCTGTAAATTAAGAACTTATTTTCAATAGACAACAGGAGGTAAATTTATGAAGTTTAATGAAATCTATCAACGTGCAGCGTCCCTGGTTGACGCTGCATCAATTGTGCGCACAGAGCAATTAGAACGAATGTTCGATGTCAATCATGTCGATGCTCAAACTGCACAGAATGTTTTACGCACGCTTTCCATTCGTCGAGACGCTTATTTTGACTCAACGAAAAAGTATTTGACATCAACAAAAGGTTACAGTTATTCGCACCTTACGCCTACTTTAGACAAGGCGATTTGGCTGTTTGTAAATCTAAGTGATCGTTTTAACTGGTGTAATTTTCAGCCAAAATATCCAAGCATTGCATACTTTTACGGGGTGAAAAACGATCATGCAGAAGATCTTTCTGTGTTCTATATTCCTGAAAACGATGAACATATTCAGTCCAGAATGATCGAAACAAACTATGGTGGAATGCAATCAAAGATTCCTACAGCATTGGTTTTTCCATCAGAAAATGGACTCGATAAGTTCCAATTGTCAGACGATTTCGATATCAAAACTGTAGCCATTATTGATGGCTTGGGCAATGTTCAAATTCAATCATAAAGGCAAAATCAATGGCAAGAGGAGAGTAAATAAATGAATAATAATCAGAGTTTTAACACGTCGATTTTAAGCAAAACGAATCGACTTCTAAGTCTGGAACAAGATTTTATTGCCAACAATTCGGACAATCCAAGACAACTTTGGGATATGAATTCGCTGGCCGAAACGCTTGCATATAACATCAGGAAATATGCAATCCTGCACACACCAAACGACATGCAAAGCGCATCTGAGTTCCAGCATTTGACGACTTCAAAGTATGTCAAAGCGCAAAGAATAAACGAAAGATTACTTGCGTTTGTATTGCCGCCGTTGCTGAATTTTAGGATCACGGGCAAGGGAAAAGATGGTAATACATATGAGCGTACAGCATCTTATTTTTCATCTGTTATAAAAGAAAGCTTAAGACGCTTTGCAGTGCAAAACGGGATCAAACCCGCCAACAACAAATGTATGTTTTTGATTTACAACTTGGTTGATCAGAACACACCAAAACACTATATCCCCGATACGGACAATCGAGAATATCACGAGTTAATCAATGTGTTTAAGGAACTCTTTGTGCCAGATGATTCGTATGAATACGCGTCTTATTATCTGGACACGATTCCGATTGACGGACCGGATCAGACTATGGTGTTTTGTGTCTTAAAAGAGGACTTTATCGACAATGTGTCCGCTATTCGAGAGTGCTTATCTGGTGTAAGTGACATCCACATTACAAATCAAGAAATGGCCTAAAATAGGTCAAAAACATCAAAAAATTAAAAGTTGTGTGTTTTTGACCATTATAGCAACGGAAAAAATTGCGTAAAATCAAGATTTTTTCGATTTTTCAATCCGGAGAATTCAAAAGCCTCCGGGTGTAGTACCAAAAACCAGTATGAAGGACTGGAGGGGGTGAAGTCATAACAAAAACAAAGAACATAAGCGAGAAACAAAGACTGATCCTGATGTTGACATACAGTGATTACATCTTGCCGTTGGCTGTGTTGTATAATATGCCAAGAACATTCAGCGACAGTAATATCAAGTTCAAACTCATTCCTCGGCTGATAAAAGCCAACCTCATAAAGAGACAAAGAGTAGGGTACAACAAAAATTTCAGCCACAATCAAGAACAAAAGGGAAAAGCGTTATATGACACAGTAGTTCTAACAAAAGAAGGGGTGCAATATCTCGCTTGTACCAATCTTATAAGCGAAGAAATGAAACTGTTACGTGAGCATTATAAAAAGCAAATCGCAACACGAAACGAACAAACAGAAGAAAGACTGAAACGGACTGTGCTCTGTGACTCAATGTTTGACGTAGAATTCGCATTGCAAATCATCCAAAAGCAAGTAAGACTAAAAGACAGAACGAAAAAAGAAATTCAGTCAGACCTTTTAACGAACGCGTCCTTTAGGTACTTGCCAGCGATTGAATTCAAACGCCGAAATGGGAACCTGGACGAAACGAGGAAAGTGGGAACCGTCTATGACTTTACGACACGAAATGGGTTGGTACTCAGTGCGTCGAAATTCTTGGGGTTGCTTGACGGCAAACACAAAACTTTTCCAGTTTATTTTACAGCATACAAAAACCTCAATTTGCACGAAAAGAACGAACAGGTACTTTTGAGCAAACTCTCTGTAGGTACTGGTTCGGTCTGTGCAGACTGCGTGTACGTCTACCAGTCGGTGGACAAAATTAAGCAGCTGGTGGAACGAGACGATATTATGCCAGAGTGGCAGCAAATCCATAACATCATCGACGTCATGGACTATCAACGTATCTATCTTTTGCCATACGGTAGGAACTCCACAGAGTTTAGGCACCTAAATCTGCTGATGTCACTACAGGTAAAGGATTTGCGAGACTATTGGAATGCAACGGACTGTATGGAGTACCACGCGTACATTTTTGCAGTACCCTATGTGAACGAAGCAAAAAAGACATTACAGGACGTTTTTATTTCCATCAGCGACGAGTATAACAACATCATTGGGTACCTGCCGGAAGTTAGGCACTTGCGCAAGGTACTTAGGTACTACAAAGAAAATACAAATGCAAAGCCACTGAACATTGTGTGTGATGCGAGTCAGGAGAAATTTTATGAAGAAGTATTTTCGCAAATCAAAGAACAGGGAAAACTGTATTTCTCGTTTTACAAATTCAACTTTGAAAAGAACGGGGAGGTTGAAATGTGAAAGAAAAGATCGAAAGCATAAAGAAATGGGTAAGAGCCCACCCGTGGCAGAGCGTCTTGCTTGTTTTAGGAACTACATACGTGTCGGGGTTGCTGTCGCTTGCGATTAAAACAATCGTTCTACTGCCAAAGGTGTTAAATAAAGAAATAACGTCACCATTCACGTGGAACCCGCTGAAGGTCTATCAGGACCTTTTTACAACAGGACGTGGGTACCTGTGTCTGTTGCTGGTCATTCTCATATTCTGGGCAGTCAAACGCTTCATTGTTGACCCCCGGAATAAGAAAGAACGAGGAAAAGCAGATCAGCGCGGATTTCGAGTGCTGACAGAACAAGGTACTTATGGCACAAGTGAACTCATCTTTGACCCTACAGAACTTGGGGATGTGCTGGACGTAAAGCCAGTTGGAGAGACAGAGGGCGTTATTCTCGGGAAACCACTTTCTGTAGATACTTCTGATATTAAGGAAGACACTCCGGCAAGCGTTAAAGCAAAGATACCTGTCATTTCGCTTTGTTCGGACGCCGAGTATAAGAAAAAGGGCGAAGCCAGGAACTGGAAAATTGATAGTATCGTAAACAACAAACTAAACCATCACATTGCAGTGTTTGGCGCGTCAGGTACTATGAAATCCAGAGCGTTGGCTCGTAACCTGATTATGCAGGCATCAGTTCGCGGGGAAAGCATTATCATTACAGATCCCAAAGGAGAACTCTATGAAGATTGTGCTCCACTCTTGAGAGAGAAGGGGTATGACGTAAAGATGTTCAACCTGAATGAGCAAAAGAACAGTGACAGTTGGAATTGCCTTGCGGAACTTTTGGATGAAGACGGAAATGTAGACAGCACGGACGCAAAGATTTTTGCAGATACTATCGTAATGAATGCAACCGGCGAGCAGGATTATTGGTCCGACAACGCCAGAAACCTGTTAAAGGCCGTATGTTTGTATGTTATGAATGAGTATCCGGAAGAGAATCAGAATATGGGTTCGGTCTACGATATTATTTCCTCTAAAACGCCACAAGAGATCGACAGAATGTTCGATGTGTTGCCGGAGAATAGCGTAGCACGCAGAGCCTACAATATCTTCCGTGTCTGTACGGACCAAGTAAAGGGGCAAATTCTAAACGGCCTTGGCATTATGCTGGATGTGTTTCAGGACGACCAAATTCGTAACATTACATCATCAAAAGAGATTAATATGACGAAGCCGGTAACTGAAAAGTGTGCATACTTCTGCATCACCTCTGATCAGCATAAAGTGTTCGACTTTATTGCAGTTTTGTTTTACGCAATGCTGTTTATCAAGCTTGTGCGTAAGGCTGACAGACTAAAGCATACGAAGAATGCAATTCCTGTAAACCTAATTCTGGATGAATTTCCCAATATAGGCCAAATTCCAGATTTTTGTAAGAAGATTTCAACCGTTCGATCACGTAATTTGAATATTGTTGTTATCTTTCAGAACATCACGCAAATGCAAAACCGTTATCCAAATGGGCAGTGGGAAGAAATTCTCGGTAACTGCGACGCAACTGTGTTTTTGGGATGTACCGATGAAACAACAGCTAAGTATATTTCTGACAAAACAGGCATAGCAACAATTGAAGTAGAGACACAAAACTCAAAATATGACCGAACTATCCAAGTGTTCAACCAAAGCACATCTTATAACGAAGTTCGTTCATCAGGACAAAGAAAGGTTCTCAATTCTGACGAAGTGCTGCGTTTAAAGAATACAGAAGAACTCATCTTCTTGCGTGGTCAAAAAGCATTGAAGGCGAAGAAATTCGACTACACGTTGCATCCGCTTAGTGAAAAGCTGATTCCTGAAGAAGTGGAAAAGCACGTTCCAGATTGGAAAAAGAAACAGCAGGCTCTTGAACTTCAAAAAGAGATGCTAAGAAAGCAGCGTGAAGAAGAAGAGAAACGCCGTCAAAAGGAAGAACTTGACAAGATCAAGCAAGAAGCACAAAAAGAGAAAGACGAGCAAGAACGGAGTATGGATAATATATTCAGCCAAAACAATCCGTTTTTGCAAAATGTACAAATTCCGCCAAAGCCAACTAAGGCGGCATAACAAATTTAACTTTTAAGTAAAGGGGTAGAAAAATGGCTTATAAACACACAGACCAAATTCAATTAGACGAAGAATATCAGAATGTCGAGACCTATAAAAAGCTCGACCAGTCCAGAACAGAGAGCAAGATTTTGCGCACGCAAATCGTGGGCGTTGTACCAAATACGACACCCGGCATCACACACGCAAGTCAGAAATACTATGCGTTGGGTGCATTTGAGGGATATCAGGTGTTAATTCCCGGATCGCTTATGGGGCTTGATATTGAAAATGCCGTTGACAAGGCCGGTAATCCGGTCAGCGAAAACAATAAGGCTAAAATGTATCAGGCTTACATCAGAGCAATGATCGGTGCCGAGATTGACTTTGTTGTCTACAAGGACGAGAGAAGCATCAACGCAGCCAATAAAATGGTTGTTGGCGACCGTATCACAGCAATGCAGAAAAAGCAGCAGTCTAACTTTTTCAAGAGCGATAAGGACGGGAAATCAAAAGTTGAACGTGCTTTTGAGGCCGGTGAATCTGTTATCGCACGAGTGATTTCCATTGCAAAAAGCATCGTAATCGTAGAAGTATATGGCTATGTGGCAAAGATTATTGCCAAAGAGGTGTCTTGGCGGTATACTGAGGACCTGAGAGACGTTGTGTACATCGGCGAACAGTTGCATGTTAAGTTTTTAACTTTGGACATTGACAAAGAGAATAAGACTATAAATGCAACACTGTCAATTAAAGCAGCCCAGCCGAATGTAATGCGTGAGAATATGAAGAAGTACCGTAAAGACTCCATTCTCAAGGGTAAAGTCTCCGGTGTTAAGGATGGCGGCTACTTTGTGCAGATTGGCGACCATATCAGCGGTATTGACGTGTATTGCCGGAAAATCAACTGCATTGATCTGCCGAGAGAAGGGGACATTGTTTCCGTTCGTCTGTACACCTTCGACGAAGAGCACGCGCGGGTGTTTGGGTCTATTGAGGCTGTAATTGAGAAGAAGTACAGAAACTTTGCAGCCTAACGCATAACACCTTAAGAAGATGTTATTAAATCGTACAAACAACATACATAGAGCAGCAGGTGTGAAAGCACTTGCTGTTTTCTTTTTGTATGCTCATGTGTCATCATTTTAGAATTCTTTTGCATTGTGATATAATTTAAACAAATACAAAACAAAAAAAATAACTTCAACCGAAAGGATTAGAGTAATGCAAATTTGTAATCAGTGCCACAAAGAAGTGGCAGACGGTATGTACGAGTGTCCGTATTGCGGTTCTCGGGCGTTATCCGGACTTATGGGGGACGTAAAAACAACATCAGTTGCAGAGGGCACAAATATTGCAGTAAGTGATAATGATGAACCTTTTGCAGATGCAAAAACGGGTGAGTGGGAGAAGCCCGACGTTGACGGGAGCGACATTCCGCAGCATTATGCAAATGACAACGCAAGCAAAGATAAGGAAGAAATCAACATTGCTTTGCTTATTCTCTCCATCTGCTTTCCCATTGTTGGCTTTGTTGTTTTCTTTGTAGATAAGAAATCAAAGCCAAGAACAGCAAAAGTGTGCGGTATAGCAGCACTTGTGACATTTATCGTTGCCTTTGCAGTCCAAACACTCGTTGGATAGTCCATCATATTGCACAAAATAGTTTAACTTTTTTATGCAACTTTTGGTTTCAAACAAAACCTGTTAAAATTAAATACAGAAAACATTGGGATTTAGGAGCGGATTTTGCAGTCCGTTCCTTTTCTTTTGCAAAAACGAAAAAATAAGGGGGTATAGCTTTGCAGCGAAAAGTAATTTCTGCACTACTTGCCGGTGTTGTTGTTTTACAAGCAGCAATGGTTGTTCCTGTGATCGCGCAGGCACAAGAAAAGCCGACAAAAATTAGCACAGTAACAACAAAAAATGTAACACAAACATCCATCACGTATGTCTGGCAAACCGATTTAAAAGTATCTGGGTATAAAATCGACCGCTATCAAAATAAGAAGTGGGTCACAGTGAAGAATATTACAGACCCAAAAGTTGGTTCTTGGAAAATGACAGGTCTGAAATCCGGTACAGTTTACAAAGTAAGACTGTATAAGTACATCAAAACAAAGGGTAGATACACTTATGGAGAACCGGTGGTCTATACAACCGCAACAAATCCGCCTCCTGTTAAAAACGTTAAAATCCAAACAGGTAAGACGACTGCAGACGTAAGTTGGAGCCGCCCTTCGAACTGTCAGGGGTACGCGGTAATGTTTTATACCGGGTCCGGTAAAAACGCAAAGCAAATGCAGCTAAATGACGGTTGTTTGAATGGGTTATATCTTGGCAGTCTAAAGCGCAAGACAAAATACACGATCAAAATTCAAGCCATACGCACCAAACGGATAGACGGAAAGACATATTTCTTCTATTCTGATTGGGCAACAAAAACATTTAAGACAAAATAAGGGGGAAATAGAAATTGGTAAAACAAATCGGCAGTGTTCTGCTGGCTGCTTTAATGGCCGGACAAGTGGCAGTGTTGCCGTATAACGTAATTGCTGCAGAACCGACAAAAACAGTAGTGCAAATTAACCCAACCGTAAAGAGTAATATGTATCTTTATGGTGGAAAAATGTATTTAACGCCCGGTAAGGAATTATACGAGCAATACAGAGATAATCTGGTGCAGCGCAATACTTCATTTACATTGAATGTAGCACTCAATCAGCAGTACGGAGGATATAAAAACTTTAATCTGCTTTATGAAGATCTGCTCTTTAATGCCATTGACGATCAGCTGTCTGCAAGTCCCACAGATGGGGATTATTTGAAATATCAGTTAAATCAAACCACTGGCAGCGTAAAGATGGTTCGATACGAGGGCAGATATTACGGACAATTTACAATCAAAGCAGATTACAAAGACACAGCAAAAGAAGAACAGCAAGTTAAATCGGCTGTTAACTCGTTCGTGAAGTCGCTTAAGGCTAAACATTTGTCTGATTATGACAATTTGAAAACGATCCACGATTACGTGTTGAAAATCAACACCTATGATTACGATGCAGCAAAGAACCATAATCGGTCATACGCATATTCAGCTGCAGGTCCGTTCGTTTATCACAAATCTGTATGCCAGGGCTATGCTTTAGCTATTCATCGTCTGAACGAAGAAATGGGATATAACGACCGAATCGTTAATTCCGATACTCACGCCTGGAATATCGTTAAGTTAAACGGAAAATACTACAACATTGATGCTACTTGGGACGATACCTATAACGACGCCGGGCAAACCAATAATAAATACCGCTACTTTTTAAAGAGCGATAGAGATATGTGTGACACCAAAACGGCAAAAGAGATGCACACCAGAACAGAAGTGTTTACTGGTGGCTACTTTGCAAAGACCTACGGTAACAATATGAGTACCAAGTCTTATTCAAAGCCTTCAATTGCAAAAGCGAATATCAAGCTGTCATCCACAAGCTACGAATACAATAACAAATCTAAAACGCCTGGCGTAACAGTTAAACTGGGCAAGACAACTCTGCGGAAAGACAAAGACTACAAAGTATCTTATTCCAACAATAAAAAGGTTGGCACCGCAAGCGTCGTCATTACCGGAATTGGCAATTACAGCGGTAAAATCACAAAGACGTTTACCATTCGTCCGTCGGACGGTGAGTTTACAATGTCTAAAATGCCATTTAAGGCCGGAAATGGTTATACGACCGTGTATTGGCTACGGGATAAAGATGTCACCGGCTATATTGTCGAAAAGAAATCCGGTGGAAAGTGGAAGGCCGTAAAGACCATTACCAATAACAAAACCACAAGCTATAAGATCAATGGCGTTGCAACCGGTGGTCAAGCCACAGTACGCATCAAAAAATATAAGACCGTAAACGGCAAAAAGTATTACGGAGATCCGTTATATATGACCGGCGGTACATATCCAAAGACTGCAGCCTTTTCATCCGTAAGTGCGGGAAAGGGAACGGCGAACATTAAGTGGAAGAAGACATCTGCATTTAGTGGTGTTGAAATTAAATATGGCTACGGCAACAGCTTTAAGACCATCAAATCTGACAGCAATCAAATCTATGGCGTCAAGTTGTCCGGTTTGAAGCGTCACAAAAAATATACCGTAAAAATTCGTCAATACAACCTGGTAAAGAACGGTTCCTCTTGGAGTTATCTTTATTCCGGTTGGACAACCAAAACATTTACAACAAAATAACACAAAGCTGTTCATTTTATGTCTATATGAGCAGCAATTAAAACAAAAGAGCCAGTATGAAACTGGCTCTTTTTTCTTTTTTGTAAATTGTAGTTCTTTTTTGTAAATTGTAGTATTAATAATGCAGGAGGCTAATTATGTTTATCGAATATAAGAATATAATCGAACTCTTGTCGATTTCAAAAGTCAAATTGCCTAAAGAACCGGATCAAGAAGATATCGTTAAGTTTGTTCCGAGAAAATATATTGATTTTACGCATCCGCAAGGTGCAACTTTCGAGAATGTCGGTAATGAAGTTTGTATGTGTTTGCATCTCAATGATTATAAAGAGGGGAAAACAACTACACATATAACATATTTCGTAGGACATTGTATTGACAAAATCACGAACAAAAAAGTGAATGTGATGTGGTTTGGTCAAGCATATATGCGCCCGATTTTGTATCGAATGAGTGGTCATCCTATTCATGTATGTGGAACATTACATTACGATAAAAAGTTCAGAACCTTTTCGTTGCAAAATCCAAAAATCACAACAGAAAGCAAAAATGAAGCCTTAACTATCTTGCCGGTATATACCGGTATAGCTGAAAAAGACTACGATAATTTCAGAGAAGTGTTGACAAAATGTGTCAATGAATATGAGTTTCAAGACTGGATTCCTGAATATATCCGAAAAGAATGTAATCTGATGACTTTAGAAGAAGCTTATAAAGAAGTTCATTTCCCAACAAATTTCAAAAGATTAAAAAGAGCTTTAACTACTTTGGATTTTGAAAAGCTTTTGAAGTTTTCAATCAAACTTGCAAAACAAGATAATAAAAATTGTTCTAAGACGAGTTTTGTTCCTACTGATTTTAAAATTATAAAAGAAATCGCAGCAAGGTTGCCATTTGAACTTACTAATGATCAAAAGCAGACAATAAACTCAATTCTTTCCAATATGAAAAAGGGGAAGTGTGAAACTGCCTTAATTCAAGGTGATGTCGGATCTGGTAAAACAATTGTGGCAATTATGATTATGGCTGCAATGGCTAAATCGCATTATCAGTCTGTGTTGGTCGCACCTACATCAGTGCTTGCGGAACAACATTTTCAAGACATAAAAGAATTGTGTGAACCGTTTGGTTTGAGAATAGCCTTGTTAACTTCTAATATAAAGGCTTCACAAAGAAAAAAGATAATGCAAGACATAAATAATGGCAGTTATGATATTATTGTCGGAACACACAGCGTGTTAAATGACAGCATTGAATATAATAATTTGGCATTGATTATTACGGACGAAGAACATAAGTTTGGTGTTTCACAAAGAGAAAAATTAAGAAATAAGACTCTTGGCGAAGTCCATTCGCTCTCAATGTCTGCCACACCTATCCCACGAACGCTTGCGACGACTTTTTATGGTAACTCGGTAAATGTATATACCATTAAAGAAAAGCCTCAAGGAAGGCTTCCTGTGACCACTAAAATTGAAAATGATTATGAAAATGCTTTTGAATTTTTAGATCAAGAAATTAAGAAAGGGCATCAGTGTTATGTTGTCGCACCAAAAATCGAAAGTGGTTCAGGAAAGCAGAAAAATGTGCTGTCTGTAAAACAATTAACCGCAATGCTGGAAAAATATTTTGCCCAACATAATTCTTCTGTCGTGGTTAAATCATTAACCGGAAAAACAAAGGCAGAAGAAAAAACTGCGGTTTTAAGAGATTTTTGCGATAATAAAATTCAAATATTGGTTTCAACCACTGTGATAGAAGTGGGCGTTAATGTTCCAAATGCAACAGTGATTGCAATATCAAATGCGGAAATGTTTGGCTTGGCTTCTCTACATCAGTTAAGGGGCAGAGTAGGCAGAAGCAATTTGAAGTCTTATTGTTTGTTAATTTCAGACAAACAAGATAATCAAAGATTAAAAGCTTTGGTTGAGACCAATGACGGTTTTGAAATCGCAAAACAAGACTTAAAACAACGTGGATCCGGAAATTTAACAGGCGTTGCGCAGTCAGGTTTTACGGAAGAGATAGCAATTTTGCTAAACAACCCTAAAATGTTTGAGTTTACTCAAAAATATGCTAAAGATTTGAGTAGAATTCCTGTTTGATTTTTTATAAAAAACCGCACATTTTGTATGACCCTTTCTGTTTTTTCACAAAAGTGGTATTAATACGACGAAAGGTGTTAGAAAAAAATAAATATCCGTATAGAACACGACAGAGAGGTGTTCGCCAGATTTGAAAAAATACAATATAATATTAAAAATTTTAGAATTAGGGGGTTTCAAATGCAAGATTATACCAATTTGTCCGACAAATCCAAAGAATTAAGAGAATACCGAAGGGTTTATGTTAAAAAGAAAATCCGGGAACACGCTTTTGAGATTCGGCTATACCTGTCTATTGTCTTGCCTACTGTTGTGACGGCAATAGTTGGGTGTTGTCTTCACAAGGATTTCACTACAATATGTGTGTGTTGTGCTTTTATGGCACTTTTTATGATGACGATATATTTATTCGCGGAGCTTATTTCAGCAGAAATTGAATTTCACAAAAAAACACATCGTTTGCCACTTTCCAAAAAAGAATTAGAACAAAACGGAATTGCTTCACCCGCAGATTATACTAATTTTCTAAATGAATATTTAGGAGTACTAAAATGTCCGAAGTATATTTTGGAATTAGTTAACATTAGTATTGCAGAATGCTTTCCTGAGCATAAGGAAAAAATTGAGTATGACGGATTACATTATATCTGCTCAAAACTTAAAACAGAATAAATAGCAATTTTGCTTAACAACCCCAAAATGTTTGAGTTCACTCAAAAATATGCTAAGAATTTTGCTAACAAAAAGAGCTAGTACAAAGCTGGCTCTTTTTTCTTTTTCATAAATTGCAGTATTACGAGGCAACGTTAAAATCTTGCACTGATGACGAGACACCTAAGGTTGAAGAATATGTTGCAGTTAGTCAGAAAATACTCACTTCAAAACCTACATTTTGGAATAATACTTTTCGAGAATATTTCCTATATAAAAATTATAATGTGGGTGATGTGGTAAGCGAAACTTCTGCGACAATGCGCGGTGATGATATTGTTAAAACAGTTATTCATATACCGGAAGGCTCAATTAAGAATAACTATGATGTTTCATTGAATTAAACTTTTTAATATTATCATTTGCCTTTCTTTTGTACGACGTTCCTTTCACCTGTACTCTTAATATGCTTTTTTGAAACCGTGTAAACTTATAAGGTTTCAAATCTTAAATTTATACAGTAGTAGGGGGTCCTTGTTCAAAAGGTTGAAATAAGCCTTTGCGTTTTATGGCTTGAGTTGTAATTTAATTAAAAGAGAGCAAACGCTCTTTTTTAATCAAATGTTGTGATAAAAAAGAAGTATAAATACAAAATATTAAAAGGAGAAATTTGTATGAAAAAAAATAACAATTATGTTTATATTGAAAACATAAATCAGGATGTTTTAAAAAACGAAGATATTAAATGTCTTTGTTTTGAATGTAAAAAGGATTTAACTCCATATGTTAGTTCAGTATTGTTTGACCATGGTGAAGAAATTGCATTTGCTGAATTTTTACTGCCATCCGGAAAAACTTTTAATACCAAATTGACCGTAAATGGAGAAGTCGATGTATTTTTTAGGGGCTCTTGTTATCGTTCACCTTCGGAATTTCCCAAAGCGTTAGTTGAACGTATTAAAAATAACCCGTATTTTGATTACGATCCTGACATTGATATCAGCGGTATGAAGAACTGGTTTGAATGCTGCTATGGCCTCAAAGAAGGCAATGTTAATGTTTATCAAGATGGCGCTATGTATGAGGGGGATTTAAGCAAGGATACTCCGCAAGGTATATTTAACAAAATGGTCAAGATCGTACAATTCTATTCAAGATAAGTAAAAAGAAATAAGGAGTAGAGGTTCCAAACGTAAGGACATTTATGTCCTTACCAAAACGAACTTTGTACCTATATAATTTAAACAAAAAGAGCCAGTTTTGTACTGGCTCTTTTTTCTTTTTCGTAAATTGCAGTATTAATAGACAGAAGATGCTAAATAGCGTTATACTTAAGAAAGGTCAACACACACAATAGAGTCATTATGTCAAACAATCAGCATTCAGTAAGCAAATCATACAAATCTGTCACAGAGGTTAACAAGTCGAGAATTGAGAAGCTGTTAAAAAATCAGCATTTGCCGTATCGAAAGATTTCTTCAGACAGTGTAATCATGTACATGGCGTCCGGCGTAGGCGTTGTGCTTCGAGACGAGACAGAGCTGCATACCGAGTTTATTGTTTCCATTAGCAAAGAAACCGGAAATGTCTGTATGGATTTTATTATCATTCCGGAAGTGAACCGAGAACAGATGAAAGAAATCCTTGTGGGTGTAAATGTAATTAACTCACTGATTATGGACCAGAAACTTGTGTACGAGCTCCATGGAAATCAAGTGGTTTTAATTGATTCTCTGCATACAGCTTATGCTGAGGTTAATTATTCTTATTTGGAACATTGTTTTTCTGTAGCATTGGAGTCGCTTGTACATGTAAAACTGGCGTTGGAAATGTTTCTTGCCGGGGAAATATCTGCTGATCAAATCCCGTATATCTTGGCTCAAGAATAGGAAGGGCTTTTTGTGGTATAATTATATTGCCAAAGGCTTTTAGATAGCCTTATGGTGTGTAGATAGCGCAAGGCCGAAATTGCGCGTGTAGACAGAGATTGAGCCAACAGTGGTTCAATGTTTCAGGTAAGACCTGGGAGAAAGAGCACTTGCAATTCAGCAGGCGCTCTTTTTCTGTATTCATTTAAGAATGTAGAGGTGGACAGTATGTTTAGAAAAATCAAAGCAAAATTTTTAGAAAATTTATATAATGATGATAATTTCATTAATGTTTGGGATGGTCAAGAATTTGCAATGTCTGGTTACGGAGAAAAAATCAAGGCAATAGGGTTCTTTAAGCAACTGTCCAAATCGCTGAAATATTCAAAACAGAGAGCAACAAAGGGTTATTGTGACAGAGATGTTTGGTCTATGTGTGATTTTTTGGAAGATTTGTTCCCGGCGATGCTTACGGAACTTAAAAATACTCGTCATGGTTCTCCGGTTGTGCTTGAAAATTTCAATAAAGACGGAAATGAGGTGGACACTTGCCATGACAAGTGGGACAAAATTCTTGATGAAATGATTTTCTTATGGCGAGAGGCCAATGAGACAACGTGTTCAAAGAAAAATCGATATGAACAAGAATACCAAAACGCACAAGAAGAGTTTGAAAGAAAGTATGGAGTTTTCGGAGAGAAGTTGCGTTCTGAAGAAGATATAGAACACGAAAAGAATACGGGCTGTAGGATTATTTATGGATTAACTAAGGCTCCTGAATATCAAGAAATCTGGGATAAATATTCTCAAGAACAGCGAGATATTGAGGTTTATCGTCACGAATGTAAAGATCAAGCGTTCGATTTGATGAAAGAACATTTTTATGATTTATGGGATTGATCTTTCTCAAGACAACATATACACGATAGGGTCTTGCGAGCCATAATTGGTATTATATCAGAAATCTGATATAATTATTGTATAAGTTGATTTAAGAACAGTTATCTTTTGCGATAGCTGTTCTTTTTTGTACTTATTTTTAAAAATATCAATTTTTTGAAAGGAAAAAAATATGAAAAATACTAAAGATATCGCAAGTCGTATGAAAGGGTACGAAAAGTCAAGCAAACACTATTTAACACCGAGAGTACCTGTTATGCTAAGAATTGATGGCAGAGCGTTTCATACTTTCACTAAGGGATTTGCAAAGCCTTTTGATGATGAAATTTTATTAAAAGCAATGCGGCAAACAATGAAAACACTTTGTGAGATGATACCGGGTTGTGTCTTGGGATATACGCAAAGCGATGAAATCACTCTGGTGCTTTTGGATCAAAACACACAAGCTGATCCTTGGTTTGGTTTTTGTCAAAATAAAATTGAATCTATCACTGCTTCAATGGCAACGATGTTGTTCAATCAAGCTTTTTATAAAGCCTACCAAGACTATTATAAGCGCTTAACATTTGCTTCAAGATATTATAACGATATGTCGAGAAGCTTTGCACACAAAGCAGCACTTGAAGAAGATGCTGAGAAGTGTATTGTTTTTCAAAGTATTGAGCATGCCTTACACATTAATGATGATATTATAGGTGATAAAATGGAATTTTTGTATAAAAAATATCATTCAAAATTTCATACCGCTATGTTCGATTGTAGGGCGTTTAATATTCCGAAAGAAGAAATATGTAATAATCTTATCTGGAGACAACAGGATGCTACAAGAAACAGTATCCAACAGGTGGCACATACATATTTTTCACACGGCGAACTTAATAATTTGTCTTGTGACGAACTTCAAGAAAAGCTTTTTCAAGAAAAAGGCATTAATTGGAATAATTATCCTACTCGGCTCAAAAGAGGTTCGTGCTGTGTAAGAAAAGATGTATTCTTTTCTGCAGATGAAATAAAAAAGAAAAACCCTCTTTATGATGGTGAAGGCTTTACAACAAGGAAAAAGTGGGTAATAGATACAGAAATACCTATTTTCACACAAAACAGAGAGTACATTGAGAATGTTCTCTAATGACATAGTGCAACGCTTTTGATGAAGAATTTGGAAAACATTATTCACTAGTGCAACTGATCCTGTTAATAAGACAAACACAAAGGAGAAAATAAAAGCATGAAAATATATAGGGCTATTTATAATGATGATGGCGTAAAATTAGAAGGCTTCTTAATTAAAAGAGCATTTCATAAACCAATATTTCGTCCATTTGATCGGGGGTGTGGTTTTAGCTACCAGGTAATAACAAGTGAACAAAAAGAAAACATTATTATTATTTTTGGAGCAAAAGGCACAGGTAAGAGAAAAAACCAAATTATAAATAAGGAGAAATTATGAAAAATTGTAAAGACTATACTGATTGTGTTTTTATAAAGCCATTGAACCCGATTATGATGTAACTAATGGTCACTCGTCTTATAGAGAGTATTGTACCAAAACCGGAGAAGAGAAAAGAATAATTGGCTTTATCAATTGTAAAAAATGCTCTCAAGATGTTAGCAATTAAGGAGGTAAGGTATGTGGAGAAAAACACCCACTAAGGAACAAAAACAATGGCTTAAAGATAATGGATATACTGAAAAACAAATTGATGCCTTTTGGGAAGATTGCCGTTCGACTAATCGAGTAATTAACGCAATTTCAAATGAAGGGGGTACTTGGCGAGATATGAGTATATTCGTCCTTAAGGAACTTCCCACACAAAAACAACGAGATCTTGAATACATCAAGAACAAAAAGGAGGAAGAACAAAAAGAAAAGGCCCGTTTGGCAAAAGCTGAGGCAGAGAAGAAATATTATGAAAATCATTTTGAAGAGATTGTTTATAGTAAAATTCGCAACGGTGAACTTTTGACCAAAGAAGAGTCTGAACGACTCGTTTGCGGTGATAGCCGGGCTAAAATAGTAGAAGAAAACAAAGATCCGGATATTAATCGTTGGACACAAAATGTAGAAACAATAATTAAAATCCGTGATAAATATTTCGCATTTCGTTGGCAATTAGGTCTTACGGAATATCAGGAAAACTCGTATGATTTGGAACCTGTTGAGGTATTTCCTATTACATATGAAAAAACAATAGCGATAACAGAGTGGTCGCCGGTTTAACATTATAGACAAGAACGTTTAAGGGAGATATAAATTTAGGAAGTGACAACCTTCGGGTTGTAATTTTGGCTAATCCAAATGACGAGGATTACTCTAACGAGATTAAGTTCACAAGCATTTCATAAAAATTGATAAATCTGATATAATTATGTTATAAGTTAATTTAAGAACAGTTATCTTTCGAGATGGCTGTTCTTTTTTTGTACTTGTTTTTAAAAATATCAATTTTTTGAAAGGAAAAAAGTTATGTTTTCTAATATTAAGCACGGTTGGGCAGATTTTGACTTTAAGGGGTTTAAAGGTGTGTGTTCATACATACAAGATCCTGTAAAAGATATTTGTCAGGCTTTGATTGACACTTTTGAAGATAATTCAAAAGAAGTTGTTGTCGAGATGGATGAAGAGGGTTCAGAATGGTTTTTAAAAATCACTTCTAATGATGTTTGTATGTATCGAGAAGAAAATCCTCAAGAAGTTAAAGCTTCGCGAGAGGACTTCATAAAAGAGTTTGCAAACGATGTTTGTCGAGACACTGAATTATGGAGTAAGTGGGAGCCGGAAAACGATCCTGAAAACGTTTGTGATGATATTGAGTCTATGCTTTTCGGTGTTGTGTTCCCTGAACTTATTGAAAAATGTCAAGATGAATTAAAGAAGTGGAAGGCAATTCAACTTAAAGGACTTAAGGACGAAGAGATATTCAAATGTGCTTATGAGCTCACATACAAAGAAGAGTTGCTTACAATTCTTGAAAGTGCTGATTTTGATTTAAGCACATATATCTGGCTTTTTAATAAAGATCTTCCTTTAGATTATCTTTACGGTATTTGGTTACATTGCGATGCTTCTGTTACCGATATCCTTATTGATATGATTTTGGAAGAAGAGAAGGTGGAACTTAATGATTAAATATAAGTTTCCTGATCCTCCGCTTTCCGGAGCTGTTTGTCCAAATTGTGGTAAGAAGTCTTGGGATATATTCGAGTGTGAAGAATGTGGGGCAGTATTTTGTAAATACTGCCGCCATGATTTGGTTAAATTTCTCGAAGACGGTAATGGCGATTGTGATACTATAATTGTTTCTTGCGATTGCGGTTCTGAGGGGTTGTTTGTGTGAGGAAAAAATGATGACTAATAAGAAAATCAAATTTAAAATAGGAAGAAAGGTTTATAACATCGGCGCCAATGATATCCTTATGGATAATGGCGCTTTGGTGCAGCTCACAACTCAAAATGGTCCTTTTCGTGATTGGACATATACAGTACCGGTTTTAAGTAAAAAGCTTTTTAAAGATCTTAAAACTCGCTGTTTTATATTCGAGGATCAAGAACTTACCAAAAAATATAGCAATCTAAAACTTGTATATTATAGGTTCAATATCGAACGAATGATAGAAATGGGTTATGAGGTTGTTGATTAAAATAAGGAGATACAAATATGTTATTAAAAGACATTGAATTCATTAATCCAGAAAATGCAGATGTATTTTTTATGACCGTCAGTGATTACAAACCATATCCGTTCTGTTATTGTTGTAATGTAAAAGAACTTTATAACGATTGGATGGATGAGGCTAATAATTGCCCAGAAAACGATGCGATGTTGTTACAGGTGGTCTTTTATATGCAAAACAATGATATCAAATACGCTGGTGCTGGTACTTGGGAAAAAGTTGATTATACCAAAGCTCTACCAATCACAAATATTGGGTTAAATAAAGATATTACTTTTGAAGATTTGATGATTCAAATCGAAAAACTTATTAGAAAAAACAAAACGAAGGAGTAAGATCATATTATGACACGAAAAGAAAGAAATGCCCTTGTCAAATGGACCAAAGGCTTATCGGACACTGAACTTAAAACCGAATATTATAATGCGGTTTATGATAGTCTCGGTTCACAAACTGAAACAATGTATGATTTGGGCTATGATATGAGTGACATTCGAGAACAAGAAGCATTTGAAAAGTTTTTGCGTGAAAAAAGTGATATTCTGGAAAACGAATGCTTAAAACGCAATATTAAACTATGGGAGAAATAGAAAGGAGAAAAATATGAATTTTAAAGAAAACGAGTCTCTTATGAAGCAAGTTGAATTTATTTCATATGATGGTGCATATCCAAACCTTTGTTCTGGTCTGCTGGTTTTGAAAATCAACGGAAAAGTGAAAAAATTTCCTCGTTACTGCTTGCACTCCGGCGGCAGTGTTTGGTTCGATGATAACTGGGAAGAATACGTCGCGAGTGGGCCATGGTCTATCGATCTCCCAAAGGATTTAGAGCCGCTTCGAGAGGAGATAGAAAAGTGCATAAATGAGAATATTCCTCATGGTTGCTGCGGAGGATGTATATAAAACATTTCAAATTGGAAAGGAGAAAGAATGCCCATAACGCAATATTGTGTTGTGGGGAGAATAAGAAAGGAAATAATTCTATGTTTTATTATGAATATCTGACAATGCTTTTAAGAAGATTGCTGGAAATGTTATTCAACACAGGGGATAATACAAACCTTTATTCTTCTTTGGTGGATTCTTTGTTAAATTCTGAGGAAGGTAAGTCACTATTCGAAAAGTTTGCTATTCAGCAAATTCTTATGGAGTATTCTTTGAATGAGGTTTTAAATGTTATCGACGAAGATAATTACACATTTGATTCCGAACAAAAGAAGGCTCTTAAAATTTATGTCAACAACCTTTTCAATGGTTATATTCGCAAAAGGAATTTTCAAAGCAAATAAGTTGTAAAAATCAGGAGGTTTATATGGAGAATTTTAATGTCAATGTTGATAATCTTTCTATGGAAGAAAAGAAACAATTAATGACACTTATCAGTAGAGCTAATCGAGGGAAAAAATGCATAGTCATTAGCTATAAAGAAGAAGGCGAAACATATTTTGGGGCATTGAAAGATAAAGAATGTTTTTTTAGTAATGGTGCCCTATATCTAAAAATTTTCACTCCGGACTTAAATGCCTATAATATCAATTGTGTAAATGCGATTAGCATTGTAAACGCCGGTCTTACTCGTTTTGGTGATGACGAATTGGTTGTTAGGGCGAAAAGAACTATTGAGACGAAATACATCCCTTGAACTTAGTTGAAAGGAGAAAAAATGAGAAAACAAAACTTAACACAATATGAGGTTGCATTTGTAGTTCAGGGCTATCTGAAAGCTGAAGACGGAGATATTGGTGAGCTTGTCTGTAATGGTCTTGTCGAAACAGATGGGGGTGTTCTGTTTGAAAGATGGAAGGTGGTATTACACGGCTGCAGCAGAAAGCCCGCAGGAAGCTTATGACAAGGCGGTGCTCGATTTCGAAGCAGCATGCATTGGAGAAGTCGAAATTACCGATTGGTTTTTGGAGCATGTATCAGACGAAGCAGACAACTACTGGTACCGGGAGGACCTCAAAGTATAGCATTTCATAAAGATTGAAAAATCTGATATAATTATGTTATAAGTTAATTCAAGAACAGTTATCTTTTGTGATGACTGTTCTTTTTTGTGCTTATTTTTAAAATATCAATTTTTTGAAAGGAGAAAATCACATTATGACGCAAGGCGTTAAAAGAGAAAAATGGAAGAACTACTATAGACTCACATATAGAACAGGTTTCTATTCTTTAGATCAATTAATTCAACTTTATCAAGATTATGAGTTGCGTGGTGAAGATTGGGCAAAAACTCTTCAGTATAACAATTTTATAGTCGGTCAATTGGCTTTGCTGCAAGTAATAAATGAAATAAAGGCAGGAATTTTGCATAAAGATCTTCTCAGATTGCCTGATGATAAAGTTGTTGAATGACCAAAGTTTTGGCATTGGAGAGTCTTAGAACTGATAATCCGAATGACCACCACTATTATGTTGCCTATCTTATTAAGCATCAAGATAGTTTGTTTTAAAAAGTTAAGGGGAATGAAAACACAAAAAATAATAAAAACATCCCTTTAACTTAGTTGAAAGGAGAAAAAATATGTATATCGTTAAAATCATAGGCATTGCCGCTTTAACCATCCTTTTTGGTTTTCTACTTACAACTGCCTATCATGCACTGGTAGAAATGCTGAGTGAGGAAAGCAACTTCACGACAGGGGGCTGGAGAGATGAGTAATGTCTTATATTGCTTGGTAGGCCCAAGCGGCTGCGGAAAAACGACGATTGCTGTAATGTTGGAAGCAGAGGGCTATCATTCTGTTCAATCATATACAACCAGAGAGCCACGCTACGAGGGCGAGGAAGGCCATATTTTCGTTTCTAAGGACGAGTTCGATAAACTTGACCTAATTACGAAAACATCCTTTTCTGGGGCGTTCTACGGCGTCACACGTAATCTTATCGAAGAGAACGATTTGTTTGTAGTTGATCCGGCAGGTCTTAGATATTTAAAAGAGCATTATGACGGCCCAAAGAAAATCGTGGCCATTGCTTTTTCTTGCCCTGCAAGTGTATGCAAAGAACGCATACTTAAAAGGGGAGATACAAAAAAAGAAGCTTGTACTCGATTGAGACACGACAAAAAGGCTTTTAAGAATTTTCTAAAAGATTGTGATTATGAGATTGATGCAACACAGTCACAATTTGAAATCTTAAAGCAAATGAAGCATATCATCGAGACACTAAATTGGTGGTATGAGCCTGACAGTAATAACAAGGAGATCGAAAATGTGTAATGAAGTATTAAAATATGACGAGCTGTTGGCAGAAAAACTTCGTGCGTTTATGAAAGATATCGATTTTTATGAGTACGAAGACATGTGTGAACTTGGAGAAACAGACGAAGAGCGGGTTGCCCGAGAAGCGAAATTTCTGCAAAGCGTACATTATTGCAAAGGTGTAGTCATGTGCTTGCAGTCCTATGCTGACGAGAATCCGGACAGTCGAGAGGATTGTCAAAAGATGATTCAATCAATCAAAGAACACATGACGGCTTAATTTAAACGAAACAGGGTAGAACATTGGGTTCTGCTCTGTTTTTTTTTGTATTTTTAAAATAATTGTCTGATTTTTTCTTTTTGAAAAAATGCAGTATTAATAGTTAGCAGAGGTAAAAAACATGCGTGTACCAGAATCGTTTGGTATGTTCACTTGTCTCTGACTCCTTTCGCTCAAAAAATCGGTTCTGGTGCAATTTCAATAATCGAGAGAAACGGAAAGGCTTTTCAATGAATACGATAAGTACACTGATTATTTGTTTGGCTATAATTGCATCGGGAGTTGTATCTTGTACAATAATAATGAGCTTGCGATACAGAAATTTAATATCAAATAATAGGACGGAAACGTTATTGCTTATACTCCTCGCCATTTACTCAATTCCGATTCTGGTATGTGTGTTTAAGTAGTAATATCAAATGCCTGGTCGAAGCATCCTGTATTAGAAAATAGAAAGGAAAATCAAAATGTTGTACCAATACTTAGACCTATTGCATCGGGCAACAGATTCATTAACGAGCCTTGGAGGTTCTAATGCCACCTGGACCGATTGCTTTAAAACAATTGGTTACGAGTTTTTAGTACTCGGCATTGGGATTTTATATGTGGCTGCTATTGCAGCAATCATCTTTATCCCGAGCGTTGGACTTGTTAAAATGCTAAAAAAGATCAAGTCTCACGAACTTCAAAAGCATACCATTCTTACAAAATCCGGTTATAAGCAGTGTAGCGATTTGTTTGCGAGTGTGTTGAAAAATCTGCAAGATGCTAATTGTAAGGAATATTTATTGACTTTGGCCGATAATCTGTCTAACGCGTACATCATGGCAGGGGTCACAAAACGATATATGCGAAAACTGCAAGAATTGAAGTCCGAAATCGAAGACGGCACAGTAAATTGTGACAATGCATACGAAAGCGCTTTTCAGGAATGCATGTTCACAGAGCCTGATGTGGAGTGCGGTTCTGTTATCGACTGGGCAGGGTATAGACATCGTGTCGTAAAGAATATCAAAATGTGGGCAGCCGGTATTACCTGCGTTGGTCTGTACGCCATGATTGTAGTGCCTGTTTTAATGATGCTGTTTTAAAGATACGACAGGTCTTAAAAATAAGCATTTATCGAGAAATTAAGAAAAATGATAAAGGAAGTGAAGCAAATGACTGATTTTGAACAAATCCATCAGCTCAAGATTTCACTTATTGAAAAAGGCTGGGACATCGAAGAAAAATATTCCAATGATGGTTTCGGAAAACTTGTTGGATATTGCATTTTTGCAAGACGCTGTGACTGGCATGGCAAGTTCACCTATTCACTTACAGGTCACATTGTCAGTTTCTGCGAAATTTGTGAAACAATTTCAAACAGCAAAGCAATGCTTGACACTGTTCAAACGTTATATGACAAATGTGTCAATGCTTGGACAGACTTTCCAGATAAAATTCCATTCCAGACTGCCACAAACGAAATTAAGGCTGACATCATCTTACAGCCATTTGAAACAGCCAGGGAATACCACGCAAATGATAAAAGGTACTACAAATAATGTTTAAATAATATCGTAAATCGGGAATTACAAAACTGGAGCTGGAAAGCCAACGGTTTTAACCGTGGGATGAAAGCGACATCGGTTTATAAGTATAGTTGATTTCACTCTATACACAAAAAGTGTTATAATTATTGTATGAATAACAATGAATACAAACATACCAAAACGACAGTGTCACTGATCAATTATCACATTATCTTTTGCCCTAGATACAGAAGAAAGATCTTCAATATTGAAGGAGTTGAAGAACGGTTTAAGGAACTGGTGACAGAAGAATGCAAAAGACAAAATATTGACATTCTTGCAATGGAATGCGACACAGACCACGCACATATTTTCTTGAGCGCTTGGCCACAGCAAGATATTCCGTGGATTGTCAAGCAAATAAAAGGCGCAACTTCTTGGAAGTTGCGTGAAGAATTCGAAGAGTTGAGCAATATGCCCAGTCTGTGGACGCGCTCATACTTTGTTAGCACAGCTGGCAAGGTAAGCAGTGAAACGATCCGTTGGTATGTAGAACAACAAAAGAAAAGGTACTAATATATGCATATCATTCAATTGCCGCTGTGCACGCGTCAATGCGATGTGCGTGCTCTAAACAAACGTTTTTATGAGATGAATCACATCCATAATGTACTTGTTAAACACGGCATTGAACAGCTGAAAGCTTTGAAAAGCGACCCGGAATATGCGAAATTGCTGCAGGCTTATAAAAATGCAACAAAAACAAAGAAAAAACATATATCCAATCAGCTTTCTGCTGTTCGCCTGCAGTATGGATTGTCAGAAGCACAGCTGCAGGCATACGCCAAGCTGTGCGGCAAACAATTTCGAAAACGTTTATCTTCACAGCAGGTGCAAAAAGAAGCCACTCGTGTTTGGCAAGGTATTCAAAAGTGTATCTTCAGTGATGGCAAGCGTCTGCATTTTAAAAAATATAACGAACTAACAACCATTCAAGGTAAGACAAACACCAATGGCGTTAAGTTTGACAAGGACGCGCTTGCAATCGACTGGCAGGGGCTACATCTGCTGTGTAGAAGTCCAAAACTGTCTAAAGACATTCACTATATAAAAGAATCTCTGAATCATAAAGTTAAATATTGCGAGATTGTCAGAAAAATGTTTAATAACGGCTGGCATTACTACGTGAATGTCTATTTAGACGGAGACGCTCCGCTTAAACAAATGACAATAAAAGACGGCACTATGGGTATAGATCCAGGCGTTTCTGCAATAGCAGCCGTGTCAAATGACAAAATATTCTTAAGAGAATTAGCACCGGATTGTAAAAAATACAACAAAAAGATTGTACGTCTTCAACAACAAATCGACCGATCAAAAAGACAAAGCAATCCAAAGAAATACAATCCGGACGGTACGATCATTAAAAATAATCGTAACAAATGGATTTATTCAAAGACTTGTAAGAAAAAGATGCGACAGCTGACGGCCTTATATCGTCAAAAGGCCGCCTATATCAAACAGTCTCATCGGCTGCTTTGTGATGAACTGATACAAAGCGCTTCTGTAATTTACATTGAAGAGATGAACTTTAAAGCATTGCAGAAACGAGCAAAGAAAACAGAGCGCTCTGACAAACTATCAAGCATTAAACAAAAAGATGGCTCTGTGAAGCAAATCCATAAATACAAACGAAAGAAGCGCTTCGGCAAATCACTAAATAACAGAGCACCGGCATCATTCTTGCAGATCTTAGAATACAAAGCCAGCCGATATAATGTCAGTGTCGCATATATCAACACCAAAACGTATAAAGCGAGTCAATACAATCACAAGACAGGTGCATGCACGCCTGTCACTCTTGGTCAGCGGACAAAAGAAATCGGTCGAACAAAAGTCCAGAGAGATTTGTATAGTGCATTTTTAATTCAACATCCAAAGAAAAACTTAATGACACCAAAACGTACAGCTTGTACGAAAGATTTTAAACACTTCGTAAAAATGCAAAACGCACTGATCACGGAAATGAAAGAAAATGGCATTTCCATGAAACAGTGCTTCGGATTTTAACTTAAAAAAATAACTAAAAACGGTTCAGGCGTAACCGATTTCTTGACGAGTAAAGCCTAAGACTTGAAAGCCCATAAGAAATGAAACCTGTGTCCCTGTGTATGCTTATATCTTCGGTGCGGCTACATAAACATGGGAATCCCACGGTTTTAACCGTGGGAGAACGTCAAGTGAAAGAACAAATGTATAGAGCTTGTATTGGTGCAATGATTGGCTCGGAGATTTCTTTTGTTATACACGATGCTCCAAATGCAATAAATCCAGAATTAAAACTTATTCTTGGTGTCAGAGTTCGGAGGACGTCAATTATATCCGAGATGAAAGCTCACTTTTGTGAAAAATAACGGTTTATATAAAACATCTGCTGAGATAACCAATTAGTACAATGTCTTATAAGTAAATGCCGTAAAAAAAGTATGGCCGGGCCGGTCCGAACTTATACGCTTGTGGAGAGAATGTAAGACGCACTTACAATGTGCCTTGAGCGCTTGTATTTTTGCAGTTCTCATTGAAGCAAGAAGCTCGGTAACTCGTTTCCGGGTAGTTCACAGTATTAGTTTCGTGTTTTGTCTCATCGCAAAAATGTGTTATAATTAGAACATAGTTAATAATATCACCTAATAGTAAATCTCCCAAGATCAGGGAAGTTTTGAGGTTAGGTGGTTTAGAAGCGGTTATCTTCGGATGACCGCAATTTTTTTACACAAAAAAACATTATATGCTCATTGTATGAGCAAACGAAAGGAGAAAAATATGAAAAATTATTTCGTTTTAAATCAGGACTTGACAAAAATTCAGGCCATTGATGCTCTGGCAACAATATTGCAAGATGAGAGCTTACAACTAACTGGTGAGATGGAAAAGGTGGGGCTTTCCGCCTGGAAGCGCTGCTTTCTCGTCAGAGATTATGAAAACGGGAACACATATGGCTATAACGACTCGGATGGATATCATTTTGAGAATCTGGAACAGGTCTTGGATAATTTCGAAGATTTCCATCAAGGCTGCTTCTTGGACGATTTGGATACAAAATGTGACGATGGTACCGTAGAGTTTGGAGACTACGATGCAGCTGTTGCTTATTTGTTGACTTCCAAAGAGTTCCGCCAGATTCTTCGGAATATTAAACCGGAAGCTTGGCCGTATCCTACAGGCATTACTGCAGAAATCAATCAGATGAAGTTGGTTGACTTTGCGGAAAAACTGCTTTGCAAAGAAATCATATCTACAATGAGCGCGTATGTGCTTGTAGAAAATACATTGGTCGATACAGTTTGGCTGTCAAAATATGGAGTTGGAGACGGCATTGAAGCGATGAAACATGATCCGAGTTGGAATTTCACGAATTGGTGGCATGAAGTTATGACAAGCAAATTGTCCAACGAGCTGTTTACGCGGTTCGAGTTATACGCACAGTTGCTGCAAAATCTGCAAACGTCAGTCACCGATGACTTCAACGAGATGGGGAGTAACTTTTATCTGAATAAAGCCGCCATGTGCTTGATGGGTCTAAATTGGCTCATTTGTGGTGCTGAGCAAAAGTGCGCATATCAATCTGCCGTGAATGAGCCTCTGACGCAGGCGGACAAAGAAGAGCTGTACGGGCAGTTTATTGATCTTTTCGAGGACTTCCTGGAAGAGAGAAATGTTTGCTTTGCAGATCCGAAAGAAAAGGACACGTCCGAAAAGGACGCTGTGATCACTGGCGATGATTATGACGAACTCAAGCAGAACATTGAGAGTCTGCTTGTAATTTGGAACTTGATTTAAAAAAAGGAGAGATTTGTAATGTGTGAGAACAGCAGATATCTTGGCACGCTTGTTCGCTGGAATAATTGCATTTGGTATGTTGACAATGACGATTGTAATTTCAAAGACGAAAACGACGAAACATCATTGTTTTTGCTTCCAGAAGAATATGCCGATGCAGACAAGAATGCAGAGCTGATGCGTAACGGAGATCCGGACAGCGTTGGGTATTGGGTTTACGAATCATTGATCGAGCCCGTTAAGGAAGAAAGGAGATAAAAAATGAGCAAAGTGCTTATTAAAGCAGAAACTACCGGTTACGAAGGTAACGGTGAGTTTTGGGTAAGAATCGGCGATAACGGACTATCCCAACTCATAGAAAAAGATTATATTGTAACTCCGGAAAATTTGCCTGAAACTATCACAGCAGACGAAATCACCGGAACGCTTGGTCAGCTTCTTGATGAGGTGGACCTGCCTGCTGATCTGTACAATCAAGTGCAAGACTTGTATAGTAGAGCAGCTGATCTTTTAGACGAAAAGACACATGCAGAAACAGAAGCTAAATACGATGGTTCATTAGAATCTTTGTTTGAGTCGATAGCTCGAGCAATTGTATCTACGGTTCAAATTTGCATTTCGGAAGACTCGAATTTAGTAGGTCATCTGTTTAATTTCGGATGTGAAGCAATGAATCTTATCAAACCGTATCTTTATAACCAGAAGGCATTTGATGTGGTGGATATGATCTCGGAAGTTCACTATTGGATTGATGCTTACAGATATGCAGACAAAGAACTTGTCAGGGAATGCTGTCAATCCATTGTATTTAATCTATTTTGCATTATTGACGGCGTTTCTGCGAACAATGGTTTCAAAATAGAAAAAACTGTATTTGATGATACGCTGCAAGATGCAGAACTTCACCACTTATGGTGTAAATATTTGAACAAAAAACAATAAGGAGAATAGTTATGGCAAAAAAAGTAAGATATGGCGTAGCATACGAAGCATATGGCTATGCAACCACAACGGTTCCGGATAGTGTACAAACCAGAGATGATGCCATCAAGTGGTTGAAGGAACATTGGGATTGGTTACCACTTCCAGAAGATGCGGATTATGTTCCTGGGTCAGACGAACTGGATTTAGAGTCTGATATTGAAATCTATGAAGATTAAATATAGACATATTTCTGACCCTTCTGTTTTTAAAGAATTCAATACTCATTTAGCGTTTGTGACAATGCCCAGTATTTTTAAGGGAGATAGGACTCAACTTGAGTACGATGAATTTTTGCTCAATAAATTTAAGGAGGACAAAAACAGGGGAGTAATATTGGAATATCGTATTGTTGACGATGACTGTGTTAAGGAGGAAGACCCGTTCAATTAATGATGACGGCATTTCTTCAAATAGAAAAACTGTATTTGATGATACGCTGAAAGATGCGAATTCCATCGATTATGGTAAATATTTGAACAAAAACAATAAGGAAAACAAATATGAAAATTAAATCAGAGAAAGAAAAAGAATTTCAAGAATATATCAAGCCTACCGGCAGCACTTTTGCACAAGTGATGCAGGCTGCCAGCGTTGAATATGCTCAAAGATGGGCGGATTTGATGGAACAAAAAATTGCAGTAGGTCAAAAGGTCACAGATATTGCAGAAGAAACTTCTAATGAGGCAGACACAGAAGGCATTACCGGTTTGATGTATGGTTATGCGGTTAATTTGTTGTCTTATTTTTGGGAGTATGGTGAAGATTTAAGACTTTGGCATAAGGAGGAAAACTAATGACAAAATCTGAATTGGCAAATCTGATCGTAGAGTTTGCACACTGGGATGGCATTAAAAATCCTGAAGAGCTTTGCAGACGGTGTACAAAGGCTGAGCTGCAGGAAATGTATGACTACGGGTCAGCATCAGAAGCCGAATATTTGGATTATCTTTACGAAAATTGATATTAATAACAAAAGGGAAGTCTTCGGATTTCTCTTTTTTTGTTGTTTTGTGTGCGCAGTGAAATGTGATATAATTATTGTATAAGTTAATTTAAGAACAGTTATCTTTTTGCGATGACTGTTCTTTTTTGTGCTTATTACAAAAAAGGTTATAGATTTGAAAGGAGATTTTCATGAAGGAAAAGTTTGAGAAACTGAGAGACCTGGCGGCTGATGTTTCTGATACTACGGTCGAGGACGCAAACACATATACCATTTTGAGTCTTTGCGATCAGCTGGTGGATGCGATTGATACTTATCTGGAAGATCAGGAGGAGAATAAACATGAGCAATCTAACATCTAATAACGGTTGGGTCAGTGTAAAAGATAGACTGCCGGATTGTAACGGTAAATATCTTGTAGCTTATCACCCGGCTTATTGGGACAATGTGCACTACAATGAAGTAGATGTTGATACTGACAGTTATCGAGTACTTAAAACTCCGGGAAGAAAGAGTTGGGCACATAACAAGTATCGGCTTGTAACACACTGGCAACCATTGCCGAAAAGACCGTGAAAGGAGAAAAAGAATGACAAATTATGAGCGAATTATAAATAGAAGCATTTATGAAATGGCGTCAGAATTAGAAAAAATATCTAATTATGTATGCGATTACTACGACTCTTGTGATGAATGTCCTTTTAATTTTTTAGGCAAACACGGTTGCAATGTAATAGGATTGACAGATTGGCTCAACAGCGAGGTAGAAGAATGAACTTAATTTTTGCGCAAATTCTGCACGACACCAAACTGATTAACCGTTTCTTAAAATGCCACGATGACAGCATTTTAACAGATAACGGTTGGATTAGTGTAAACGACAAACTTCCAAATAACGATGAAGACGTAATTGCGCTGTCTGATTCTGGAGATTCACTTGTATGTCGATATAATAATGATATGAAGCGTTGGGAAAAGTACGGTTTTACATTAGATATGAATTTTATTTATTGGAGAGAACTGTACAAATGCAGAAAGGATAAGGTCAATGACTAACAAAGAAAGAAAGCAGACCGGTCTGTTGCATTCAGCAGATGAGCTTAAACAACTCATTGCAGAAAACCCGGATTTGCCTATCGTGGTGTTTGCTGGAGATGACGCAAACACAGGCGACTATACCTATATGAGCTGCAACTATGTAAGCGCAACAAAGGGGGAATTCCTTGACTGCGACCAGCAAATTGACGAATGTAGGTGCTACACGGACAGAGATGATTTTGAAGATGATGTCTATACTGTTCTCGAAGGAGAAGAACGGTATGATGACTTATCGGACGAAGAGTTTGATTCTGTCGTGAAACAAAAGATTACCGAGTACGATGCGTTCTGGAAACCATGTATCATCTTGTATGTAGACCATGTGGGCCATTAAGGAGAGAAATATGCGTGTTCCAAAATACATTGACGAAGCATTGAGAAAAAGAGCAAATGCGGCCTACAAATTCATGGATTATGACTGCATTGTTTCGGATTTCGTTGAAAATAATGGAATTGAGCTCGACCCCACGCACTATGGATTGGGTTGTGAGTCTCTTTTGAATCCAGATAGCAGCGCAAACGCTGTGCGAGAAGCTATTTTAGCACATGAAAATAACAAGGAGAAAAATAGATGACTAAAAAAGAATTGAGGCTTGTGCTCGATTTGCACAAAAAATGGCTAAACAATGAACCCGATGGTGTCAGAGCTATTCTGAATGGTTGTGATCTAAATGGTGCTGACTTGCAAGGTGTAAATTTAAGTAGAGCTAACCTTCTTAGAGCAAATCTACACGGAGCTGATCTACGAGGAGCATATTTAGGTGGGTGTAACTTGTATGAAGCTGATCTCAGTTGCACAGATATGCAAGGTGCTATCTTTCGCAATGCTAACTTTACAGGAGCTAACCTTCGAGAATCAAATCTACGCGGTTCCGATATGTTTTTAGCTAACTTGAAAAGAGCAAATCTGCAAAAAGCTACTTTAGCAGAAGCAGATCTATTTGAAGCTAACTTGAAAAGAGCAAACTTGCGTGAATCTGACTTGCGTGAAGCCAACCTGGTAGGGGCTGACTTACGGGCAGCAGATTTGCGTAAAGCAAAAAACGTTCCGTTCATACCCTATGCGTGCCCAGAAAAAGGTGAGTTTGTCGCGTTTAAGAAATGTGGGGATTACATTATTGAACTCCTTATTCCAGCAGACGCAAAACGCTGTTCTGGGACTACGCGGGAATGCCGAGCAAGCTATGCCAAGGTGCTTTCAATCACAACAATTTTAGGCAAGCCAGCCAAAACAACGAGTGTGATTAACACGAACTATTCACCAAATGTCGTTTATAAGGTTGGAGAATTGGTATATCCGGATGCTTTTGACGAGGACCGATGGAACGAGTTTTCGCACGGAATTCATTTCTTCATTAACCGTCAAGAAGCGGTTGAGAGTTAAAGGAGGAAAAGAATGAGTTGGATTAGTGGAGAATTCGTTATTGACTCGATAAGTCAACAATCACTTGCAAAAGCGAGAGCACAAATCGTTGGTCAGGTGAGACACAATGCGGACCTTGAAGAGTTTTCAAATATGGGGGAAGATATTGGTAACATCACACCGATTTATCCACCTGAAAGTTGTTGCAGAAGCTTGCAATCAGCAGAAGAATGGTACACGAATAGTTATGCAGCTTTTCACAGACCATATCAGAAATATATTCCTTTTCTCGATACGGATAGTCTGCCGAACAATAAGCGGTTGCTGACGCTGGAGAAACGACTTCAAGATGAAACTTCCAAGCGAAATACATATTACAATGCACACAATGTGCAGAATTTGCAGGCCAAGTATATTAGTTGCAAGCGTTGTGGATCAAAAGTCAACAAAGACTACATTCACAATAACAGTTGCCCAGTGTGCCACAACAATATGTTGTCTGATACAGTACAGAAGCGACTGGATGCGTTCAACGCCCGAATTGACGGCTTAAAGGCATCCATTGTTGCCGAAAAAGAAAGACGCGCTGCAAAGGCACCTACGCGATATTTAGTCGTGTATTGTGAATATGTAGGGTGAGTCTGTAGGTTAATAACAAAACAAAAGAGCCCGCCGCAAAGCGAGCTCTTTTTTTATGTATCTACAGAAAATTTGACAAGGTACGCCTGTGGGAGTATAATATTGGTGTGAGGTGATAATATGAAAACGCTATATCATGGTTCAAAAGATATTGTCAAAGTTCCTGTATACGGAAAAGGGAAGCAGTATAACGATTACGGGCTCGGTTTCTATTGCACAGAGGATTTAGATCTTGCTATGGAATGGGCGGTTGATTTGGACCGCAATGGATATGCAAATCAATATGAAATTGACGAAACGCAATTGTCAATATTAGATCTGAATGATGAGCATTTTACTTTTTTGCATTGGCTTGCTGTGTTGTTAGAAAACAGGCGCTTTACTGTAAATACACCTCTTGCGGTAGAAGCAAAAGAGTATATTTTGCATAATTTTCACGTGAATTATCAAGACTATGATGTGATTGTCGGATACAGAGCCGACGACAGTTATTTTGCTTTTGCACAGGATTTTTTAAGCGGCATGATTTCTTACAGGCAATTAAGTAACGCAATGAAATTTGGCAACTTGGGACAGCAATTTGTACTAAAAAGCAAAAAGGCATTCTCGTTATTAAAATATGTAGATAATCACTACGCTGATGCTGACACGTGGTTTGCACAAAAGGAAAGTCGTGACAAATTAGCTCGCCGAGAATACTTCGATGCAGAAAGGAACAAAAGACAAAGAGGGGATTTATACATTACACAAATTTTGGATGAAAGGATGACTGCAGATGATCCACGCCTACGATGAAACATATTTAGAACAAGCAAGAACAATGTTAGGAACAATGCTGGATTTTGCTGTGCATGACTTAAAGTACAATATTCAGGATTTTTATACACTGTTTTGTGAGTCAAAGTTTGCCAAAGCGTTTGAGACAGGAAGCTCGGCTTTGATTGCAGGTAAATCTGGCGTAGAATTGGCTTATGATATAGTTGGAAACAGCGATACCGAGCCGAAATTTGCTATGAACAGAAGTCCGGAATATTGGACCGGGTGGGCACTTGCTTATTATCAGTGGTACACTGCCTTATCATTTGAACAAATCAATGCCTTTATTTCAATTAAAGATATTGTAAAAATGTATCCCAAATATCACGAAATGGATATTATGCAGTTTGTTGACAGTTTGGATCGTCTATATGCGCAGAAAAATCCGGATTCCAACTTAAAGATAAGAAGAATTGCTGCCGGATTGACACAAAGCCAACTTGCCAAATACTCAAAAGTGCCTTTAAGGACAATACAACAGTACGAACAAAGGCGCAAGAATATCAATATAGCGAAGGCAGATACGGTGGCCGCATTGGCACAGGCGTTATCTTGCAAAATTAAAGATTTGTTCGAAATCACATTGTAGTGCATGCGGACGACTGGCCCCAGCTTTGCGAACGGTTGGCTGCATGATTTTACTCAAAATTATAAAGTTAACTTCGATTGCAGCTGCTGATGATCAGTGGCTGCTTTTCTTATGCTACTATTTGAATTTCATTTCTTCCCAGATAACCAAAATATATTTTTAGCTCAATTAATAGACAATAACGGCCAAAATTGTTGGTTGCTTTTTTGACTAATTTTATGTTATGCTAAACTTGGTGAGGATGGTGTTAATTCTCATCGAAAACTGCCAAATCAACAGCTTGCATGCAAATGTGAACGAGACAGCTTTGTTATGGAGGTGTACAGTATTATGAAACAACTGCCTCTCTGGCTATGGGAAAATAAGGAATGGTTATTCCCTGGTATCGGTTCCTCCTTGGTTATGCTGGTAATAGGTGAAATTATTCATCACAAATCAGCAATCTTAAAAAGCATTAAATGGAATTTAAAGTATTTTTTTCGAAAACGTAAAACTGCTACTTCGCCTAAGGATGATTCAAAATTTATTTCAGAAAATCCATTGGACGGTATTACAATACCATGTGGTACAATGTTTGAAAAAACATGGAAAGTTCAAAATGTTGGAACCGTTGTATGGAAGAATCGATTCTTAAAATGTGTAGAATATGCAGGTGCTTCTTTTTACCAAGAAAACGATATGGTCAAAATTCCAAAAACTTATCCTGGCGAAACTGTTGAGCTAAAGGTGCGGTATTTCGCTGTAGTTGAGGGCGATTATCGTTCGCGCTGGAAAATGTGCGATAAGAACGGAAACATATTCTACCCTGAAAAGAGCATCGGTGTAGGTGTGAATATACATGTACGTAAGAAAGCCAACGGCAGTAAAGCACTTCACGATAAGCATCGTTCATAGAATAGGGGACGGTTCCCCGTACCGCAACATGAAACAAAGCAAAAGAGCGAGTCGTCAGACCCGCTCTTTTTTAAACTGCAGCATAAGTTGCAACAAAACATATCCACTGTCTTAATTTATACGTCCTTTTAGAACAGAGGGCGGTTCCTTGTTCTGCAAAAGTAAACTGAATCAACATCAAGCTTAAGCAGCCACCTAACACGGTGACTTCTTTGATACAGGGTTCGTTGCCGATGGTACTTTTCTCTGTACTAAGCTTTTGGCTTTACCAATAATTATCTGCTACACAAGCGCAACAACGTAATTGGCATCTCCCAATCCCTGTACATATTATGTATTTAAATTATATCACATCAATTATAACATATCTGACGGCAACGGCAATTTTACAATGCAAAAAGCCACCGAAATAATCGGTGGCTTTAGTCATTTTTTTGATTGGTTATCAAATTATCTGCAGTACCAGAGGTGTCGTGTCTGCAAGATGTTCTTTGGCGAATTCATCCAGCTCATCAAAGTTTGCAAAAGAGCAAATAAAATTACTCTCGCACACATTATGGTAGCAGAACAGGAAAAGTTCGCCGGTATCTTCGTTCACATACAACTCTTCATCTGTACCGTTATACCACTTTTCAGTGGCAGGGGACATTTGATTGATGTAAACGTTTCTTTCTTCTGTCCCAACTTCCAGTAAGCTCTGACCTCTAAATTTTCTTGTGACTCTCATAAATTCTCCTTTCTTAAACCAGTAATGTCCAATCATCGTCATTGCCATCGTCGTCAACATTATAGCAATCAGGCGGTTCACAACAATTGTACCAACAGTAGTCTACTTTTCTTAAATCATCAGGATTTATTTTTATACCTAATTTTTCAAAATAAGATACAAAAGTTTCTTTTTCCTTATCCGAAAGATAAAAAGCATTGTGCCATTCTCCACACTCTTCGCCATATGAAGAATAGATAACAAAGTCTATATAATTTCGGTCATAATTATCTGTATATCCAATTTCGAAGTAGGGTGCATCCTGTCCAATATACTCCATTTCAGGATATATTTTTTTAACAAATTTGTGGAATCCATCTACAAATTCATCAACGTCTTGACAATCGAATGATTGCAGAATCTCGTTTGTTATAGGCAACCTAATCACCTTATTATGTACATAATCTGACATATATGTTCTCCTTAATATTTTTTTTATTTTCTAACGCCGTGAACAGCATTAAAATAGCACTTATAGCACATTGCTTCGTATTTGTCATTTCCGCCAAGGATAATGTTTGAGTTACCGGCATCGGTGACAACATTCCCGTTTTCGTCTTTCAGTACGTTAATGATGGCTTTGTTTCCGCATTTGCAAACCGTTTTGATTTCCTGAATGCTGTCAGCCAGTTCAAACAGTGCTTTGCTTCCGGGGAACAACTGGTGTTTGTAATCAGTTCTTAAGCCATAACAAAGCACCGGAATGTCCAGAAAGCTGGCAATGTTACGCAGCGTTTCAATTTGATGGATCGTGAAGAATTGACATTCATCAACAATAATGACATCAAAGTCGAATTGCTTTGTGGTTTTGTCTCTGTGCTTGGTTACAATGTATTTCTTGATGTCTGTTTTTGCATCAATACATTCTGCCTTCGCTTCAAGACCAATTCGAGATTTGATGATGTCCTGTCCATCACGATTATCAATACTTGGTTTGAGCAATAGAACGCGTTTGCCTTTTTCCTCGTAATTAAATTTGGTCATTAAGGCATTTGCGGTCTTGGAACTGCCCATGGATCCGTACTTATAGTACAGCTTTGCCATTTCTATGACTCCTTTCTGTTTTTACATAATTTTTCTTATCAAATAACAAAAGAGCCATTTGATAACAAATGACTCTTCGTGTAATGACAGGCATAAGTAATTATAACATATTTCTTGATAATTGAATAACGCCCTTAAATTTAAATAAAGTGTTCGTCATAATGAACAATGTTCTGTCTGTTTAACAACTCATATTTGGTCTATCCTACAAAATTTCGAAAAATTAGGCAAAAGATGCAATTTTTTCTCAAAATTAGCCATTTTTGGGCCAAATTGAGTGAAATACCGAAATTTTTGGTGCAATTTTGGTGCAACTGGCGTGATTTTGTGTATCCTTGAAAGGCAAAATCGTATAGTGTGGGTACATCAAAAAAGTGCAAAAAATGGCTTAAATAGGGGGTTTTTAGGCAAAAGAATAGCTTTCCGTTTATTTACGGAAAGCTACCTTTTTGGTGCGGATGACGGGACTTGGCAACACATTGTTAGAATGAAATTCTGTGTGTTTAAGCCAAATATAACCCGCTATTTTTGTTTATTGATAAACACTGGTGCAATTTTGGTGCAATAGATGGGCTTTTAATTATGCGCAGAAGTTGTCTGCCAAGTGAGTTGTTATGTTAAGGAACTCATCTTTGTTAAAGTCCATGACTTTTTGCATCTGTTTATCTTGGTGTTTTTGGAAGACGTTGATATATGTGTTAATTGTGGTTGACACATCTTTATGTCCAAGCCAAGTCCTTAGCGTTTCTGGGCCAACACCGGCTTCAATGCAACGTGTTGCAAATGTGTGTCTCAAAATATGCGATCCACCTTCGTTTTGTATGCCTGCACGCTGACAAATCAATTGAAAGACGGTGTTAACAGATGTACTGCGACAAAAGCAATCATATTGTGTATTGTAAAACAATAGATTATATTGATTTTTGGAGCGCACGGATATGGCATATCGTAAAAGCGGCGCAAGTGACACTTGGTCTATTGGAACACTGCGCATGCCGTTTTTTGTTTTGGTACGTGTACCAAGTTCAACACCATAATCTAGTCCTCTTGTAATAGTGCCGTTGACATGAATTACATTTTGTTCGAAGTCAATATCGTTAACAGCGAGAGCACATACCTCACCAATACGCAGACCAGAATATAACGAAATGATAAGAGCAAGTCGTAAATCATAATCTTTTCGATGGGGTTTATATTGCTTTAATGCGTTTAAAAATTGCTTTTCTTCTTGCACTGTAAAAGCACGGACGATGCGATCTGGTTTGTCAGATATTGGCTTTCTTACAAATGTGCTTTTCATAAGATTACGTGTAAGAATTTGCTTATCAATGGCTATATTGTAAGCTTTGGAAATAGAACTGAAGCACTTGCCAATGACACTATTAGAGTATTGCACTTTTAGCTGAAGAAAGTACTGATTGATTTGCTCGACTGTAACAGATGTAATTGGCTGATGCCACAATTGGCTTTTTTCGAGGACGTGAATCGTATCCATTCGCCTTGTGAACGCAGCCTTTCCAATAGCGTTGAGCTGAAAATCTCGATGAGCGGCCTCGGCTAATAAATCAAGAACGCTGCAGCTGCTTGTACTGGTTATATTTCCGAGAGAGATTTCCATGAGAAAAGTGTTTTTTCTTTCTCTTACGATGGATTTAGTTTTACCAGTAAAGCTTTTTCGTTTCAGCTTCCCGTCAGGTGTGTAGTAACTTACTTGGCACCTGTATACCTTGCTTGACTCGTCAAAGTATAATGTGCCTTCTCCGTTTTCCCGTTTGGTTTTTCCTCGTCCCATAGTGGTCCTTTCCGAGCGTAATTTTTCAATTATCAAGGTTCAGTGCCAATATTTTTGTTCCGATTTGGCTCTTCGAGTGCTAAAAAAATCAATGAATCGAAACTTGAGTATCAGCTTTTTTCTTCCGATATCTGTACTCGGAAAGGCTGGGTTATTAAATAAATTTTCAACTGTACGCTTGCTCCAGCCTGTCATTTTTTGAATGTCTTCGATAGAATAAAACAATGAATTATCTGAGTCGATGTCATTCATATTTTTTTTGAATTTGTCTATTTCTGCGTTCATGGTTTGTACCAATGTATAAGATTTAAACAAATTCTCAAAATCTTGATGTTGCATACGATAGCCTCCTTAATATGGGTTGATGTTGTGATTACATTGCAATCATAACACAAACGAAAAAGGCTCTCGTTGTGACTGAAGTGTTATATATCTGTCTGACATTCATCCACACAATAACAAACAGCAAAGCATTTGTCAAATCAAAGATTGTATAATTTAAAAAATATTCACATGAGGGTGGTCATTGAATAATAATCGTTTGCAAATTGAGACTTTGCTGGGAATGGGGCAGTGTCGTTTTGCGTTTTAAAAAATTATGGTATAATTACATTATAAGTTAATTTAAGAACAGTTATCTTTTGCGGTGACTGTTCTTTTTTTGTACTTAATTTTTAAAAATATCAAATTTTGAAAGGAGAAAAAGATATGATTGACTTTGAAGTAAGAGAAAAGGATGTAGTGGTGAAAACAGAAGGCGAGCGCTTTTATATACCGAAGGACATTCTTGAAACAATCTACGAGGATGCTCAAAAGGAATGGTACTATAAGCAGGATGTTGTTGATTATCTAAAAGAGCATTACAACTACGCACTGCTGGCAGAAAGAGAGTCTGAGATTATCAATGAGCTTGTTGATCTTTATGCAGGCTTGAGAAAAATTAACGAAGGTTGTTTTAACTGGGAAGAATGCTTAAAACAGGCTTTCGAGGAGTTTAAAGACCCATATATCCTGGAACAGTATTCGCTGGAGGCGCCTAAGTTTGTTGCATTCAATATCACTTGGGATACAGGCTATGACAGCGCAGACGTGCTTCCAAAAGCAGTTCTGATTCCGGCAGCCTTTACAAACGAGAATGAAATCACAGATTATCTCTGTGAAGTCTATGATGCTTGTGGTTGTGGATTTGATCTGAAGGAGCTTGGGTAATGCAAAAGATTATGATTTCAGTTCATCCAGAATGGTGCGAGAAAATTGCACCTCGATTAAAAACCGTTGAAGTTCGCAAAAACGAACCGCAGTGTAAATTGCCGTTTCAGTGTTATGTTTACGAAACAAAAGGCGGTGCAAAGAAATACTACGATGTATTTCATGAAAACACGATCGGCAAAGTAATTGGCGAATTTGTGTGCAATAGAATTGATGCTTATGTGTCGGAGCTTGCAGAGCAGTCGGATGGACAAATTCGTTTTGATCACTATACGGATGCAAAAGGAATTCACGATGTTGGAACGGTGATTTGCTCAAGCGCAGCCGGTCCGATGACCAAGACTTTTTGTGCAACGGATCTCTATAAGAATTCGTTGGTGCCGTATAATGCCCTTGTAAAGTACATCGGCACAGGAACGCATGTTTTTTACGGTTGGCATATCTCTGATCTTGTAATCTATGATGAACCTAAAGAATTGAGTACGTTTTCTGTTGAAGACGTGCCCGCAATTAAAAGGTGCCAGTTTCGTGAGCGCGTGCATTCAAATCCGCTATACACAAATGGGGCGATGCTTTTAGGCTCTTATGTCTGTACCAAAAACGCAGAATTGGACTGGTGTTCAAAGTGTTTGGTTAAGACGCTTCAGAGAGCTCCACAGTCATGGTGTTATGTGAAAGGAGAAGAAAGGAGAAAAATATGAAAGATTACGAGGATAGAACTTTGTTTTCCATTATAGAAAATGGAAATGAAAAATCAGTTCATTTTTGGGGTTATGGCTATTATGCGGGTTTGCCTGAGGATAAACCATATAGATTTGTTGAATACACTTTCTTTATTGCCACATTATCCGATGTACTCAAAGAGGGTTTCTCTGAGTACGAAAGCAGCCATTCTAATAAGTTTAAACAATATATAACCGATTGTGATGAAAAAGAACTTGTTGATATTGTTGAACATTATGATGACGGCAATTCACCAATCGAAGTTCAAAACATCACAGAAGATATTTCTTGTGGTTGCTATATTTTTTAATGTGAAAGGAGAAACAAATGATGTTGTACCTGTGTAAATTCATAAGGCCAAAAACCTCAAATTTACACAGCAGTAGGGTGTTTTAACACATGAACTAGTGCAAAAGATTATATTGAATTAAAGGAGAATTAATTATGGCAACAAAAGGAATAACAGTTAAAGAACTGTACGATGATTTGCGTCAAGAAATTCTTGCAGGCAATGGTGACAAGACTATTCTTATTTCGTCAGATGACGAGGGTAATAGTTATCATACACTTTGGTATACGCTTCAATCAGATATTGATGAAATCAGAAAAATCAAAAAAGCAACTTGGTTTCACGATGATGACAATCCCGAAGAAGTGGTTCTTTTAGGTTAAGGAGGATTTAGATTAATGAGTTATTATGCTGAAATTTCTTTCAAGAAGATGAAATCTCAAGATGTTATTTCATTTCTTAAAGATTTTAAATGTGCTTATGTTAAAAGAATTCCTGAGATTGCAAAAGAAAATTATCCGTTTTGTCCGGCAGTTGGAAAGAATCTATTTAATTTTCAAGACTTAGCTGAAGATAAACTTCAACTTTCGAAATGCTTAAACTGGGCAAAAGATTGCTCTCGTTTCAAATATTTTTATGACAACGAGTTTAAGCTACTCGGAATAGTCGGTGTACCTAAATGTTTAAAGGAATTGTTTGATACTTCTATTGCATTTCAAAACTCTTGCGATCAAGATTATGATCGGGATATATGGTCCAAAATCAAAGCATTTGAGGATATTTATAACAAGTGGATTACTAAAGATGTTGATGAAATTAAAGATTCGTATAATCTTGAAGACGACTATTTTGATTTTGACACGGATTATCCTGAACCAATCGAAAAAGGCGAAATGCTTATGTATTGGAGACAAACATTTGCTTATCGAGAAATCTGGGGAAGGTATGAACGAGAAATTTTTGATGATGACAATGCTATTTATTTTTCTTTATTTGGCACTTATGAGTCATCGAAATTGTATAGGATTTTGCAATGCTGCTTAGCGGAGGCTGACGCGGCAATGCAAGAGTGAAAAAAATAAAATTTAAGGAGAAAAAATGCCTAATTGGGTACAAAATAGACTTACAATTTATGGCCAAGAAACAGAAATAGAAAAGTGTCTCTTGTTTTGCAAATCAGAAGACAGCGATTTCGACTTTGACAAGATCGTTCCAATGCCGAAAAACTTAGATATAACTTGTGGCAGCAGCACCATTCAAGCTGCTGCATATGTTTATTCTTTACTTTCTGATAAACAACTGAAAGTAGTATCAGGTATGCTTAAAACGAAAACTACGACGGAAGATGGGGGGCTTTCCGCCTGTTGAAAGGTCTTGGTTCGATGTAATTCAAGAGTGTCTAAACAAGAAGCCAGAATGGAATCATAAAATAGATTCATGGACACCAAATGGGTCGGACATTGAATGTGGCGCTGAAACGTTCGAAGAATATGGGAGAATTGTTCTCAACAATATTCTGAACTACGGCTACGCAGGATGGTATACATGGAGGTGCGATCACTGGGGAACCAAATGGACAGCTAATCACGTTGTTATCGACCGTAGTAGTCAGACTGGGCATGGACAAGAACCGCAAGCTACTGTTTATTGTCAGACTGCTTGTAGTTGTCCGGCGCAGATTGTGTATGCTTTATCTAAAAAATATCCGGAGCTGAAGTTTATATTGGCTTACGCCGACGAAGACCTCGGCAACAACTGTGGCCAGTTTGGACTTAAGAATGGACTTGACTTCATTGGTGATGTGCGCTATGACTATTCAGATTGGAAAGATAATCCTGAACTTAAGCGAGAAGCAATAACATTCGCATGCGATGTTTGGGGCTATGATCCTGCGGAATATCTCGAATAAGAAAATTATGAGGAGAAAAAATTATGAATAAAAGAAAGCTAAATAAAGTATTCGCTGAAATTAAAGAAAAGGCAAATATGGATTACGCAATTACAAATCCTGATGAATACGGCGATTGTAATGCTTGCGTAAACTTTAAAATTACATTTAAATTTGGAATGGATTCCAAAGGTATATATGCAAAACATTGGCTGAAAGGAGCGAATGACGGCGGCCCGTGGAAGGACCTTAGCGATGTATATATCGGACATGATATTACGGCAGAACAGGCGGAAATAATGATTAAGGTTTTGAAGGAAAATGGATATAGCGTTAAGCCTGAGGAATATGATCCTACCACAAGTTTTCTTATTAAGGAAAATTAATAATCTTTTAAAAACTTACAAAGATAAGCTTTTTATGTTGATTTATGGAGGAAATAATATGTCAATTAAAAATTTATCATCACAAGAATACGATATTCTCAATAAGATTGCTGCCGAAACTGAACAGTCGGCTTCAGGGGCTGTAGATATTTGTGACTACCTTACACCTGAAGAAATAGATGTTTTTATCAATCTTTTGAGTAAAACTAATTAAATTAAAAGGAGATTTATTGTAAACGAACTTTATAATTGTATTCCATTGGATAGTGAAGCTGCAAAAAGAATAACTTATTTTGCTCAACTCTACAAAAAAATAAAAGATAAGGGGTATACTGAATCTCAAATAGAACATGATGTTCAATATATCAGTAGTCAAATTAAATTGGCTGCCCAAGAAGGCATGTGTTCTCTTGTTGTACCTGAAGAGCTCTGTCATTGTGAACCCGAGGATTTGGGTGAAATCTTTTCTTTATATGATTTCAAGTATGATTTTGATTCTATTAGAAAATTGCTTATGTTTGAGTGGTAATTTAAACAAAAAGAGCCAGCCTTGTGCTGGTTCTTTTTTCATATGCAAAAATGTGTTATAATTAGAACAAAGTTAATAATATCACCTAATAGTAGATCTCCCACAATCAGGGAAGTTTTGAGGTTAGGCGGTTTAGAAGCGGTTATCTTCGGATGGCCGCTATTTTTTTTACACAAAAACATTATATGCTTATTCAATAAGCAAACCAAAAGGAGAAAAAATATGAATACATTTAATGATTTGAAGGAATTCTTTCCAACACCACCTGAACTTGTAGCAAAAATGATTTGTAATATAAGATTCAAATCAGATTGCTCAGTTCTTGAACCGTCTGCCGGAAGTGGTAACATTGCAAAGTTTATTGTTATTTCAAATGATTGTCTTAATTCTTCTTGGTGTTTTAGAAATTACGAAGGCGGTAATATTGATGAAAAGTGCAGACAAATTATTTTGAACGATGCTGTTGAACGTTATTATCGTGAAGAAAAAAGAAGACAAGAAAATGAGTATTACGTTTTTCCTAATTCACGCATTAACATTGATTGCGTTGAACAGGATAAAAATCTTCAATTAATACTTAAAGATTATGACTTTAATGTTGTCGGTGATGATTTTTTGAAGTTTAGTACCTCAAAAATGTATGATTACATCATTATGAATCCACCTTTCTCAAACGGTGATGAACACCTTATGAAAGCAATTAGACTTGCTGAAAAAAATGGTGGCTCACAGATTGTATGTCTGCTTAATGCGGAAACAATTCGTAATCCGTACAGTCAAAGTCGTGTTCAGTTGAAGGAAATCCTTGATAATTACGGTGCTACATACGAGTATGTTCAGGATGCATTTAAAAATGCTGAAAGAAATACAGATGTGGAAGTTGTAATTATTAAGGTTACAATTCCTAATCTCAGAAAATATGAGTTCGACTGGTCTAAACTTAATGAGGGTATTGACGATTTAGCGTTTGAAATACCGGATGAATGTAATGAACTTGTTATTGATGACAAGTTAAAACAGCCGGTCATTCAATATCAATGCGAAATTGAACTTGGAAAAAAGTTATTCTTTGAATATTACTCTATCAAAGACAAGATTTCACATCAATTTGCAAATGAAGATGATCCGCTTTATTCAATTAAATCTGAGCCAATCATTTCACTAAAAGTTGGTAAAAATGATTTAGCAGATAAATACACAACTTTCTCAGAGGTTGTAAATGCTTATGTTGAAGAAGTTCGATATAAGTATTGGTATGAACTTCTTCATAAGCCATTTTTTATGGAAGGCTTACCTTCATCTGCAAAAGAAGAATATTTTAACGAAATTCAAAAACTTGTTAAGTATGAATTTTCAATACCTAATATCTGTGAGGTTAGACTTGATATTTTAAGAAAGACAGCACGGGCAATTGAGGATTCAATAATTACATTATTTGATAAATTCACTTACAAACATTCTATGGGATGTGAAAAAAACATTCATTACTTCAATGGATGGAAGTCAAACAATGCATTCATCATTAACAAAAAAATAGTAGTACCTGACTTAAACAGCTATGATTGGTATGGTAGATTTAATATTGATTACGAAACAAAAGAATTTCTTAAAGACATTGAAAAGATATTTATGTATTTTGATGCTGATCCAACACCAAGCGATCTTGATTTCTACTGTGAAGAATACACAAGGAGAGGTCAAAACAGAAAATGTAAATTTAAGTATTTTGATGTCGATTTCTTTAAAAAAGGAACAGCTCATATTACATTCAAGGATGATGAACTTCTTAAAAAGTTCAATATCTATGGATGTATGAAAAAAGGTTGGTTGCCACCATCATACGGCAAAAAGTCTTACGATGAAATGGCAGAAGAAGAAAAAAGCGTTGTTGATGAGTTTGAGGGTGCTAATGAATATTCTAAAGTATTTGCTAATACAGAGAATTATATTGTTTTCCCAGAATCATCAGTAAAAATGCTTAATGCTTAGGAGGTTATCAATATATGAATGAATATTATATTGAAAACAACAAAATAATTGATAGCAATAAATTATTTAATATCCACAATGAATTCCAAATTGTTGAACATGTTCCTTACGGACGTTATCTTATTTGGAATATTAATTTTGTTGACGGATATTTACCTTTAGCAGAATTGCTCCTAAATAACGATGGTTTAAGACCAATTAATCCACATACATTAAAGGCAATTAAAGTTGATGATTCAAAAAAGATATTAAAACTTGTTGCTCAAGGAATTAATACTCTTCCTAAAATGGAAAAGTATTATGAAAAATATGAAAATTCTCAACTTACTCAAAAAGCAAAGAGAGCAAATCTTTGCAAGGAATGTATTCCAATTATGAAAAACATTCCGGGCGTTGAAAATTTGTATGGAGGTTAATATGGAAAAATTTTTAGACTTAGTTCAAAAGTTACTCAAAATAATTAAGGAAATTAATTTATGAAAAAGAATGGTGTGATTATAGGTAGACCTATTAATGGTATTTCAATAAACGGAAACGAATATGTTTGCGATAAAAATGGTATGGCAATCGTTTTTGTTGATGAAGATACCGCCAGAGCTTTTCTAAAGGATAACGGCTTCACGGATGAAAATATTGAAGACTGTGGAATCGTGTTTGAAACAGTTAATATAGAAGAAAATTATTATCAATAAAGGAGAAAAAATATGTATACAGGACATTGCTATGGATATGGCTTGGATGACGAGCAGCTTCGTATGATTCCAAAAGAGAACTTGGTAGCATTTTTGCTCAAAAATTTCGATATGTTAAAGGAGCATATGGAGTGTGATTTGAGAGATTGTAATTTCGACAAATTGACATCTGATGAGATTCTGGAACGCTTTTCATCATATGATGGTGACTATGGTAGCGGTATTGGTAGCGGTATCTTAGGTGCAATGCGTGATATAATGCAAGCAAAAATGAAAATCACTCTTCATTATGCTGATTGTGAAGATGGACAAGCAATCTATATGCCGCAAATGATGCCGTGGGATATGAACGAGAACGATTTGAAAATCCGTTCAGCAGAGGATTTGCAGACATTATTTCAGCCGTTTCTGGACGAGTTGGGCATTTCTGATGAAACTGTTGGTGATATCGACATCGAATGGTGGGGATAAACTCGATTAAGTCAAAATAAACCATCTCATACGAGATAAGTGGTGATTTAAACAAAAGAGCCAGCCTTGTGCTGGTTCTTTTTTATTTTTTTTGCACTTATGCTATAATTAAAGTATAAGTCTTTAAATAATAACTAATTCTTTTTTTGAATTGGTCGTTTTTTAACGCAAAAATATAAATTAAAAATATTAAAGGAGAAAAATTATGAATGAATTCCAGACAATCAATGTCAATTTATCAAATCTTTCAGAAGAAGAAAGAAAACAACTTTTAGAGTTGGCTAAAAGGAGCAATACCCCAGCTAAAAAGCGTTGGAGAGGAGAAAGGAACAACCACTATTATTTTATTTCAGGCGCTGGTGGAATAGGAAAAGGCAGGGAAGATAAAGTCGCCTATGACAGTAATCGTTATCAACTTGGCAATTATTTTAGAACTGAAGAAGAGGCAGAGTTTGAATTAAACAAAAGACTTGTTTATCAAGAACTCAAGGATTATGCTTTTGAACACAATGAAGGTGAGATTGATTGGGAAAATCATGAACAGGAAAAATGGGTTCTCTCCTACGACAGTCAGATTAAATTTCTCGGATGTTATCTTAAGTCTGTTATATCTGACATAGGACAGATATACTTTTCTTCTCGCAAAATTGCACAAGAAGCAGTCGAAGCTATTGGCAAGGATAGAATAGAGAAATACTTGTTTAACATTAATTGAATTTATTTTGTACCTGTTTTTGTACCTATGTACATTCGTAAGGTTCCAAACCCGCAAATTTACACAGCAGTATGGTGTTTTGTACACCTGAAGAGTCGAAATAAGCCATTCAAAAGAATGAGTTGTAATTTAAACAAAGAGCCAGCCTTGTACTGGTTCTTTTTCTGTATTGGATAATGACACCAAGCCTTGGCGGCTTCTCTTGACCTTACAAGAAATTTAGATGGCTCCAGTATTTCATACCGGTTTTTTTCTTTAGCTTCGAGTATATCTTGTTTTGTCTCTGCAATACTAAAACGGAACAAATATAGTATGACAGGAGCGTATATTGTGACACTAAAAGAGATTGTACAAAGAGGTTTTGACCCGGACAGGACGGATGTGTTTTTCATGGTTATGAAAAAAGAGCAGCCGGTTCCGTATTGCTACTGTTGCGGTATGCTGGAACTCTACAAATATTGGAGAAAAGACAACCATTCTATCTGTCCGCCAGACGATGCTATGTTATTGCAGGTTGTATTGTATTCACACGGCAGTATTGCTTTGCCACGCGTATATGATCGATTTCAGACAGGAAAAACAATCGACTACGCTGACGCGACTCCGGTTTCGGAAATTGGAAATGACCCGAAGATCACGTTCTATGACTTAATGCGTGAAATCGAGCAAATCGTTTATCCGTTTGAGGTGTAGGACACATCTTTTGCTGTTCTTTAGAATTGTGATATAATTATCGTATAAGTCATTAACAAAGCAGTTATCTCTCTGGAGATGGCTGCTTTTGTTTTGGTTAAAAATAAATATCAAAAAGTTCAAAAAAGGAGATTAAATATGGAGAAAAAGGATTTTTCAAAAATGGAGGCTGTCGTAAAACGCTACGTAAAGGCTTACAGAGAAGACTTTGCTATCGACAAGGACGTTTTGAGTCAACCGACAGAAAATCGCTATTTATGGCTTGTACGGCGTTGTGGGACGAATTTGATCCCTATGTCTGCTGTCGTACACAGTGATGTAGTGAAACACTATCTGGACGCACGTAGAGACACCCCGGAGAGAGCGAATGAGATTGCCAGATTCTACGAAGTTGATGCGAAAACATTGAGCTTCAAGGCCATTCGTAATGTGGACAAATACTATAAGCAGGTTTGTATGCAAACTGATATGTAAAAGGAGTGTTTCTATGCTTTACAATGTACGAATCGAAGATGCGCTTTATAATCTGAACAATACTATTTTAAAAATGGGCAACTATGATGTTGTAGACATCATGAGTATTTATGATTTTTTGGGCGAGAACGGGTTTACTCTTACCTTAGAAAGTCATGCTGTGCCTGATTCAGCTAATGAGTTTTATGTTTGCTTTGTCCTTTATGAAGAGAGAGAAACAGAAACAATTGGTAGAATTGAGTATCCGCTCGGTCTAAACGCTTGTGATATTAAAAACAATGATTCAATCAAAGAAAAGATCTTGTGTCGGATGTTTGCTTTAGCACAAGAGGAAAAAATCTAAGAAAGGAAAAATTATGAAAGAATTAAAACTGTCAGTCCTGCTGGTAGAACCCGGCAAGTGCCCAAAAGTTATTGAAATTGAGGACACGCTTGAAGCAATGCAGAACATTGTGGGCGGCGACATCGAGGTATATGAGCCGTTTGATGATGAGATTGCCATTGTTTGTAACGAAGAAGGTAAGGTTAAAGGGCTTCCGCTGAATAGAGCTATTTACTCCGATAGAGGAGAGCTTGTTGACATTATTGCGGGTACGTTCTTTGTGTGCTATGCACCTGTTGATAGCGAGGGATTTCTGAATCTGCCTAAAGAGTTGGCTGAAAAGTACGAAGAATACTTCAAAGAGCCGGAATCGTTCAATACCGAAGCGGGTGGCGTGATGGTCATTCGAGACACGTTAGGGTATCCAACCTATGAGTTCTTCGATGGTGTCGGAAAGTATTATATTGTTCAAGTGCTTTCAAAAGAAGTTAGCCGCTATCCGATGGAGACGCGTGTAATTGCTAAAATCGCAGGAGATCCGACCAAACAAGCGACTGTTAAAGATGTTGCAGGTCGTGAGTGGCCGAAAGAGCAAATCAGTGCGATTTGGCCTATCGAGGATGTGTATGCACCGGCTACATTGGACGAGGTGTACGAAATCTTGTGTGCAATGAATCTTGGTGGCTGCTTAACGACTGAAGAAACCATTCGTAATTATGTCATCGATATGGTCAAAGCTGAATGCATTGTTGCTCCGTTATTGGAGTCGATAGAAAACGAAAACGCTGAATATTTCTACAAAGACTTCAACGAGTTGTCCAATATTCCGGCCATGCCTTTGTATTCGGCTATCGACATGATCAAAGCGGTTATTTAAGAGAGGAGAAAAAATGGCAAATATTTGTTCTGTTACTATGTATTTCTACGGTGAGAAAAGTGCAGTGGAAGATCTGCACGCAAAATGTCAGCGTTGGATGGATACAAAAACCTTCGAGCAGATATGATTTATCATGATGGGGCAAATCATTACTTGTATAGAGAAATCAAAGAAAGTGTCTCTGATGAGCAATTGGAGAACATTTTAGATAAAATCTATACTGGAAGCTGCACAAAAGCAGATATTTCAAGATACACAAAAACGTATAGGCACACATATTTGTGATGTCTATGGATTTTAAGGAGGATTTGGGATGAAATTCAATCTAAATGATTACAAAGGTAAGTACGTAATGCACTGCAAGACTAAAGAAGAAGCTGATAGCTTTTGCCGATTTCTTCATCAAAATGGCAGGAGATGGTATGAAGGAAGTAGTTATCTTGAGTTCAATTGCTGGGACGTCTATAAAATAGACACCGTATATTACTTTAATGAGGGTGCGTACTGTAATATTGAATATGCCAAATGGAAAGAAGGCTATACAATACTTGAATGGAGCAATTTTGTGGAAGACAGTGAAATTGTAAGTGAGTGTACAGTGACGCAGCACAAATAACCTACCAAGAAGTCTCTTTTGAGGCTTCTTTTTTTGCTATTCTGAACAATTTGCCTAATAAACCAAAAAGTGTTATAATTATTTCAGATGTGGTAATCTGATTCTTCGTTAGAAAGAAATAAGTGATTTCTACAAAACTTAATATAAACAACCACACGGTACACGGGTGTGGATGACGGCTCATTACCTCCAGGCCAATGTTTATTGCGCAAGGGAAAGCGCAGCTTCGTTCCGATTTAGGGAACACAAACCATAGTCACGAATTATGGTTGGAACATCGTAAGGTGTTCATCTAAGAAGCTGCGTGTGCCAGCTGTCTTAGTCTATTCGCCGGTCAACCGGCGTTTGCGTTACAAGAGCTCTCGTTTTGAGGGCTCTTTTTTAATGCTGTTTATTAGTCGATTTTTTGTTTTAAATTGGGTATAATTGGGTATAATTGGGTATAATAGTGTAAAGAAATAATAATTGACACTATTGAAATGAAAAATTTGGTTGCACTATGTTCAAAAATAAAAACATAATGGGCGTCTGTGTCAATAATTCTAAACATTTCTGCATTAGCTGAATGTTTTGAGCATTGTTCGTTTTGTGTTATAATTAAAATATAAGTCAATTTGAGAACAGTTATCTTTTGAGATGACTGTTCTTTTTTTTACGCTTATTTTTAAAAAAATATTAAACTTTAAAAGGAGAAAAATATATGAAAAAAACATTGGTATATACCAACGACATTAGCAGCGAAGAGTTTAAGGAAATGTTGCGAGATTACATGACAGACGAAGAAGTGTCTTTAATGTCATACGATGAGTTTTACAACCGTATGTCTGAGTATTTAGACGACGAACACCGTCGTGTTTGTGCGGATCTCAATGTACAATATAATATGCCTATTTTGGTGGTTACAGATCTGGGATTATGGAACGGTAGACACAAAGGTTCTGCGTTGATTCGTTCCGGTCGTTTATCTGACTGCTTCTATTCTAATTGCGACTGTGCAACTTGGTATGTAGACGGTAGAAAGAACCTGTGTTGTGATGCTTCTCATCATGATGGAAATAATCACTATTTGTATCGCGTGTTCAAACCGGGAGTAAGCGACACACAGATTGAAAATTTGCAGTATAAAATTGCAGAAGGTGCAGCTACGAGCGCAGACATTAGTCGCTTAACAAGTAGAGTTGGCGATGCGATTGCCGAAATTTACGGATTTTAAAAGCGATGCGCTTGATTTTGTGCAGACCGTCTGCACAAATAAGAAAGGAGAAAATATGAATAATACAGATTATCGAAACTACCAGTTGCAGTGGATGCAAGACCACAATTATTCGTTAGAAGACCTTATTATGTCTTTGGAAGAGTATCGCAAGGACACTTTTGGCTTAACACTGCCGGAGTTGTTTCACGAGTGGGAACAAAATCAGGGCTTTAATGGCGAGATTTGGGCTTGCGAAAATGAGTTCAATGACTGCGAAGCACAGGAAAATCAGAAGCAAGACGTTGTTTGCACCCGTTTTGACTGTGATTCCGATTTGCCAAAATATACGGACAGCATGTTATTTGATTCAGACACTGAAACAATTGCAGAAGGCATTTTTAAGAAGACCCTTGATGGTAGTGGTGAGCTTAGGATCGAGCTTTGCGTGCGTGGGTATGTTCGAGTAGAGGCCGATGGCCTTATTTATACCTCGCCTTCGGATTTCCCTGACTGGCTAAAAGAGCGAATCAAAAAGCATCCGAATGGCTGGCAGTATCTGGATACTGACGACAGAGCAGTATATTGTCACGACACAAACTGGTTCGAATTTTTGGTTACTTCGGAAAGAGGATATTGTGGTGGTTATGTCTACGAAAGCGACCTGTCAAAAGACACACCTGAAGATGTATATCGGGCGATGTTAGAAATTGCTCGTGATTATTTCACAGCATAGAAAGGAAATTTAAAATGAGCAAAATTCTAAGATATAAGTTCGTAAAAACACGCAAACCACATGTTTGCTTTGGTTGCGGACGTTGTTTCGATCCTCCTTGCAGGATGATATCAGCGGCAGATGTAGATGGTGGTACTGTCGAGTCATATTATCTTTGCGAATCGTGTGATGAAGTTGCTTCCGACTTGAAGCCTTGGGAAGAATTTGGATTTGGTGATTTGCGCGAAGCGGCTTTAGAATACGAAAAAAGTAAGAAATAACGCTTTGTGAAGGAGAAAAATTAATGAATTCGTTAAAAAAGAGTATTGCACAAGAGTTTAAAGACTCTAAACAGTTTTCTTTGTTCGATGCATACGAATCATTTCCTGAGAAGCCACACGAAACCGTAAGAGCCCGTATTTATGACGGACTGGGAATTGAGTTCGAAAGAGTAGAAAAGGGCGTATATCGTGTTGTACAAGATGATACACAGTGTCTTATTATCGAGGGCGATGGTAGAGATTTGTCTTTCATAGAAGATGAAAGCGTAGACGCCATAATTACGGATCATCCTTGGTTGGACGAAAAGGCTAATAAGGGTGGTTCTCGTAATTTTGCAACATACGACTGCTTTAAATATGAACAAAAAGACTTTTGTGAAAAAGCAAGGGTACTTAAAGATGGCGGTTTTCTTGTAGAAATGCTTCCTGCTGAAAACGAGAGCAATTTTGAATATCTTTACGAGCTTAAAAAAATGGCTCAAAAGGCAGGCTTTCAGTATTATAGCAAGGTGCCTTGGACAAAGGGAACCTTTGTAAGTAATACCGGTCGAAAAGCTAAAAACACAGAAGATATGATGTTTTTCACAAAGGGAAAACCGAGAAAATTAAGACCTGATAAGCAGAGAGGTGTTGTAGATGGAGTTCCGACTCGTTATATGTCCGGTGCAGCAGGAATGTTACCAACAACATTTAATGTACAAGCGGTACCAAGAAAACAACAAATCTCACAATCTGAAAAACCGGTAAATTTGGTTGAACAAATTTTGGAATTTATCTCGCTTCCAGGTGAGTGGATTTTAGACCAGTTTGCAGGCTCTGGTGTTGTTGGAGAAGCGTGCTTAAATCAAAAGCGTAATTCTATTATCATCGAACAAGATCGTGATAAGATTGAGAACATCAAGAAAAGACTGTCTAATATTGAATAAGGAGGGTTAAGAGAGAGTATGTATCGCATTAAGATGTTGTGGTGCGATGAGCAGGATCAAACGCCTTACGAGGATGTATCATTAGAATGTTACAAAACGGAACAGGATGCAAAAAACGCTGCCATTCAGATTGCAGTACAAGAGATTTCAGAGCTGAATTTGCCGGATGCAGATAATCATCTACCGGAAAGAGCATATTCAGTATCAATATACACTGGCTCAAATGCTTGCTGCATTCGTTCAGAATACAGAGAGAACGACAAGATTTACCCGCTGACGGAATATTACGTCGTTTCATCTTAAAAACTTTTAGTGATAACCAAACTTTATAACAAAAGCCACATTCATTTGTGGCTTTTTCTTTTTTTTTAAAGCATGATATAATTTTTGTATAAGTAATAAACAAAAAGCAGTCATTCCGTTTTGGATTGGCTGTCTTTTGTTTTGTGGAGTTCCACGAGAATTTAATTTTTAAGGAGATAAGTTATTTATGAAAGAAAACGCAAAAAAGATTGCAACCGCGATCAGAACATTCATCGACAAACATTTTGAGGTATTTTATTTCATTTTGTTTGTCATCGCAGCTGCAATTTGTACAGTGGTGGTTAAGCATAAATGCTTGTTGCTGTACAACTGGCAATGCGTACTGATCGGCCTGTTTTCAGCCAGTCCGTTCTACATTGTGCCGCTGGCTGGTAGCGCAATCAAATACTTTCTGCATTCTGACAAGAGTGCAGAGGTAAAGGAGGAGAAATGATGGCGAAGACAAAAAAACAACGGTCCAGCACAGCTGCTTGTTTGAGCAGAGCGTGTTACAGACCGCGTGTTGTTACAAACAAGAAAAAGGAAGCAAGTCGTAAGGCTTGCAGAGGAGGTAAATACTATGAATAAAGTTCAAGCCAGGCGGGTCCTGGAAAGCGAGGCAGATCTTCGCAGATCCGGTGTCCAGCAATCATTTGCGGGTATGAACCGGGTAGCAGATGCTATTGATGCACTTTGTGGCGTTGATGCGTACTGCAGCGGGCGTTTAAGCCCTGCACTTTCTGCGTATTATGCAGATTGTCGTGGATACTGCCGCGATTTGCGAATCAATCCTTCTGATCTGGAAATTTCCAGAGAGCTGAAAGATTTGGTCCGTTTCAGTTAAACAAAAAGAGCACCTAATGGTGCTCTTTTTTTATTCTATTGGTATATCACGAATGAGAACAAATTACAATTCCATTCTTATTTTTCACTTTTCATAAAGTATGATATAATTATCAAGTAGTCATATTACACAAAAACAGAGTCATCTTTTCGGAGGTGGCTCTTTTTTAATTTCAAAAACATTATTTCATACAAGGAGGAAACTTTAATGGCAAAAGTTGAAAACATTGTGGAAGAGCCGATTATGGAGTTCTTTAACAAGAATTCATTTATGAAGGTGAAACCTGACGGATTTCGTATTGGACGTTTGTTGCTGTCTTTCGGCAATATGGACGACAATAAGAAATTGGTGCCCGGATCCAACATTGACTACTGGCTGGACTTTAAGAAGGGCGATGCCTTTAATCTGATGCAGGATATTATCACCGGCAAGCTTGCAAAGGAGATGCAAAAGGAAAAAGAAAAGCGTCTCAAGGAAAATCCTGCAAATAAATATGCCAAGCCGGTGCGTATGTATCAGGGTGGCATTTCGGCAGAGAAGGCCAAAGAGCGTGGCGTTCGCGAAGACGGTAAAGCACTGGCTCGTGTTTTAAAAATTCAGAGCGGGTTGAAACAACCGGTAATGATTTCTGTTGAAGAGGGTCCCGGTGAAGAGAATGCGCAGGGGCTGATTGTACCGAGATATAACGGTAAACCGGACCAGATTGTTCGAGTGACTGTTACTTGGGACGATATGAAAGCAATGGCTTTGGCAGTGCAAATGCATTACAATGCATTTTTAGCTGGGCAACATGTAATGAAGGCGATCGCTGAAGAAAAGGCAGCAAAAAAGAAGTCCAATTAAGAAAGGAAAAACCATGCAAGAAAAAGAACAATATGAGCTGCGAATGCTGATGCATAGTTTGAGCACTATGGTTGAGAATTTGCAGGCTGCGCAAGAGATGGACTGTGTGCAAAGTATTTGCCAGCTTCACTATCCGGAACTGGCAGAAACACTTGTGGATGGCTGTCCGGAATGCGAACATAAGGGTAAATGCCTAATGCTAGACATCGGTGATGCAATTGGTGCATTGGAGAATGCAATAAACGACATTGATCGACAAACCAAAAACTAAACAAGAAGAGCTGCACTTATGTGTGGCTCTTTTTTCATGCCAAAATTTCTTAGAAATCTTCCATTATGGTATAATTTTCTCGTAATACAAAGAAAGCAATCACCATTCGGTGGTTGCTTTTTTGTTATTCATTATAGTAAAAATATGGTGTTAATTAAGAGATATATTACAAACAAGGGGAATTAACATGTATAGTGATTCAAAAAATCTATTATGGTTTTGTATAGCAGTAGGTGTCGGGATCGTTGTCGTCGTACTAATTGCGCTTCTTATCAAGTTATGCCTGCATATATACGTCAAACGCAACAGTATGCGCTATCACCAACTTAAGATACTAAATGCCAATACACATTTTCATAATGTTGACGTGGAAAAATGGAGTGAGAGATTTGACACTAAGAAAAAATTTGATTCTTATGGTGCTACAAAATTCAAAAGAGAATTCTCTGGCGTAATTAACTCTCAATACGAGAAGTATTGTGAAATAATAAAACAATGTGAAGATGATTTAGCTTTGTATGATGAGTATTTGTCAAAGTATTTGGATATTGTAGATCAGGACAAAAATCCATCGCAGTTGAACGGTTCTCTGGCAAAAATTGAGCAAAAAATATTAGAAAGAAAATGTCTGCCGTCTCCAAAGGTGTTTTCTGCCGAGTGCAAATATCGTTATACTTCTCCTGCAGGTAGAAACTCATATTCGGCAATTACAACCATTTCGTATAATGAGTTTTTAGATTTGTGGCGGCAAATTACTAAATTAAAACATGAACAACAAGAACAGAAATATGCGCTACAACAAATGACGCAGAAAATGACGGAAAGGAAGAAAAAGCTACGGTTTCGGCCTGTTGAAGAGGTGCAAGAGTCTTGGATTGTATCGGCTCCTGAAAAGGTAGGGCTTAAATATTCGGATGCACCTGGATGTTATGTCTTTTTGGTTTTTGATAAAGATTCGGTCAATGATGAAAGTAATATGAACTACAGAGATGTGTATGTTGGGCAGTCAATTAATGTAAACGCCCGCGTGCACAATCATATTACAGGAAAGGGGAACGGCGACATTTTTGCAGATATAAAAATGGGAAAACGAGTTTTGGTAGCTATTTGTTACATGTCGGCTGAAGAATTGAACCAGGCTGAAGTTTGGCTAATTCACTATTTTGATGCAGAACATTCTTACAATAAAACCAAGGGTGGAGCAACAATAAGACAATAATGACAAGAGTAATCAATAAGAATACTTTACCAGAAAAGGCGGACCTTCGGGTCCGCTTTTCTTTTATCTTGTCTCAATTTGTTCAATGCGATACAATTATTTTATACTTCAATGAAAGGAAAGTGAAAAAATGATTGATTACAAATCTGCAATTGAAATTGCAAAAAATTATTATCAACAATATGGAAATATGACTTTGACAAAAATATTTGATTCCAAAGATATGTGGATCATATATGCTAAACAATCAGAACAACCTATATATAATAGTGTTGCTGTTGCAATTAATAAAGGTAATGGTGAAGTAGGTAGCTTTGTTCTCCCTTCTCCTAAAAACTTTGAAATACTTGAGTCGGCTAAAGAGATTGAATATAAGGATGATTAATACTTTACAAGAAATGGCGAACCTTCTGGATCGCTTTTTCTTCTTAACAAATTGCAGTATCAACAGTTAGCAAAAGGCACCTGATGGCACCGTGTGGATTACTGCATGACGGAGTTCATTAGACAGGGGATATACAATCAGGCTGCGGCCTGGCTTAAAAATGCACGCGTGTGTTTTTTGAATGCACGCGTGTGTTTTCATGCGTTTATACACTCCGAATCAATACGTTGTAATTTGTACTCCTGTAAATTCAAAAAAGAACAAAGAAGAACTCATGGCGTTAGCAAAAGAAACACTAAAATCACTTTTTAAATGACTA